>Ga0118677_10011066_pt1 | contig 13629 bp, 12 predicted proteins | sample AliMusrvi5mmetaG_FD_86154 | JGI IMG/M metagenome (GOLD analysis project Ga0118677, IMG submission 86154)
GCTTGAATCCGCCCAAATTTTTCCCGATCTCGCGTCAGCTATGGCGGATTGCACATTAACGATCGGCACTACCCGGCGTCATGGCAAATACCGTCAGGAAATTCTTTCTCCCGTGGAGGTGTCGGAACGCCTTCGGGAACAGGTAACACCGGACTGCCGAGCTGCTCTGGTATTCGGGCGGGAGGACAACGGGCTTACCACTGAAGAGCTGTCATTATGCCGCTGGCATGCGACCATTCCGACATCGGACGAGTACGGTTCACTCAATCTAGCCCAGTCGGTGCTGCTGTTCTGCTATGAACTTGGCAAAGCGGCTGAGCCGGTCGGCGGTGGCCGGCCGTATGACCTGGCGCACTCTGACGAGATGGAGGCGCTCTTTACCCACCTTGGCGGCACTCTCGATAAAATCGGTTTTCTGAATGATCAGAATCCGGCGCATATGATGCGGTCGTTGCGCCGCATCTTCTTCCGGGCAAATCTTGACAGCCGCGAAGTCACCGTGCTGCGCGGGATGCTGACCCAAATTGATTGGGCAAGCTCGGCATTTGACGGGAGAAAACGATCATGACCCCCACAACCATCGAGCAGGAGGCCGGAACACTCACCAGTATTGCCGCCATCCCGCAGGTGCTCAAAACTTTGAAATCCCGTCATGTCCGTGACATTTCCATTTGGCAGCCGCTCCTGCTGGCGTTCGGCGTTGCTCTCTGGATGATTTACGGTATCCTTATCAGCGATCTCCCGCTGATAGTGGCCAATATTACCCCGCTGATCTGCAATGCCGTGCTGACGGTAATGAAAGTTCGCTATGGCCGGGAAGATCGGGATTCAGATCAACTTCGCCCGGCACCGACATTTACGGATGTTTGAAATAGTTGAAAATAACGGAGCTTTTTGGCGCACTAATTGAATTTTTTTGCATTGCAGAAACAGATAAACCCGCCTCAGTCGAAGCGGGTTTATCTGTTGTTACGCAAGATATAAATGAAGTGGTGATAGCGAAGTTGTAACTACTTATTTGCCTTCATAAACTTGGCTGGATTATAGCCCTGAAGGATAAGTGTCAGTTCGTTTTTGTTAATGGAATAGGCGTATATCATTGGGGTATTAGTCCAACCCATGTTTGGGTTAGGTTTTATAAGCAATAAACTTTTCCCCTTGAGTTCAGGGGTTCTTGATTCTATAATTTCCCTTTCTTCTTTCGAGACGGTAGTCTTGTAAGGCAGTTGCCCGCCGCGAAAATTAGACAGTGCAACCTTTTGTCCCACATAGAAATCAAAAGTTTCCGGTACAAACGGGCATGGTTTGCCAGCAGAATCTGTCGCATTTTGTGTCATTTTCCAGGTGCCGATAAGGTTGGAGTCACTTTTGGCATCCGAGGCGAAAACAGGTTGCGTCTGTAACATGATCATACCGGTTGCTACCAGCAGTAATGCAAATACAAATTTTTTCACGATAATCTCCTTGTTGGTTACGTTTTGTAAAAATACCTGTCAATCCGATAACACTACCATTTTTTCGATATTGGTTCCATGTTTTAAATATGCCGAAAGCCATGAACGAATTTTTAACTCCTCCCGGTCATAAAGAGGTTACAACAGTAGCAATATATGCGAAAATACGTGCCGGATACAGCACGCAAATAATTGCTGCGTTAATAAACAGACTCCATTTTTCGGTACTACTACACATTCAACTTGGATTCTTATAGAGTGTCAGACATCTTTTCTGAAAAAACAATCCTCACGGTCAGTCGTTTAACCGCTCTGCTGCGCGGGGTGCTTGAGGAAAATTTCGAGCAACTGTGGGTGCAGGGCGAGGTGTCCAACCTTTCCTACCCTTCGTCCGGCCACTGCTATTTTACCCTCAAGGATTCCGGCGCCCAACTGCGCTGTGTGATGTTCAAGAGCTCGCTGAAAAACCTCAAGTTCCGGATGACTGACGGGATGGCGCTGATCGTGCGCGGGCGGATATCGGTGTATGACCAGCGGGGCGAATATCAGCTGATCTGCGAATATGTGGAGCCGGCCGGCATAGGCGCACTGCAGACCGCGTTTGTACAGCTGAAGGAAAAGCTGGATCGCGAAGGGCTGTTTGCCGAGGCGCATAAAGTGGCCATGCCGGGCTTCCCCCGCACCATCGGTGTGGTGACGTCATCAACCGGAGCGGCAATACATGATATTCTCAATGTGCTCAAGCGGCGTTTTGCCTCGCTGAGTGTTTTGCTGTATCCGGTACGCGTGCAGGGAGAAGGCGCTGCCCTGGAGATTGCCCGGGCCATTGATGACATGAACCGTCAGGCCGAGGCGGATATCCTTATCGTCGGTCGCGGCGGCGGTTCCCTTGAAGATCTCTGGGCATTTAACGAAGAGGTTGTAGCCCGGGCGGTCTATCGATCTAAAATTCCGGTCATCTCGGCGGTCGGCCACGAAACTGACTGGACTATTTGCGACTTTGTGGCCGACCTACGGGCTCCGACGCCATCAGCGGCGGCTGAACTGGTCGTGGCGAGTGCCAATGAGCTGCGCGGACAGGTTGAAGCCTTCTCCCATCGCTTGCAGCGTTCGATCGAGAATCTTCTGGCGGCGCATGACAGCCGGCTCACCGGTCTGCGCCGGGCTTTGCATGATCCCGGTACAATGCTGGGACATTTGGCGCAACGGGTGGATGACCTGACCGGGCGGCTGGAAACGGGGCTGGCCGTGGCGGTGTCGCAACGTGTTGCCCGCTTTGAGCGGCTTCACGATGCCTTGCACCATAATGACCCACAGGGGCGGATTGACACATTTCGACAACGGATCACGCTGCTGTCGGTGCGGTCGGAAGGGTTTCTGGCCCACCGGCTGAAAGTCCTTCGTCAGGAGTTTGGTGACAACGCTGCGCGCCTGGAAGTGCTTTCCCCTTTGAAAACCCTTGCTCGCGGGTATGCCATTGCAACGCAGGACAGCTCCGGGCATGTGGTGACCGATGCTGCGGAACTGACGGCAGGGGACCGCCTGCAGCTGAAACTTCACCGGGGGCTGGCGCACTGCCGGGTAGAGTCTCTTGAAGACGGCAGGACTTGACGACATCCGCCCTGCCTGTGTACAATCAACAACTATTACATTTTGCAGGATACAATCTATGGCTACCGATAAATTTGAAGCATCTTTAAAAAAGCTTGAAGAAATTGTAAAGCGCCTGGAGGCTGGCTCGCTGACTCTGGAGGATTCCCTGAAAGCATTTGAGGAAGGGGTCAAGCTGGCTGCCTTCTGCTCCGGCAGGCTCGATGATGCGGAACGGCGGGTGGAAATTCTTTTGAAGCAGAAGGATGGTTCGTTGAAGCGGGAACCGTTTGAATCCGGGATGACTGACTAGACTGGGGAGCGAATATGGATCTGAAGCTATATCTGAAAGAACAGTGTGCCCGTATCGATGCGGCACTTGATCGTTATTTACCGAAAGAAACCGAGTTGCCGCACAGTGTGCATAAAGCGATGCGCTATTCCATTTTTGCCGGCGGCAAGAGAGTTCGGCCGATTCTGATGCTGGCGGCCTGCCAGGCGGTTGGCGGAGATGCCGAACGTGCCCTGCCGGCGGCGTGTGCGATGGAAATGATCCATACCTATTCACTGATTCATGACGACCTGCCGGCTATGGATGATGATGACTTTCGCCGCGGTAATCCGACTAACCACAAGGTTTTTGGCGAGGCGATCGCAATCCTGGCCGGAGACGCGCTGCTGACCGAGGCGTTCAAGCTGATCAGTGACCCCTGTTTTGCCAATGGCTGCGCACCGGCCGGACTGCTGGCGGTCGTTCACGAAATTGCGACCTGCGCCGGTTCCTACGGCATGGTCGGCGGCCAGGTGATCGATATGGAAAGTGAAGGGTGTCAGGATATCGACCTGGCAACGGTTCAATATATTCACACCCATAAAACCGGCGCCCTGATCAAGGCATCGGTTGTTGCCGGGGCATTGCTGGGAGGAGCCACCGGTCCGCAGTTGGGTGGAATAACCCGCTATGGTGAAGCGGCCGGACTGGCGTTCCAGATCGCCGATGACATTCTTGATATTGAGGGAACCACCGAAGAAATAGGCAAGGATGCCGGCAGTGATGTCGCGCGCGGCAAGGCCACCTATCCTGCAGTGATGGGGGTTGCTTCCGCCAAGGAAGAGGCCCGATCGATGATGAATGAAGCGCTGAAAGCGCTGGAAATATTTGGCGGAGAGGCCGAGCCGTTGCGGGAAATTGCCCGCTATATTGTCCAGCGCGGCAACTAAATTAACGATAAAGAGTACATACCATGTCGATTATCGAAACAATAAATGCTCCTGAAGATGTCAAACGCCTGCCCGCTTCCCGGCTGCCGGAACTTGCGGCGGATCTGCGGCGGATTATTATCCGGACCTGCGCTGCCAACGGCGGCCATCTTGCCCCGTCTCTCGGCGTTGTGGAGCTGACTATCGCGCTACACCGGGTATTCACCACGCCTACCGATAAGATCGTCTGGGATGTGGGCCATCAGGCGTATGCCCACAAGCTGTTGACCGGTCGGCGCGAATCCTTTAAAACGCTGCGCACCCTGAACGGCATCAGCGGATTTCCCAAGCGCCATGAGTCGCCTCATGACGCTTTCGATGTCGGTCATTCTTCTACATCCATATCCGCCGCCACCGGTTTTGCCGTTGCCCGTGATCTCGACAAACGTAACAGCAAAGTCCTTGCGGTTATCGGTGACGGATCCATGACCGGCGGTATTGCTTTTGAAGGCATCAACCATGCCGGTCACCTGAACAAGGACATGATTATTGTCCTGAACGACAATGAAATGTCGATAGCTGAAAATGTCGGTGCTCTGTCAACGTTTCTGTCGCGTACCGCGTCCAGCGAATTCGTCCACCGTTTCAAAAAGGGAACCGAAGGGTTTCTGAAACGGCTCGACGTGGGAAAAGGGGTTCTGCAGGTGGCCCGCAAGCTGGAAGAATCATTTAAAGGCCTTTTTACCCCCGGAATGCTGTTTGAGGCCTTCGGGTTCGAATACATCGGCCCGGTTGACGGGCATGACCTGCCATCACTGATTGAAACCTTCGAAAACGTAAAAAAGTTCAACAGCGCGGTTCTCGTCCATGTAATCACCAAAAAAGGGGCCGGATATGCTCCGGCTGAAAAGAACCCGGCTCTTTTTCATGGTGTCGGTCCGTTTGAAATCGAGACCGGCAAGATTTTGAAAGGGAAGGGTGGCGCGGCTTCCTATACGGCTGTTTTCGGCGCCGCACTCCGTCAGTTGGCGGCCGAGGATGAGCGCATTGCGGCGATTACCGCCGCCATGCCTGACGGTACTGGTCTTTCCGGTTTTGCTACGGATTTTCCTGAGCGTTTTTTTGACGTCGGCATTGCCGAGCAGCATGCGGTTACCTTTGCCGCAGGTTTGGCCGCCAGCGGGTATCGGCCGGTATTTGCCGTTTACTCAAGTTTTCTGCAACGAGCCTATGATCAGGTCTGCCATGATGTCTGCCTGCAGAACCTGCCGGTCACGTTTGCCATTGACCGTGCCGGTGTTGTCGGGAGTGATGGTCCGACCCATCACGGCGCCTTTGATCTTTCCTATCTGCGTCATCTGCCCAACCTTACCCTGATGGCACCGAAAGACGAAAATGAACTGCAGCACATGATCGCGACCGCCGTCAGCCTCGGGACTCCCGCAGCAATCCGCTACCCGCGTGGCAACGGCTATGGAGTGCCGCTTGATCAGAAATTCAAGACTCTTCCGGTCGGTCGGGGCGAAGTGTTGCGTGAAGGCACCACTGTAGCAGTGCTTGCCCTCGGCACCATGGTATATCCGGCTCTGGAGGCGGCAGCTCTCCTCGATGCTGAAGGTATCGAAGTGGCGGTTATCAATGCCCGGTTTGTCAAGCCGCTTGATGAGACGCTGATTGTGGCCCACGCAGAGAAGTTCGGCATGTTGGTCACCGTTGAAGAAAATGCTGTGCAAGGCGGTTTTGGTTCAGCGGTTCTGGAACTGCTCGAACAACGTGGTCTGAGCGGTACGCGGGTCCTGCGTCTCGGCTACCCCGACTCATATATCCCTCAGGGTGAACAGCACGAGCTGCGCGCCATGCTGGGTCTGGACAGTGCCGGTATCGCTGCGTCAATTCGGGCATTTCTCTCGCGAAAATGAGCAGGATCTTCGGCAGCGGCAGCACGTGTCGAACTTTCTGTGCAGCCGTCACTCTCTGGCTGCTGCTGGTCACCGCTGCCACTGCTGAACAGGTGGCAGGTTCTTCGGCCGCTGGCAGTGGCTCCGGGCACGAGCGACTCCGACCGGGAGAATCTGAAAAGAGAATCGAACAGCTCCAGTCAAACTATCAGCTATTTCCTCTCAATCCCGCTTATAAACGGAAGCTGGCCGAAGAATACGCTTCAATTGGCCACTCCCTCCTCAAGCAGAAACGTTTTGATAAAGCCGATGAAAGCTTTGCCAAGGCCATTGAGCTGTACCCTGATGAAGGTGAATACGCCTTGCTTCGGGGTGTTTGCAATTACCAATGGAAAAAATATGACATAGCGCGGTATGAACTTGACCGGGCGAAAACCCTCAAGCCTGAATCGGTTGAGGCATTGGTGTATCTCGGGCTGGTTCAGTTCGATACGGACAACCATGACCAGGCGATTGAGTTGTGGGAACAGGCGCTTAAGCTTGCTCCGGAGCGCAAGGAGATCATTGAGCTGCTGGCAAAAGGGCGCAAGGAAAACGGTGTCGAATCAAGCATGGACCGCGGCCACAGTTCTCGGTTCGACCTTACCTATGACCCCGGAGTTGATACTGCTTTTTCACTGGCGGTTCTTGATGTGCTTGAGTCCGCCGCAAATCAGGTGGGGGGCGAACTTGGCCTGTTCCCTGAGGCGCGCGTTCCGGTCGGGATATATAAGCGGACAGATTACAAAACGGTGACCAACTCCCCCGACTGGTCGGGGGGCGTCTATGACGGCAAGATACGTCTGCCGTTTGGTGCCCTGAAAGAAATTTCCCCGGAACTGCGGTCAGTTCTCTACCATGAGTATGCTCATGTCGTGGTTTTTGAGCTTACCCATGGCAACTGTCCGCTCTGGCTGAACGAGGGGATTGCGGAAATGTTTGGCAGGATGCAGTTCAGCCGCCCGCTCATTGAGCTGGAGCACGCGGCCCGCAAGGATGCGCTGCTTGATTTCAGGAAGCTGGAAGGCAGTTTCAGCAAGCTTTCATCTGCAGATGCGGCGTTGGCATATCAGCAGAGTTATGGGTTGGTTAACTATATGGTTACGGCGTTCGGCTGGCATCAGATAAAACAGATTCTTACCGGGCTGGGCAGCGGTCTCACAATTGATCAGGCGGTTGTTGCGGCACTGCGCGACTATAATCAAACATATGATTCGCTGGTGAATGAATGGCGTGCTTCAGTACTGCTGAAAAAATGATCGACAGATAGCCCGCGGAGAAGGGCAGTCATCTCTCAAAGCTGCTGATTTTTGAAGATTTGCTGGCTTAGCTGAGTTGCTGACTGAAGTAAGTTACTTGTTGTTTTGTAGCACAGATTGTTGAAATCAATTTTAATTGTCAGAACTGGAGAATTTCTGGCGATTGGGTGATCGACAGAGGAAATGCATCCCGTACGAAAAGGAGTATTTGCACTCCGGTCTGTTGACCTTACACAGGTAGAAACCATCACAAAGGCCGATCGTTCGGCAGCCGGATGATTCAGTCGAAAGATGTTCACCGGGTTTCGGAAGATTCTGTCTGGTGGAGAATCCTTTGTTTTTTATGTCATGACTTTTGCCCCGCATACCAGCCTCCCATTGCCTCAGAAGTAGTCATTATTTAAGTTGCAATCACCGCATTTTTATAAAGTATATATTAAAACATTCCAAACACAAGCAGGAGACAAAGAATTATTTTGCCGCCATCACGAATAAGTTGATTTATTTGTAATTACGGTAGTTCGTAAAATAATTCTTGACATCAGCAATAACATTGTTTATCTATATCTTTAATAGATATGATATCAAAAAAGACCAAATATGCGCTTAAGGCGCTGGGGTATCTCGCGGAGCATTCGACCGGCGAACCGATTCTTATTTCCGAACTGGCGAAAGAAGAGGATATTCCGAAAAAGTTTCTTGAAGCGATCCTCGTTGCGTTGCGCAAGGGCGGCGTTCTCAAAAGCAAGATCGGCAAGGGGGGTGGCTATATGCTTGCGTTGCCTCCCGCCAGCATTACCATCGGCAAGGTTGTCAGTATTCTGGAAGGGGGCTTTGCCCTGGTTGAATGCCTTAACGACAATGTCAAGGCGGTGTGTGACGAGTGTGGTGATCCGGCCTGTTGCGGCATTCGCCTGGTGATGGTTGATGTGAAGGCGGCCATTGACTCGGTGCTTGAATCCACCACACTGGCAGATATGGTTGAAAGAAGTGATATGGCACGTCAGCAGAAATCCAACATAGTGGATTATAGCATTTAGTTTTTTTTGTGCTAAAAATCTACTAAATCTATAGGTAGTTAAATAAAAGGAGACCCGTCATGAGCAAAATCTACGCAGACAATTCGCAGTCGATCGGCAATACCCCGCTGATAAAATTGAACCACATTGTTGGCAACTCAAAAGCCATTATTCTGGCTAAAGTCGAGGGTCGCAACCCGGCGTATTCGGTTAAGTGCCGCATTGGAGCAAACATGATCTGGGACGCGGAAAAGCGGGGCGTGCTGAAGCCGGGTGTGGAGATCATCGAGCCGACCTCTGGCAACACCGGTATTGCACTGGCATACGTAGCTGCGGCTCGTGGCTATAAGCTGACGCTGACCATGCCGGAAACGATGAGTGTCGAACGGCGCCGTGTACTCGCTGCTCTGGGGGCCAACCTTATTTTGACTCCTGGTGCCGAAGGAATGAAGGGCGCCATAACCCGTGCCGAAGAGATTGCCGCTGCAGAACCGGAAAAATATTTCTTGCCGCAGCAGTTTAAAAATCCGGCCAACCCGGAAATCCACGAAAAAACAACCGGGCCGGAAATCTGGAACGATACAGATGGTGGCGTTGATGTTGTGGTCGCCGGGGTTGGCACCGGCGGTACCATCACCGGAATTTCGCGCTACATCAAAAACACCATGGGAAAAAAGATCATTTCAGTTGCTGTTGAGCCAAAAGAGAGTCCGGTTATCAGCCAGCAACTGGCCGGACAACCGCTGCAACCGGCTCCGCATAAAATCCAGGGAATCGGCGCAGGCTTTATCCCCGATACACTTGACCTCTCCATCATTGACCGTGTTGAGCAGGTGGAAAGCGCAGAAGCGATTGAATTTGCCAAGCGCCTGGCCAGGGAAGAGGGGATGCTCGTCGGTATCTCATGTGGCGCTGCAGTGGCAGCGGCGGTGCGGCTTGGGCAGCTGGACGAATTTGCCGGTAAAACCATTGTGGTGATTTTGCCGGACGGTGCTGAGCGGTATCTGTCAACCGCATTGTTCGAGGGGATCTGAAATATGAGTGTAGCAGCATCAGATTATCGTCTTGATGGTATATATAAACAGCGTCAGGATGACTTTTTCATGCAGCGGGTCAAGCTGCCGGCGGGAGTTATCTCCTCGACGCAGGCCCGTGCAGTAGCAGAGGTCTCCGCCCGGTTCGGGCAGGGGACCATCCATTTAACCAGCCGGGGCAGCATTGAAATTCACTGGCTGAAAGAGGCTGATCTGCCGCAAATAAAGCGAGAGTTGGCCAAGGCTGGTTTGACCTCGCGTGGTGCCTGCGGCGGCGCCGTTCGCGGCATCACATGCGGGAGTCAGGGGGCTCTGGGCTTTCCGGTGCTTGAATCACTTGCCCGGCGTCTGCAGCGGCACTTCGCCGGGAACCCGCGTTTCGAACGGCTGCCGAAGAAGTTCAAGATCGGTATTGAGGCAGACGTGGTTGGCGGCAAACACTTGATTCAGGATGTCGGTCTCGTTCTTGCCGGGCTTGATGGGGGAAATGCGGTCTATGATGTCTGGATCGCCGGAGGACTGGGGCGGGAGCCGCGCCAGGGTTTTCTGTTGATCGAGCAGGTTGCGGAAGAGCGGATAATTCCTATCATTGAAGCAATCTTGACGGTGTATGCCACCCATGCTCCTCCTCCAAAACGTCTTAAATATCTGTCGTCTGAGTTTGGTGAGGAGAAGCTGCGGCAGCTGATTGAGGCTGAGGCGGCTTTCAACGAGATCGTCCCGGAAGTAAGCGGTATGGCAGAAAATATTGTCACCGATTCCGGTGGTCGTCAGCGTCTGGAGTTGCCGGTGTTTGCCGGCAAGCTTACCGCTGCGCAACTCAAGCTGGTTGCCGATGCAGCCGACCGGATCGCCGATGGGATCGTCATGGTGACGGTTGATCAGGATCTTGCCCTGCTGCTTGCACCCGGCGTTGCTGCTGACGCCGAACTTCTGAACCTGCGACAATCAGTTGGTCTGCCGTTTGATACTGCCAAGCCGGTGGTGCGGGTCTGCCCCGGCAGCCATGAGTGCCGGATGGGGCTGGTGGCGACGCGCGAAGTGGCGGCTGAAATACTGCCCCATATCAGTACGCGGCCTCAAGCCAAAACGTGGGCTATTTCAGGATGCCATAACTCCTGCAGTCAGCCGCAACTGGCGGATGTGGGCATTGTTACCGCCCGTCTGGCCGCTGATGCTGATGGGGAAAAGTCTCCGCGCTTTGATGTCTACCGTCGCAGCGGTTCCGGGTTTGGCGAAAAGCAGCATGGCGGCTTGACAAGGCAGGAACTTATAGATTTAGTGCAGCACGTCGCTTAGTGGACATTCCTGATGTCCCAGAACCAATCGGGCCACCCAAAAGGGTGGCCCGATTGGTTTAAGGGCGCGAATATTTGAGCCGCATAATAGCAGGAACTAAAGTTACAATAAGCAATTGTCTATAAAAACTATATTTTATATGAAATTACCTTGACAGCTTTGCTTGGGATGAGCTACTGTGAGTCTGTAGATTGGGCTTTGTTTTTATTATAGCTACTGGTATTCAAAGCGAAGTGAGCCACCGATGCCCCAGAAATTAAACGCGCAAAAACTTGCTGCCTTGCTCTGCTCTGAACGGGATCCTGGTGGCGCCGGTGTCCTCAGGCGAGATGGCACGGTCTTTTATATTGGTGGCAACCTCCCGGTTTACGGCACCCTCGAAACCATGTATGAAAGTTACTGTCAGGAAGCCACCGAGCTGTTCCACGTAACGTTTGGTGATGCGGCCGCTTTTGAACAGAACCTTGATATGGTGCACCAGATCAAGCGCAACTTTTCGACCCGGCTGATGGGGAAGGTTCCATACCTCTTAACCGACAGGCAGGTTGAGCAGGCCTATCTGGCCGGTCTCGACATCATGGATTTGCCGTTTCAGGCTAACAGTGGCAACGGGCACTTGCAAAAGACATTTGCTTCCGCAACAGGCACGTTTCCGCGCTGGTCTATTACCTCAACTATCTGTGCGTATACTGTTGCAGCGGATGAGGCGCGGAAAGCGATCACTGACCTTTTGGCTCTGGGCGTCGTGCCTCTATTTGATGTTTCCGGCACAGAAAATAACTGGACCCCGGCAGAAGCGGAAAAACTGTTTGGCTATCTGGTGGCGGAATGGCACCGGAATAAAGTCCCGCTGAAGCCGATTATGCCGCTGTTACGTCTGACAACACCATTTGATTTTATTCAGTCAACCGGTTTTCTGAGAGGCATGTATGATAAGCTTCAGGATCGCAGAACTCTGGCGACATCGGATCTCCGCCGTCATCTCCGCACCAGTGGTGCCATAGCATCCTTTGAATCGGCGGGCCTGTAAATGAAACCGATTGAGTACGACAAACCGCTAAAAATTGATGCTCGCCCTCTGTGGGTGATCGTTATGGGCCGATCACTGCGGTATCAGTTAATGACCGGTCTGTTGCTACTGACGGTTATTGCGTTCCGTTTGACGCCACCGGAAGGGCTCAGCGTACATGGCTATCATGCGTTGGTGCTGTTCGGGGTGACCATAGTTCTGTGGGTTTCCGGCCTGCTTCCGATTGCCGTTACGGCCATGCTCTCGATGGTGATGTTGCCGCTGACCGGAATCCTTCCGGCCAAACAGACCTACGCACTGTTCGGCAACGAAGCGGTGTTTTTTATTCTTGGGGCCTTTATCCTGGCCGCCGCCATGACCGGTACCGGGCTGTCGGCGCGGTTGGCCCGTGCAATGCTGGCCCGCTTCGGCAGGACACCCCGGCGACTGGCGTTAACGGTGTATCTGCTGGCGGCCGGACTGTCGTTCTGCATGAGCGAACATGCGGTCGCCGCCATGCTGTTCCCGGTGGTTGCGGAAATTACCGACAGTCTTTCCCTCAAAGCGGGCAAAAGCAACTATTCGCGGCTTTTGTACCTGTCAATCGCCTGGGGTTGCATTATCGGCGGCATCGCCACATTTCTGGGAGGGGCCAGGGCGCCGCTGGCGGTGCAACTGCTGCGGGAAAACAGCGGGCTTGAGTTTTCATTTATGGACTGGACGCTGGCCGCGATCACGATTGTGGTGCCGCTGCTGTTGATCGGTTTTCTGGTTCTGGAACGTTTTTTTCCGATAGACATTGCCAATGTGGAAAGCGGCCTCAAGCTGCTGAATCGTAAACGCCTGGAAATCGGAAAACCGGGTGGGAACGAACTAATCACCGCAATTGTCATGGTTCTGACGATCGGAGCCTGGATGATCTTCGGCCGGGAGCTGGGACTGGCCAACATTGCCCTCCTTGCCACAGCGGTCCTGTTTGCCTTTCGGGTAGTCTCGTGGGAAAAAATTGAGGAATACGTTAACTGGGGCATCGTCCTGATGTACGGTGGCTCAATCGCCTTGGCCAGCGCCCTTGAAAAAACCGGCGCAGCCCTCTGGATTGTGAAAAAGGGGCTTGGCGCCTTTACGCCGTCACCGTTCATTGTCATCGCGGTCATTTCGTTTGTCGCAATCATTCTGACCGAATGCATCAGTCATGCGGCGGTTGTCGCGATCCTGATGCCGATCGGCCTCGGTCTTGCCCAGGGGATCGGCATTGATCCAAAGATAATGACCCTCGCCATCGCCCTGCTGGCCGGGCTGGCGTATTGCCTGCCGATGGGGACGCCGGCCACGGCAATCGTCTATGGTTCGGGGCATCTCAGCAGCCGGGAGATCATTGTGCCGGGTGCGGTAATAATGTCCATTTCATGGTTGCTGTTCCTAGCATCCGTCTTTTTTGTCTGGCCGTTGATCGGGCTTACACTGTAATTTAAACCTGACCACCCCTAACCCCTCCTGAATCAGGAGGGGGACAACACATCATGATGGGACAAAAACTTTCCTCCTTTCCAAGGAGGGGCCGGGGGTGGTCAAATATGAAATCATCGAAGGAAAACACCATGAGTGTATCAATTCCTGTTATCTTATCTGGGGCGAGTGCCGAAGACATTCTGCGGGCCGGTATTGAAGCGGCTGGAGGCCAGGTGTCTCTGGCCTGCTCCTTCTCGCTGGAAGATGTGGCACTTATTGATATTGCCCATCGGGCCGGGCTTGCACTGGGAATATTCGCACTTGACACCGGGCGTCTGAACGAGGAAACGTATGAAGTGGCTGATGCCCTGGTGGA
>Ga0118677_10011068_pt1 | contig 13627 bp, 8 predicted proteins | sample AliMusrvi5mmetaG_FD_86154 | JGI IMG/M metagenome (GOLD analysis project Ga0118677, IMG submission 86154)
ATACCACCGCCTTACCAACGGTCCCCGTTACGACAACCACGAGATTATTGCGAAATCCAACGCCCCCGATTTCCCGTGATTAGCGCGGAGCGTTACAACAGCCTCTTTCAGAAGAGTCTGGTCAATGTCTAAATTTGTTGCCATGCACAACAGCTCGCACAAGGCCCTGTGCGTGTCAAGTTCCATTTTCCTCCCTAACGTCAATGTGCATCTGCGGGCGTGGTTGAGACATCCGATGGGTCGTGACTGGAGGGCTTATGCCCGTCGGATGGCACGGCTTGTTCGGCGCGATTGGTGGCACCTGTTTTAAGGATGGAGTTAATCTGCACGCCCAAACGTGCGTTCAGTTGCTCATAACCGGCGGCAGTGAGGTGAAGGAAATCGCGGCTATAGGCCGAAACAAGAATTCCGTCCTTTCCAGTCAGAACGCTTGCGGTATTGAAAACGGTAACGTCATCGGATGCCAGAGACATGATGTGACGATTGACCGCATCAATGGCCGGTGCAACTCGGTCTGACCATACCAAGCGCCGCTCAATGGGCGACTTCCCGACCGGGAAAATTGTTGTCACGATTACATGAGTGCCCCGTTCGCGGCAAAAGCTAACGATCTTCCCAATATTCTCTTCGCAGGTTGCGATGATCTTGTCTTCCTCCAGTGGGAACAGGGGAATGGCTTTAAGGTCATTGATGCCGACCTGGACCACCACGACTTTAGGTCTGATCTGTCCAAGATGATAAGGGAACCTGAGTAGGACTTGTTCTGTAGTCTGGTCGCTAATTCCAAGATTTAGGGATTCGCCATCAACCCCAGGAGGTTTAGGCCACTTTGCGGCACGGGAGTCGCCGTAGAAGACGACGGTCGGTTGCCGAAGACTCTCGGGAACCGTCAGTTGCCTCAGTCCAAGCGGATCAAGGCGGGTTGCATTGGCTTCCGCATAATAGTGCTTCGCCACACGTAATACCACAAGTGTCGCCACGCATGACGCGACTGCGAAAGCCGCTAGCAGGAATATGATGCCGTATCTCACTATATGGGATTTCATTTTATGATCTTTCTGCCGACAGTGCAATTTGTACGGTCGGCATGATGCCCTAATTTGACGTGGTTTGACAAGTGCGATTGCTGTTGGTTCGAAACTGTCTAATAGTCAATGCTTTATGGATTGGATAAAGATGGATAATTGCTAGACGTCAGTGGATCGATCCGTGGCATATCGATCCGTGCTTGCACTGCGGGCACTCGTGACATTCACTCCGGCATGACACGCTCCGATGGACGCCAACCAGACCAACTTCGCAATATTTCCTTCATCCCCAACGTGGCGGCGCATGCCACCGGTTCGGTGCTGGTATCCTTTGGCCAGACCCGGGTGATTTGCTCGGCCACCGTGGAAGATGATGTGCCGCGTTGGATGCGGGTGCAGCGGGTGGAGGGCGGTTGGCTCACGGCCGAATATTCGATGCTGCCCTATTCGACCCTGGACCGCAAACCGCGCGACATTTCCCGTGGCAAACTCGACGGCCGCTCATCCGAGATTCAGCGCCTCATCGGACGGGCCCTGCGCGCCGTGATCGATCTAAAAAAAATCGGCCAGCGCACGCTCTGGATCGATTGCGACGTCCTGCAGGCCGATGGCGGCACCCGAACGGCCTCCATCACCGGTGGCTGCGTGGCGGTGGCCATCGCCTTCAACCGGCTCTTCGCCGAAGGAAAAATCCGCGATTTTCCCCTCAAAAAACTGGTGGCTGCGGTGTCAGCCGGCGTTGTGAATGGGGCCCCCCTGCTGGATTTGAACTATCTTGAGGACAAGGCCGCGGCGGTGGACTTCAACGTGGTGATGACGGAATCCTCTGAATATGTGGAAATCCAGGGCAGCGGCGAAGAGGCGGTGTTTTCCGGCGCGGAAATGTCCTCCATGCTCGATCTCTCCCGCAACGGCATCGCCCAGCTCATCACCCTCCAAAAACAAGCCATCCTCGACGCCGAACGCGCCGGCCCGGCCGATCTCGCATCCCTCGCCGCAGCCTTCGGCCAGTGAAAACCTCCGCATCCTCAAATCCATGAACACCCGTTGCAGCCACATGAATCGCCGCAGCTTCCTCGGCCATGCTGCCGGTGCCGGGGTCGGCGCAGCTCTCGCACCGATGATCGTCCCCTCACGGGTCCTTGGCCGGGACGGCTGGCTCGCCCCAAGCGAGCGGATTTGCATGGGCTTCATCGGGCTTGGCGGACAAGGCTCGGGACATTTGTTTGGCGGGGGCTGGACATATGTGGACGGCGGCTACCTCGGCCGCACCTCGGTCCAGGTGTTAGGTGTGTGCGACGTGTGGCGCGACAAACGCGAAGGGGCCAAACAACGGGTCAATGAGCATTACGCCCGCCAAGCTGGCCAAGCTACCCACCGTTCGTGCGAGGCCTACGCAGATTACCGCGAGCTGCTGCAGCGACCGGACATCGACGCGGTGCTCATTGCCACTCCGATTTGGCAGCATGGCGTGCAGACCACGCTTGCCGCCAAATGCGGCAAGGATGTCTATTGCGAAAAACCAACCGGTGGCAGCATCGCCGAAGCCAAAGCCATTCGCGATGCAATGCGCCGTTACGGCCGGGTGTTTCAGGCCGGCACCCAGCAGAGGTCGGAATACGGCGGCAAATTCCGCCGTGCGGTCCAGTTGGTGCGAGGCGGAAGAATCGGCAAACTCCAACAGGTGTATGCTTGTTGCGACGGTGGAATGGTGTTGATGGGCCAGCGCCAAACCGATGGCAAAGAAAATCCTGACTTGTTCTGGGACCCGATGCTCGGACCGTGTCCATGGGCACCACCCCACAGCAGTGGTTGGGCCGCGCACGACTTCAGTGCTGGCGGCATCAACTGGGGCCAACACCATTATGACATCGTTCAATGGGGCTTGGATGGCGACCTCACCGGCCCAACCGAAATCAAGGGCAAACGGCTGACCTATGCCAATGGCGTGGAGGTGATCGCCGGTGCGCCGCCTGACCCCACCTTGGGCATCCCCGGCCAACAGTCCAACTTGAGCCAAGGCGGCGTCGTGTTTGTCGGAAGCGATGGGCAAATTGCCGTGGACCGCGATTTCATCATCTCGAATCCCCCGCAACTGGTTCGTGAGCCAGTCCGGCCCGACGATGCTCAAGTACTCACCTCTCTGAGTCACAGCGGCAATTTCCTCGATTGCGTCCGCACCCGCCAACACCCCATCTGCCATGAAGAGACGGCCTGCCGCGCCGCCACCCTGACGATGCTGGCTTACATCGGCGCCCAATTTCCCGACCGCTCACTGCACTGGGATCCAGTGGCCGAAAACTTCACCCATGACGACGATGCCAAACGCATGCTCACCCAGGCATACCGCGCACCCTATATCTTGGTTTGAGTCTCATCTAACACACCAGCTTCATGCAATGCCTCCTTCCGCGCAGTCCGAGCCTTGTGGCACTTTGTTCACTCGTCCTTGCCCTCGCCCTCGCCCTAACCAGGGCTGCCGGCACTCCCACCCCGGATATGTCCGCCGAGCAGCCATCACAAGCAGCCCGCGAGGCCCTGCAGAACAGGCCTCATCCGGCGGCGGGCCAAGCCCTGCGCGACGCGCTGGTCACTAGCACCGGTCCCACCCGGGCGGGCATTCTCGATTCGCTAGCCATCCGGCGCGAGGCCGAATCGGTGGCGGCCATCGCCCCTTACACCCGCGATGCCGACCCGCTGGTGGCCGAGGCGGCGATCGCTGCGCTGGGCAAAATCGGCGGGGCTCAGGCCGTGGCGGCCTTGCGGGCGGCGCAGGCCGGAATGGCTGCCGCACACCAAGCAACCCTCGCTAACAGCTTGCTCACTTGCGCCGAACAACAGCGCTTGGCCGGTGATTCCGCTGCGGCGCAGGCCCTGTTTTCCGACATCTATGCCGGCAGCACAGATGATGCGGTTAGAGCTGGGGCCTATCGGGGAAAGATTCTAACGGATCAAGGCGGGCCTAGCAGGCTCCTCGCGGCGGGTCTAGCCGGAAACGATCGCGGGGCCTTGCTGGCATCATTGCAACTGGGCGGAGAATTGCCGGGGGATGACGTCACTCATGTGTTGACCGATGCCCTGAAATCTTCACCGCCCGGCATTCAGGCCGCCTTGATCGCCGCCTTGGTGCAACGCCAGGCAACACAAGCCGTCACGGCCATGGCGGCATTGCTGCAAAGCCCGGACCCGGAATTGCGGATGGCGACTCGCGAAGCGTTAGGAACACTGGGCGACGCCAAATCCATTCCCTGCTTGATCGACGGCGCGGAGCGGGCGAGCGCCGATGAGCAGAAGAGCATTTGCCGGGCACTTTGTCGGTTGCGCGGCGCGGAGATCAGTTCGGCGTTGCTCGCGCTGTTGCCCAATGCAACCGCAGCACAACAAGATATATTGTTAGAATCAATGACCAGCCGTTTCGACGTTAAGGCCGGACCGGATTTGTTAGCTCTGGCCACAAGCGCCGGCGAGGAGCTGCGTCTCAAGCTGTTCAAGGCGCTGGAATTCCTCGGCGACGATGGGCAGGCTGGCGAACTCATCAGGCTTCTCAAGGCGGCGCAATCGCCAGGTGAGTGTTCCCAACTGGAAAAGACGCTGGTGGCCATCGCGCTGCGCAGCGGCAACAAAGAGGCGCTGGCCAAACCCGTGCTGGCGGCGCTGGATGGCGCGGGTGGCGCACTCAGGATCTCCTTGTTCAATGTCTCCGCCCGCCTATCCGGCAGTGAACTCCGCCAGGCACTGCAGGCCGCACTGGCAGACTCCGATGACGCCGTCCAAGATGCCGCCGTGCGTGCATTGAGCTCACTCGACGACGTCGCGGCATGGACTCTCCTGGCCACACTGGCCAAACACTCTCCCAAGCTCACTCATCGGGTGCTGGCATATCGGGGCTGCATCCGCTTGGCTGATGCGAAGGAAACTTCCCCGCAAGATCGCTTGCAGATTTTGCGGGAAATTGCCCCTTTGGCTTCACGAACCGAGGAGAAATTATTGTTTTGCGCCAGCGCAGCAGGAACTAACAACTTTGAACACTTGGCGCTGCTTGCGCCGCTGCTGCGGGATGAAACGGTGAAAAGTGTGGCCCGCGACGCCTATTGGGGAATGATCCGAAACCTGGCCTTTGACCCGGATCACACACGGGCCATATCCGGTTTGCAGAGCTTGCTTGAAGTGGCCGATGGCGACACGAAGGCCGAAGTGGAAAAATTGCTAGTAGAAGTGCAGGCCAGGATCAACGCAAAATAGCCCGACCACCGCCCGACCACCGCCCGACCAGCGCCCTATCAGCGCCCTATCAGCGCCCTCCCTGCCGATGCCGCCTGCGCTCCCGCTTGGATCGCCGACATCTTCCACCGCATCGCCAAAGACTCAACCACCGCCTGACTCTGATCCATGTCTGCCCCTTACAAACCGCCCTATGACCCATCCAGCACTTCAACGCTACGAGTGCCGCCACCGCCCTAGCCGCCCGTGTGGCGGCACGCATCACGCAGCGCTACCCGGATGTCCTACCGGAGACCATCCGGGGGAAGGGAAAAGATGCTGTGGAACATTTTCGGCCGGATTGAGGCTGTGTCTTGGGCGAAATCTATACAGTCACAATTCGGCCAGCACCGCCCCGAAAACACGATCAGAGGGTGGGCATTCCCAGATCACTGCTGCGGGAACTTGATTTGGCGGACGGGGTGAACCACGGGCCAGCTGGCCCGTGTGGCATCGTCGACCAGGCCCATTTGTGGCAGGGGCAGAGTTTGGAAGCCTAACTTGCTGAGAGCCGCCGCATCCCGGTATTCCAAGCGTTGCATGTGCCCGGCTGCATCCCTGACGATCCTGACCCAGTCAGCATCCTTGTCAAAGACTGCGTTGTCGGAAACCGTTTGGAGGTGACGGATGCTTGGCGAGATATCCTCCCATTTGCCGCCGGCGCTGAGGTTCTTGGAAAACACGTTGCGCTTGGGCACCCCCGGATCGTCGTCGAGGATAGAAACGAGCGTGGGATATCGGCTGCGCCATAACTCGTTGGTGTAGGGCATGGCACGCAGGTACCTGCGCAGCTCACCCTGGGGGTCATCCGTGGCGGGCTTCTGCCAACCCATCCCGCGATCGTCAAGATGGGCCGATTTCCAACAATCGATGAACACATTGTTCGTGACCACGTTGTCGTCGCCGCCGCCGATGAACACAGATTGCATGCAGCGCTCAAACAGGTTGCCATGGATCGTGTAGCCGCTGTGCTGGTCATCCAGATAGATGGTCATCCCCCCGTAACCGGTCGCTCCGAGGATGTCGTGCCAATAGTTATATCTCAAAATGTTGCCACGCTGCGTCCAATCCCGCCCGACATAAAAGGCCCCCGCATCGCCGCTTTCCTCCACCACATTGTGAACCTCGTTAAATTCAACCAAATGCTCGTTGCCGGCGGCCGTAAGCGCCATGTGGGGGCCGTCGTGGACGAGGTTATGGGCGATGCGATTGCCCACTCCGGCAATACTGATGCCAGGATGATAGGTGCGGGCCCGCCTGGCAAAATGATGCACGTGGTTGTTCTCGGCATTGTGGTTGGCCGGGCTGAGAGTGGTGCGCTCGCCGCCACTCATCGAAATGCCGCCGCAGCCGGTGAACAAGATATCACATCCGCGGACCTCATGGCGCATCCCTCCGCTTACCGATACCCCAAGCTGCCCGGTGTTGCGGATCGTGCATCCCACCACCTTGCAATCATTGCCTTGGTTGATTGAAATCGCCGTGCCGCGACATTGCTCAAAAATCAGGTTGCGGAACGTGACATAAGCCAAACCTTCCGTGAGAACCAGCCCATCGGTGATTGAAAACGCCGCAACCGCACCTGCCTTCGGCGGCCAAAAATAAAGTTTGCCGTTGCTACGATCCAAATAGTACTCACCCGGACTATCCAACTCGGCGAGCACGTTGGAAATGTACCAGCGAATGTCGGCGGGGGTGACGCCAAACACCGCCTTGCTGTTAGGATCGCGCAAAATCGCCTTGCGGGCGGGGTCGAAGCCGACCAGCGGTTCATACATCTCGGCCCAATCAAAGTGCCAGTAGGCCATCACCCAGGGAGCAGCCTCCTTGGTCCAGCGCGCCATGCGGTCGGTGTCCACCATCACGGTTTGGTCATCCGTCTTGGCCGTGGCTTTGCGAAATCCTTCATTGGGCCAGCGTGCTAGCGTCATCGGCTCGTCATCGCAAAACACCTCGCCCTCGGCCACCGGATAGCCGGGCCCAAACCCCCGCAGCGCTATCTTCCCAAAATCCTTGATCCCTTGCGCAGTCAAATCCGCCACTTCAACATGGCCCCGGGCCTTCTCATCCAATCGTTCCAACACCCCGGGATCCGTCACCGGGTGCCAGCCGCCTACGACCTTGCCGCCGCTTAGACGAACCTTGCCGCCGGCCTCGGCGATGTAAGTCACCGGGGCGGCTGGCGTGCCAGAGTCAGCGCTGGTAAACGCCAGCGCTTGCGCCATAAAATAACTGCCGGAGTGAACGATCACCGTGACCGGTTCGGTGAGTGGCCCGGCCTGCTTGAGTTTGCGGATAGCATCGCGCCCGCCGGCCAAACTGGCGAAGGGTTGTTTGAGCGTCCCGGAGTTGCCGTCATCGCCAGTGGGCGATACATGCAACTCAAGCGCCGAAAGCGTTACCGAACCTAACAACATGAGCGCAGCCCCGGCCAGCCAATCGGTCATCAACCCGCAAGTCCATGTCAAAACCCCGGCCAGTGCCGCCTGCGGTGATCGAGTCATTCGCGGATTCATGGCCAAAGTATTGCCTGCACATGACAGCCTGGCAAGCCGCAATGAACCCCTCCGCAAACCCTCCGCAAAACCCTCCGCAAAACCCTCCGCAAACCTTCCGCAAACCTTCCGAAAACCCTTCCGCAAACCCTTCCGCAAACCCTCCGCAAACCTTCCGCAAACCTTCCGCAAACCTTCCGCAAACCTTCCGAGGGTGCCTGAATGAAGCCCACTGAAGAGGTCTCGTGAGATTGGCACGTCACTCCTTCCCCAGGAACCGTGTCAACGTCGCGACATTTTGCTGGTCCGATCGGACCAGCAAAATGTCGCGCTCGGACCGGACTTAGCACGAGAGAGTAAACGGGATTGGGATATCCAGTCGTTGGACACCCGGCAGACGCGATTGACGCCTTGGCGGCTAACTTGGGGGGGCCTAGGCTGCTAACTTGGGCGGCCCTAGGCTGCTAACTTGGGCGGCCCTAGGCGGCTAACTTGGGCGGCCCTAGGCTGCTAACTTGGGCGGCCCTAGGCGGCTAACTTGGGCGGCCCTAGGCGGCTAACTTGGGGGGGCCTAGGCTGCGCTTGACCAAGCACGGCAAAGCGCCAGCGTGGCAGTTGGCTGACCGGATGGCAGCACTGCTGAGCGGGATGCGCCGGGCATTTCTCAACCAAGAATCAAAACCGACCCCCATGCGCAAGCGCCACCTTCTTTCATTTTTGTTAGTGCCGTTCGCGGCGATTGCCGCCGCTGCTGAAGCCCCGAAGCCCCCCACCCCATTCAATCTATTGCCTTGGCCGCAAGCGCTCAAGGTTGAGTCAGCCGGCGAGCTGCCGCTTTCCGCAGCAAGCAAGATTGTCGCCAGTGATGCGTCACTCGCGCTGCTGGCCGGGGTGCTGGCCGGGGTGCTGGCCGGGGTGCTGGCCGGGGAAATCCAGATGCTCGGCGGCTTCAAACCCGCCACCGCGACGAGCGCTGGCCAGGCGGGTGACATCGTCCTGGCGCTCGATCCAGCGCTGAAGAACGAGGCGGCCTACACGCTAAGAGTGAGCGACCGGGTGACCGTCACCGGCGGCGGATACATCGGGGCGGCGCACGGGACGAGCCTGTTGTTGCAGGCGATGAGCCACAGCAAGACCGGTCTCGGATTTCCCAAAATCAGTGTGCAAGACGCCCCTTACTCGCAGTACTGCGGCTGCATGGTCGATTTGGCACGCCAGGACAATTTGATCGAAGAACTCAAGGGCGTGGTGGACATGAGTGCCAACACCAAGCCTGCGGTGGCCACTGGCGACATGCACAAATTCGCCTCCGCCGACGCCCGCTATGTGCGCATCACCATGCTCAAAAATAGCGCCAATCCAGGCGTCCATCTCGTCGAGGCCCGCGTCTTGAAAGTCGGCAAATAAGGCGCACACCATGAACGGTCAGAGAAATATTCTCATTTGGACTTGTCAAAGATGCCTGCCGTGGCAGCGTTGCCATCCCCCATGGCGGCACGCTCTGGTCGAGCGTCCCACTTCAAAACACCCCATAAACAGGGAGGTGGACGCTGTCAGGCTAGACGCACTAGCATGGGGTCGCATCACACCAGTCAGCTAACAACCAGAACCCGCATGAAACATCCCGTCATTTCCATGTCCCGCTTGCTCATTGTGGCAAGCCTTGCCCTGGCCGGCCCGGCAAGCCTGCAGGCTGCCAGCGAATTGAACCCAGCGCCGCGCCCGCCGATGGTGCCCTTAATTGTCCACAATCCATTTTTCGGCATTTGGTCGCCCTCCGATACGCTCAACTCGTCGGATACCCGCCACTGGACCAACAGCGTCGGACGCCTGCAGGGGTTGATCCGCATTGATGACCAGACGTTCCGGGTGATCGGCAGCCAACCCAGCACCCTGCCAGCACTGCCCCAGACCGGCATGCGGCTGTTTCCCACCCGCACGGTTTATACATTTGCCAACCCGCAAATCCAGCTGACCCTCACGTTCCTCACACCGGTGCTCCCGGATGACATCGAGCTGCTCGCCCGGCCGCTCTCCTACGTCGTCTGGGACGTCAACTCGGCCGACGGCAAGGACCACGCGGTGTCGCTCTACCTGGCCGCTGGTGCTGAATTGGCCGCCAATGCCGGCGACATGATTCAGGCCGCCACCGCTCAACCCAGCGGCCTGGTTGCAGCCAAAGTGGGAACCGTCACGCAACCGGTATTGGGCAGCTCCGGCGACGATCACCGGATCAACTGGGGCTATGCCTGGATTGCCGCCCCGGCAGCCCAAGCGGTGGCCACGGTTGGCGACGGTACCGCATTGGCCACGGCCTTCGCCAGCACCGGAAAACCCACCACCTCCGCCACCTACGGCCCCAATCTCTGCGGGGATGGCGGCGTTATCGCCGTGAGCCAATCCCTGGGCACCGTCAACAAACCGGTCTCTGCCTATCAAATGGTTGCCTACGACGAAGTTGCCTCGCTGACGTATTTCCGCCAGAAGCTGCAGCCCTATTGGCGGCGCAACGGCGCGCAAGCCACCGATTTATTGGCCTTGGCAGTCAAAGATTACCCGGGCCTTGCCAAGCGTTGCTCGGCCTTCGATACCGCGATGGCGGCCGACGCCGAACACCTCGGCGGCCCCAAGTATGCTTATCTGTGCGCCCTGGCCTATCGTCAGGCGCTGGCCGCCAACGGCCTGGCCGCCGACGCCAACGGTGCGCCGTTGATGATGCCCAAGGAAAATAGCTCGAACGGATGCATCGCCACCATCGACGTCCACTTTCCCATGATTCCTGAGTTTCTGCTGTTTTTCCCGTCGCTCGCCAAGGCCACTCTGGTGCCGCCCTTTGACTACAGCGCCTCCCCCCAGTGGCCTTATCCTTATGCTCCCCACGACCTCGGAACCTACCCGCTAGCCAACGGCCAGGTTTACGGCATGGGCGGCTCCGACGGCGACCGGATGCCCGTCGAGGAGTCCGGTAACCTGATTCTGATGATTGCCGCAGTGGCTCACGTCGATGGCAACGCCAACTTCGCCGGCAAATGGTGGCCGCAACTCACCGCTTGGGTCGGATATCTTGAAAAAGTCGGCTTCGACCCCGCCAACCAACTCTGCACTGACGACTTCGCCGGCCACTTGGCCCATAATTCAAATCTATCCGTCAAATCCATCCTCGCCATCGCCGCATACGGCCAACTCGCCGGAATGCGCGGAGACAAACCCACCGCAACCAAGTACCAAGCCATGGCCAAAGACTTCGCCCTCAAATGGATGAAGGCGGCCGACGACGGTGACCACTACAACCTAGCCTTCGACCGCCCTAACACGTGGAGCCTTAAATACAATCTGGTGTGGGACCGGATCTTGGGGCTCAACACATTTCCCCTCGAAGTGGCTCGCAAAGAGATGACGTTCTACCGCAGCCATCTCAACCGCTTCGGCTTGCCTCTCGATAGCCGTAGCCCCCAAACCAAATCCGATTGGTCGGTATGGTGCGCATCTCTAACAAACAAGAAGGAGGACCTCGTCGCCATCATCGAGCCGCTCTACGACTTCTACTCCCAGGTGCCCGAGCGCCGGGCCATGGTCGATTGGTATAACACCCAAGACGGAAAAATGATCGGATTCACCGCACGCTCGGTGGTTGGCGGCGTGTTCCTGCCATTCCTCTACAACGCCGCGTTGTGGAAGAAATGGGCCGGAGCCGACAAAGCCAATCCCAAAACCCATATCTGGGCTGCCCAGCCCAAGGCACCGGTTTTTGACACATTGGTGGTGCCTGGCGGCGACAAGGCCCCGGCCATCTGGCGCTACACGACCGACAAACCATCCGCCGGTTGGGAGAAACCCGGGTTTGATGCAGCCGCGTGGCGGGAAGGCAAGTCCGGCTTCGGCTCGCCCGGCACGCCCGGCACGACCATTGGCACCGAGTGGCGCACGAGCGACATTTGGCTGCAGCGCGACATCCTCATCCCTGCCAACGCCCCAGCCAACCTCGGACTCTGGATCCACCACGATGACGAAGTCGAAATTTATATCGACGGTCTGCCTGCCCTCGCCGAAACAGGGTTCACCACCCACTTCGAGGCGTTCGTGCCCGCCCCAGCCGCCAAAGCCAAGTTGAAGCCGGGCGCGACGGTGCACGTGGCGATCCACACCCATCAGGATCAAGGTGGCCAGTGCATTGATCTGGGCATCATCTCGATCAAATGAGTTTGACGACCTCGTTTTAGACGAAGGGGTGAGCCAGTTCAATTCTTCCGAATCCTGGAGTTTTCTGGGGCTGGGTGTTTACGCCTTTGCGCGAGGTAATCTTTACACCAGGATGCCCCTTCAAGAGGAGCACGGGCGACCGCCCTTGGCTTGTTCAAGCCACCCCATCTCGGTCGTTGCGGTGCTGCCAGCGGGCGAGCATCTGCGGCACGGCCAACGGCCTGGACCAAGTGACGAAACCGCCAGCTACCGCAGCCACCACTCCGCAAACCCAAAAAACCTGGTTGTAGCTGAGGTGAGCCGTGCCGGATAACAACGTCTGGGTCTTGGCGGCGGCGGCGATGCCAACCCACGACAACCAACTCGCGGCACCTTGCACCGCACCCTTGGTTTGCGCTGAGGGCCGGTGTTGCAGTACCGAAACAATCGGCACAATAAACAAGCCACCACCCAGACCTAGCAACGAAAGTGCGGCCGTAAAGGAGGGTCTGCCCAAGTCGGGCCAGCCGAGCCAGAGGCCCGCCACAGCCATCAGAGCGGCACCCGGCGCGATAAGGCCATACTCGATTCGACCGCGGGAAAGGCGGCCGGCGAGCAAGCTGCCGACGCCGATGCCGAGGCTCAGGGCGGCCTGGAGCCATGCCTGTTCGGTGGGTTTGAGGTGGAACACTTTTTGGGCGTAGAGGGCGAGATTGATTTGGACCAAAGTGGCGACGAAGAAGAATGCGGTGTTGCCCCAATTGGCGCGCCACAAGTCGCGATCGGTCTTCATGACCCGCAGGTTGCTCCAGATTTCGCCAAGGATATTGGGGTTAAATTTACGGGTAGGATCGGCGGCGGGCACCTTGAAGATACCGAGGCTGACGAAGCAACCGACACCGGCGAGGGCGGCGAGGAGGGCACCGGACCAGACTTCGCGATGGGCGAGGGTTTCGGCGAGCCAACCGCCGGCGAAGGTGCCCAGAATGATGCCGACGAAGGTGAGCAGCTCAAGGATACCGTTGCCCGCAGCGAGCTTCGATGGGTGCAGCACCTCGGGCATGATGCCGTACTTTGCCGGGGCGAAAAACGTGCTGTGCACACCCATCAGGCAGATGGCGGCCAGTTGCAAAGCGGGCTGATCCCAGGCCAGTGCCAGCGCCGCAAATCCCATGATGGCCACCTCCCCGAGCTTCACACCGATCATCACCGAGCGCTTGCTGCAACGGTCCGCCAGCCAGCCTCCCACCGTCGAGAACAACAAGAACGGCACAGCGAACATCAGCGACGCTTGTGAGGCAAAGCCCTCTTTGTCGGCATCACTCAAGGCCAGCGATGCCAGCACCGGAAAGATCACCAACCAGCGCAGGGCGTTGTCGGAAAACGCTCCTTGGAACTGGGTGAACATCAGGTTCCAAAAGCCTTTGGGCCAAGACGGGGAAGGTGTGGATTGCATGCCGCTGGTAGGTTAAGAATCTTTGCCGGCGGCTGAACAGGCATTTTTTAACAGCAAATGCGTGGGCAAGAAAATGATGCCGGTCAGGGCGCTGATCCACACGCTGCTGTAGGCGAGTTTGAGCCACAACGGAATCCGTTGGACGATGGCAGAGCTGGACGATTCGGGATGCAATGGTTGGGTCAGAGGTGTTGGCGAGTTTCATTCAC
>Ga0118677_10011069_pt1 | contig 13626 bp, 7 predicted proteins | sample AliMusrvi5mmetaG_FD_86154 | JGI IMG/M metagenome (GOLD analysis project Ga0118677, IMG submission 86154)
AAAGGTATTGGCAGATCAACAGGTTCTCCGCAATCACCTTCGCCTGTTGCGCCGCCGTCTGGCCGTTGGCAAACGGAATCTCCACATAATCGTCCGGCCCGTTCCCGACATACTCCGCGAACAGCGAAACATTTTCCACGCGGTCGCGGCCCACGTCGGGATAGGTTCCCTTCCAATAGCTGAACGGCTCGGCCTCAAACGTCAGCGCCGACACGGCGGCGGCGGGATTCAGCGTCGGTTGCGCGTTCAACACCACATACCCCTCCACCGTCGTCAGCAAATCCTCGGACGTGAACGCCGGCTGCTCCAGCACGATGAACCGCGTCCCGTCCCCCGAATCGTCTATCTGGAATCCAACCGCCGTCCATGGCCTCGTGTTCACAGAGAAGAATACGGACGACACCCGCTCCGGCTGCACCAGTTGCCGGGTCGATAGCCGCAGCCACACCGCCGAGCCCGGCTTGGGCTCCAGGCTCAACCGGCGCGTCACCGCGGCCTTTTCCAGTTCGAAGCTCTTCCATGACGCGAACGGCCCCGCGGCCGTCTCAACCCGTAAGCCGCGGGCCGTTCCGGCATCGGGAGCCGGACCCAGGCGCGCGGGCAGCCAGTCCGCCAAAGCGGCGCAGGATTCGGCCGTGGTGCGGCTTCCCGGAATGAGCCAAAGCCCGCCGCCCCGGCGCACGAAGAGCTCGACCTCCGCGGCCAGGGGGCCGGGAATCGCCTGGAAGTCGGCCAAGGCTGCGGCGTCATAGTCCGAGAACGCGTCCCTGGCAAGTCCATCCATCGCCCTGAAATCCGCATCCCAATCCAGAGGCCCTCCCTGCGCCGCGCCGCCCGGCCGCCTCGCGAAAAGTTCCTTGAGAAAATAGCCCGCTTGCGGAGCTTTAAGGAATCCGGGCGCCCCATAGAGCACCAGTAGGCGCGGCTGCCGGGGATGCTCGAAGGAATAGAAATAGGAGTCGTCCGCGGCCAGGGCGTCGGGGCGAAGTTCCACCCGGCCTGACCAGGCCGGCTTGGCCCCGGGCCGAGCCGGGGGCAGCGGCAATGATAGAGCGGCCGGACCATCCGGACCCAGCGCTGACTTGGCGGCGGCCAGGTGCGCTCGGCCGAGCCAAAGGTCGACTGCGGTCTCCGCCTTGGCCGAACCCCATAGTACGACGCGCAGGGACGGCTGGAGCGCCGAGCTCTCCCGGGCTGGTCCGGCCGAGAGTGCCGTGGCGTTGAAAGGAGCGCCCGGCCAGGAAAGGCAGTAAAGAGCCGTCCCCGGCTCTGGCGGCGGCAAGGCGCCGCGCAGCCCGTGGGCCGCGCCGTCGCTCAGGAGCACCACGGAGCGCTTGTTGCGGGAGCCCGCCAACAGCGCGTAGGCCGCCTGGAGCGGCGGAGCGTAATCAGTGCCGCGATAGCCTACCGGGCTGTGGTCCAATAGATCCCGGCAGGCTTGAGGCGTGCTCCAGGCCAGCCGGCCTCCCGGAGCGCCCTCCAGCCGGTCCGAAAAAGTGGTGCAGGCCACCCGGTCCGCAGGCCGCAGGCTGCGCAATAGGTCCTCGGCGGCGGACCGGGCCGCGGCGCGGCGCGCGACGCCCCGGTCCATGACGCCCATGGAATAAGAGTTGTCCAGCAGCAGGACGAGGTCGATGCCCTCGCCGGCCCCGGCCGCCGCGGCCCCGCCGCGGGCTTGCCGGACCGGGCCGGCATAGGCGAGGAGCAAGGACAGGATGATGCCGCAGCGCGCCGCGGCCAGAAGCCACTGGCGCAGCCGGGTGCGCGGCAAGGCCTGGACCTGCACCTGCCGCAGCAGTGTCAGGTCCGAGAACTCCACGCGCCTGGCCCGGCGCCGGGAGAGCAGGTGCAGGAGCAACGGCGCCGCGGCCAGAGGCAAAGCCCAGAGCACGGCCGGATTGGCGAAGGTCATGACAGCCCGCGCCCCAGGAATCGGGCCAGCTCGTCCTCCCAACTCCGGTCATTAAGGAAGGACCAGAAGGGGATGGACGCGGCATGGCAGCCTGCTTCGTAGAGCCTCTGCTGGCGGCCGAAGGCCTCGCGGTAGGCGTCCTGCAGAGCCGCGGCGTCGCAGTAGATCTCGCGGCCGTCCTCCAGTCCGCGGAACAACGTGGGGCCGTCGAAGCTGAAATTCTTCTCGGCCGGGTCGAGGACCTGCAGGACCATGACCTCATGGCGCCGGGCGCGCAGGCTCTTGATGGCCTTGATGATGGCGCCGGCGTCACCGAGGAGATCGGATATGAGGATGAGCAAGGAGCGCCTGCGGATGCGCGCGGCCGCGGCCTCCAGGGCGCTAGCGAGATCGGTTTCGCCGCGGGGCCGGGAGCGGTCCAGCAGCGAGTCGAGGACCGCGAGCTGGCCGAAGCTGGCGCGGGAGGGGGAGTAGTCGCGCGGCTCGGTATCGAAGGTCGTCAAGCCGACCGCGTCGCCGCCGGCGAGGACGAGATAAGAGACGGCCATGGCAAGGCGGCAGGCGAGCTCCCATTTGATCGGGCGGCCGGCCGCGGAGAACCCCATGGAGCCGGAGGCGTCCAGGAGGACCGCGCTGGCCAGTATGTTCTCGGTCTGGTACTGCCGGACATAGAAGCGCTCCTGCCGGGCGAAGACCTTCCAGTCGAGGGACTTGATCTCGTCACCGGGGACGTAGGCGCGGTGCTGGGCGAACTCGTGGGAGAGGCCTTTGGCGGCGCTGCGGTGGCGGCCGACGAGGTGGCCTTCGGCCAGGACGCGCCGCATGGTGAGGTCGAATCTGCGCAGCTTGGCCAGGGCGACCGGGTCGAGGTAACGCACGGTGGCAAGGATTTTACCAAATGCCATCCGCCGGATAAGGGACAATAAAGTTCGGGCTTTGCCGTAGCGAGCGCCCGGCGGCCGTATGCCGGGCGCAACCGGCGGCACTAAGCGAAGCGCAGGTGCCGCCGAGGAGACCAGTTTACGTCCTATCGCCGTCGAGTTCGGCCAGCACTATTGTCAGTCTGCCGCATCCCGATGGCCCAATCATGCTAAAATCTCCTACTCGACTGAATGGTGCCCTTGCGCTTAGCCCGGCCTAGTGCTGGTTTTATAGAATCATTTTCTACCGGGCGATGGGATGCTGGGATGCGTCTTCTCAAATGAGCAAGCTAGAGGAACTAAAACCGAACGCTTCAGTAAGAGGCATTTTACCGGAATGCCTTGTCTCTGTCGTCAATGTTCAGTGGTTCGGCTCGGACGCCCTTGAGTTAACCTACAAAGACCCAGCCGGTAAAGTGTCTAACGAGCTTTTATATCGTCAGGACGAAGCGCGTGTCGAGGTGGCCCTTCAAGGACGGCCATGGAGTTTTGATGGGGATGGCGCGCTGTTTCGCCTAGTCTCCGAAGCTCATCGGATCCGATTGGCCCATTTGTTTGACCCGGTCCTTGCCGTCCACACCTCAGTAGTTGAGCCACTCCCGCACCAGATCACGGCGGTCTACGACACGATGCTGCCGCGTCAACCCCTGCGCTTTTTGTTGGCCGACGACCCTGGCGCGGGCAAGACAATCATGGCAGGGCTCCTCATGAAGGAGTTAATTGCCCGAGGAGACCTGCATCGTTGTATGGTGGTCTGTCCAGGCAGTCTGGCCGAGCAATGGCAAGATGAGCTCTATCGTCGATTTCACCTGCCTTTTGAGATATTGACCAATGACAAGCTGGAATCCGCTCGCACTGGCAACTGGTTCCTTGAGACAAACCTGGTCATCGCCCGGCTCGACAAGCTCTCGCGCAATGAGGATGTTCAAGACAAGCTGAGAGCTCCCGACTGCCGATGGGATCTCATCGTATGCGACGAGGCGCATAAGATGTCCGCCAGCATATTCAATGGCGAGGTCAAGTATACGAAGCGCTACAAGCTCGGTCAGCTTCTCTCCACTATGACCCGGAATTTCTTGCTGATGACCGCGACGCCGCACAATGGCAAGGAAGAGGATTTTCAGCTTTTCATGGCGCTCCTCGATGGGGATAGATTCGAGGGACGCTTCCGTGATGGCGTTCACGCCTCTGACGCCTCTGATCTGATGCGGCGCATGGTCAAGGAAGGGCTGCTCAAGTTCGATGCGACTCCGCTGTTTCCGGAACGGATAGCCTACACTGTTCCATACAAGCTCTCCGATGCGGAGGCGCAACTCTACAAGGAAGTGACCGACTACGTTCGCGAGGAGTTCAACCGGGCTGATGCGCTTCAGAACGATAAGCGCGCCGGCACCGTCGGTTTTGCGCTCACTATTTTGCAGCGCCGTTTGGCCTCGTCGCCTGAAGCCATCTATCAGTCGTTGCGTCGTCGTCGCGAACGGTTGGAAAGCAAACTGGAAGAGTTGAAATTACTCCAGCGGGGGAGCGTAACCGCGCCTGCCATGGCGGCCGGGATCCCGGTGCTGGATGATGAGGATGTTGAAGATCTCGAAGACGCCCCTGATAATGAGGTCGAGACGGCGGAAGAGGAGATTCTCGACCAGTCGACCGCGGCGCGAACAATCTCGGAACTGAAAGCGGAAATCACGACGCTAAAGCGCCTTGAAGCGCTGGCGCTCACGCTCCGCCGGAGCGGTGAGGATAAGAAGTGGCGTGAGCTCTCCCAACTGTTAAACGAAATCTTCACGTCCGCCATCCATGCCACCCAGGTGGCTGAGCGCCCACTCACTCACGGGTCTGCGACAATCCCGCCGCCGACTTCGTCCCCGCGCCAGAAACTTGTCCTCTTCACCGAGCACCGCGACACCCTCAACTACTTAGAGAATCGAATTACGACCCTTCTTGGGCGAAAGGAAGCAGTAGTGATGATTCATGGCGGCATGGGCCGTGAGGAGCGGATGAAGGCGCAGGAAGCATTCAAACACGATCCCGCAGTTCAGGTCCTTTTGGCGACGGATGCCGCTGGCGAAGGGATTAACCTCCAGCGGGCGCACCTGATGGTGAATTATGATCTGCCATGGAATCCGAACCGTATCGAGCAACGGTTCGGCCGTATTCATCGCATTGGACAGACCGAAGTCTGTCATCTTTGGAATCTCGTCGCCGAAGAAACCCGCGAGGGAGACGTATACCGAACTCTGCTGGAAAAGCTGGAACAGGCCCGGGAAACCCTGGGAGGCCAAGTCTTTGATGTGCTAGGGAAGCTCCAATTTGGGGGAAAACCTCTGCGTGAGCTCTTGATCGAGGCGATTCGTTACGGGGAACGCCCCGATGTTCGCGCCAAGCTTACGCAAGTGGTCGCCAATTCCGTGGACCCTGCCAAGTTGCGCGATTTGCTCGAAGAACATGCTCTCGCGCACGACGCGATGGACGCCACTCGCGTGTACCGCATTCGCGAGGAGATGGAGCGAGCCGAGGCGCGTCGTTTGCAACCCCATTACGTTGAATCTTTCTTCCTCGATGCCTTCCAGCGTTTGGGGGGTTCGGTTAAGCAGCGCGAACCGCGCCGCTATGAGATCGCGCATGTCCCATCTCCTCTGCGCAATCGCGACCGGCTCATTGGAATCGCCGAGCCGTTGTTGTCGCGCTACGAGCGGGTTGCCTTTGAGAAATCCCTGGTCGCTCCGCAGGGCCAGCCACTGGCCGCATTCCTGTGCCCGGGGCACCCGTTACTGGACGTCACCATAGACCTCACCCTTGAACGCCATCGCGATTTGCTGCGCCGCGGCACGGTGCTGGTCGACGAGCGCGACTGCGGGACACGCCCTCGCGTACTCTTTTATCTGGAGCATGCCATTCAGGACGCGGGGGTCACCCGCGCGGGGGAACAGCGCGTCGTCTCGAAGCGCATGCTCTACGTGGAGCTTGACGCCGACTTGCACGCCAGTCACCTGCATTATGCGCCCTACCTGGACTTCCGCCCGCTGGCCGCGGGGGAACCCGACGTGGAGGCGATCCTCTCCCGCCCCGAGTGCGCGTGGATCAGCCGCGGGCTGGAGCAGACGGCACAGGGGCACGCTGTCGCCAACGTGGTGCCCGAGCATCTCGCGGAGGTGCGCAACCGGAAGCTGGAGTTGATCGCGAAGACCGAGGCGGCGGTGAAGGATCGGTTGACGAAAGAAATCAGCTACTGGGACCACCGTGCGGAAGAATTGAAGCACCAGGAGCAGGCCGGCAAGCCCAACGCCCGCCTGAATTCCGCCGAAGCGCGCAAGCGTGCCGATGCCCTTCAGGCGCGGCTGGAAAAGCGCATGGCGGAACTGAAGTTGGAACGGCAGATATCACCGCTGCCCCCGGTCGTCCTCGGCGGCATGCTCATCGTGCCCGCCGGGTTGCTCGCGGCCATGTCAGGCACGCCGCTGCCGCAGACCAGCGCCATGGTGGATACCCAGGCCGCCGCCGCGCGGGCGCGGGAGATTGTGATGGAGATGGAGCGCGGTCTGGGCTTTGAGCCGACTGACCGTGAACTGGAAAAGCTCGGTTACGACATCGAAAGCCGTATTCCCGGCACCGGTCGCTTGCGCTTCATCGAGGTGAAGGGCCGCGTCAGCGGCGCGGATACTATCACCGTCACCCGCAACGAGATTCTCTACTCGCTCAACAAGCCCGATGATTTCATCCTGGCCATCGTCGAGTTTGTGCCGGATGGCACGCATCGGATACACTATCTCAACCGCCCCTTCCAGCGCGAGCCGGATTTCGGGGTCACCAGCGTGAACTACGACTTCACCGAACTGCTGGCGCGGGCGGGAGAGCCGATATGAGCGATAAGCTGCGTGTCTTTGTGAGTTCAGTCCAGAAGGAACTCGAAGATGAACGACTGATCGTGCAGAATCTTTTCAGCACTGACCTGTTTCTGGCGACGCATTGCGTTCCTGTGCTTTACGAGTTTGAACCGGCTTCCCCCGACAAAGCGCTGGATGGCTGTATGAAGGCGCTCGATACTTGCCAGGTATACCTACTCATCATCGATAAGCAATATGGTACGCTCGTTGGCGATTTGTCAATCACTCATGCCGAATACCGGAAGGCGAAAGAGAATGAGCTTCCCATACTCGCCTTCATCAAAGGTGAGCGTAGTGTGCCGCGTGAGGAGGGAACCGAGGCGCTACTTACCGAGCTTGACGTTGACGCTCCAAAATACAAGCGATTTGGTAATGTCATCGAGTTACAAAAAGAAGTGCGCGCGGCACTGGTGAAGCTCCTGCTCGATCAGTTTGGCATCGTTCCCACCAGTGATGAAAACCAGATCGCCGAACAGACCATCGAGGCTACCTCCCCCTTTGAATCGCAACCGCTGTCACGGGTTCGTTGGGTAAATCTCGAGCATGCTGTTGCGCGCCGGCTTATTGCCGCGGCTGAGGGCAAAGCATCCGTGGACCTGTCGCCCGATGATCTATTGACCGGTGCGTTGGTGCGCGGACTCATCTGGTGGGATGCCGATGCGCGGGAATATTTCGCCACCGCCGCCGGCATTGTGCTGCTGGCGAAAGACCCCTCGGCGGTGTTCCCGCAATGCCGTATCCTCGCTGATGCCTACCGCAGCACGGAGCCGGATGGCGACCCGCGCGACCACGAGGATGTCCGGGGACCGATGCCGGTCGTCATTGACCGGGCTATCGCGTTCATCGACCGCAATACGCGCCATCCGATGAAAATCGTCGGACTCAACCGCCTCCGGCTGGACGAGTACCCGGAGGAAGCCTTGCGCGAAGCCCTGGTCAACGCGGTGGCGCACCGGCTATACGAGGATGCCGGGCGCAAAATTCTGCTTGAAGTCTTCCATAACAAGGTTGTCATCTCCAGCCCCGGCCTGCCGCCCATGCCGATTACGCTTGCCAGCCTGCGCCGGGGTAAATATCGCCCCTGCTCGCGGAATCCCGTATTGGCCCAATGCCTATCCTACTTCCACCGCATCGAGGAACGCGGCAGCGGTTTTCGGCGCATGCGAGATCAGATGCTCAATCACGGCCTGGAGACGCCGCTCCTCGGCACCGACATGGGGTATTTTCAGGTGACCTTTCCCGGACCGGGCGACGATATCGACCGCCTGCGGGTACCGGAAGCAAGACTGCTGGTGACACCGGCAGTGGAAGCGCAACTGAATGAACGACAGCGGAAAATGATGCAATGGCTGGTGGAAGGAAAAGAACTCACGAGTCGTCAGTGTGAGGAGGAGTTTGGAGTCACCAGACCGGTCACGGCTTCAGATTTAGGCAAACTGGTTGAATTCGGACTTGCTGAGAAATTAGGCGGAGGTCATACTACGCGCTACAGGCTGAAAAGCTGATCGTAAAGTGATCGTAAAGTAAAAACCCGTGATCGTAAACTTCCCGCGAAGGGAATGCTGAATGGACAACCCATCGATAATCCATCGACGGATGACGGGAATCCATCGAGACTTGCCCGGAATCAACCGATAATCGACCGATGAATAGACGTAATCATCCGATATTTTTCTGGAATCATCCGATAATCGTCCGATGTTTTCCTGTAATCATCCGATGAATTGCCGTAATCGTCAGCTAATATCGCCTAATCGTCAGATGTTTTAGACAGGATAACAGGATTTTTCAGGATTGACAGGACTCCTGCAAATCCTGAAAAATCCTGTCAATCCTGTCTTAATAAGGATCACCATGAAGCAAAATAAGAAACTCATCGAAGTCGCCCTCCCGTTGGAGGCGATCAACATCGCGTCGGCGCGGGAGAAGTCCATTCGGCATGGTCACCCGTCCACCTTACACCTGTGGTGGGCGCGGCGGCCATTGGCGGCGGCGCGGGCGGTGATCTTTGCGCAGATGGTGGATGATCAGTCGGCGCACCCCGATCTCTTCCCACCGAGAAGGCGCAGGTGAAGGGGCGCGTCTGCGGCGCGGAGGTCATCACCGTCACCCGCAACGAGATTATCTACTCGCTCAACAAACCCGACGATTTCATCCTGGCCATCGTCGAGTTTGTGCCGGATGGCACGCATCGGATACACTATCTCAATCGTCCCTTCCAACGCGAGCCGGATTTTGGGGTCACGAGTGTGAACTACAGCTTTGCCGAGTTGCTGGCGCGGGCGGGAGAGCCGGTATGAACATACATCAGCAGACTCTGCCGGATGGTGGGAGAGCGAAGACCAAAGACTACGAGAAGCGCCGTAACCTCGGGAGCGCCGGGAAGTTGATCGGCGAACAGCGTATCCTGTGCGTCTTCGTGGATGATGACGGTTCATCTCCATGGACGCTTGATATTCGATCTACAGTTCAGGATCACGTACAACGGTCGCTACGTTGGCTAGAAGGCCAGGCGGCGAATCGAGGCATCGAACTCCGTATACAGCACGCACTCGCTCCAAACGGCATGTCGGTGGGATGCCATGCAGGTTGTCACATAAATGAGATAGATGAGTGTGCCGGTCCTCATCACTCTGGTTGGCAGAATACGGTAGTTGTCAGGATTACTGGCTATGGGAAAGTGTCCGAAGGATGGGCGGCGATGTTCACCTCTCACGGGTTATCTCTGGATGCCTCCGATGGATCGGCCATGCTTTTCTTCGTTAGACGGTTGGTACCATCGATAGCCTTCCCGTATAAAGCTGGGGAACACGATGAATTCGAACTGGAGCGCGGCATCATCTACGATCTTGGTGGTGTCATCGATGGCCAACGGCACCTCGACTCACTGATCGCACACGAACTGTTGCACCTTTACGGTGCGGTTGACCTGAAGCCGGGGAAAGCACCATCGGGTGTATCACCTGAACTGTGCCTGGACCCCGATGAAGTGATGAACTTTCCGACGCAGCACGAGATCACCGGCTATCGGATCAACGAACTGACTGAGTACCTGATAGGGTGGAGAGATGCTGATCCTGTCGTAAAGTAGACCACGGGATGAGCGGAGTGTAAGTCATGGCCAATTACCCCAAGAAACTCATCGAAGTCGCCCTCCCGCTGGAGGCGATCAATATCGCGTCGGCGCGGGAGAAGTCGATTCGGCATGGGCACCCCTCCACGTTGCACCTGTGGTGGGCGCGGCGGCCGTTGGCGGCAGCGCGAGCGGTGATCTTTGCGCAGATGGTGGATGATCCGTCGGCGCACCCCGATCTCTTCCCCACCGAGAAGGCGCAGGACAAGGAGCGGAAGCGGCTCTTTAAGATCATCGAGGAACTGGTGAAGTGGGAGAGCACCACCAACGAAACCGTGTTGCAAGCTGCACGAGATGAAATTTGGCAGAGCTGGCGATACACCTGCGCGGAGAACGTGGATCATCCGCGGGCGAAGGAGTTGTTCGACCGCTATAAATTACCCGCGTTCCATGATCCTTTCGCCGGTGGCGGGGCGCTGCCGCTGGAGGCGCAACGGTTGGGGTTGGAGGCCTACGCCAGCGATCTGAACCCGGTGGCGGTGCTCATCAACAAGGCGATGATCGAGATTCCGCCTAAATTTGCAGGAAGACCGCCTATCCATCCGCCAGAAAAAGACGAGGAGAGAAAGACTAAATCACTCGGTGGGTTAGAGCGGGAGTGGAAGGGTGCACAAGGACTTGCTGAGGATGTGCGTTACTATGGACAATGGATGCGCGAAGAAGCCGAAAAACGCGTCGGCCACTTCTACCCGAAGGTCGAGATAACTGTAGAGATGGCGGTGGAGCGGCCCGACCTGATGCCACTGGTAGGGAAGAAGCTCACTGTCGTCGCCTGGCTTTGGGCGCGTACAGTGAAAAGTCCCAATCCGGCCTTTGCGGGGGTGGACGTGCCGCTTGTGTCAAATTTTATTCTGTCGCCGATGGCTGGCAAGGAAGCATTCGTCGAACCAATTATTGAGAACAGCGATTACCGCTTTTCAGTGAAAATAGGCATGCCGAAGGATGAGTCGGCTAAGCATGGTACCAAGTTGGCTCGTGGAGCGAACTTCCAATGCGTGATGTCCGGCTCACCGATTATTCCAGATTATATCAAACGAGAGGGCATGGCCGGACGCTTGGGTGTGCGGATGATGGCTATTGTTGCTGAAGGCGAACGCGGGAGGGTGTATCTGCCGCCAACAGAGTTCATGGAAGAAGTCGCTCGCCAAGCTAAACCAAAGTGGAAGCCAGAGACTCCGATTGCACCAGATAAGCGTTCTATGTTTACACCGTTATACGGACTTACTCATTTTCATCATCTATTTACTTCTCGTCAACTCGTAGCGTTGACGAATTTCTCCGATTTGGTGCAAGAAGCAAGCGAACTGGCAAGGGTAGATGCTCTTGCAGCAGGTTTACCAGATGACGGTAAACCTTTGTGCGACGGTGGTGTTGGCGCTACTGCATATGCAGAGGCGGTGGGAGTCTATTTGTGTTTTCTTGTAAGTAAACTAGCAGATAAAGGGTCAACTCTTTGCACCTGGGACTGTGGTCCATCTTCAAATCGAACAGCAACCGGTCGGTCAGCACGCGTAGCAACAGTTCGGGTCACTTTTGGCCGCCAAGCCCTTCCAATGACTTGGGACTTCGCAGAGGTTAATTTCTTCAGCGATTCAGTTGGGGGCATAGAAACCGTGCTTAAAACGCTTTGTGTGCCGTTAACTTACTTTGTACCAAGCAATCATGCGGGTTACGCGCAACAGGTTGATGCACAATATCAATCAATAAGTCATGGATCTGTTGTCTCCACCGATCCTCCATACTACGACAACGTCCCCTACGCCGATTTGTCTGATTTTTTCTATGTCTGGCTTCGCCGTTCGCTAAAGCCGATCTTCCCCGGCCTTTTCGCCACTCTCGCTGTACCCAAAGCCGAGGAACTGGTTGCCACACCCTATCGCCATGGCAGTAAGGAGAAGGCGGAGACATTTTTTCTTGATGGCATGACCCAAGCCATGCACTGCCTGGCAGAGCAGACTCACCCGGCTTTTCCAGTCACCATCTACTACGCCTTCAAGCAATCAGAAAGCGATGGCGATGATGGAACGACCAATACTGGTTGGGACACATTCCTTGATGCTGTGATTCGTGCCGGCTTTGCCATTACCGGCACCTGGCCGATACGGACAGAACTGGGCAACCGCATGATTGGGTCTGGCACCAACGCCCTCGCCTCAAGTATTGTCCTCGTCTGCCGCCCACGTCCGGCGGACGCGAAAATCATCACCCGCCGCGAGTTCCTTTCCGAATTGAAGGCCGAACTACCTGCCGCATTTATCCACCTTCAGCGCGGCAATATTGCACCGGTGGACTTGGCACAAGCTGCTATCGGGCCGGGGATGGGGGTATATACGCGCTACGCGAAGGTACTGGGTGCCGAAGGCAAACCCGTCACAGTACGCGAGGCGTTGGCACTCATTAACCAGATTCTCGACGAGACACTTGCCGAGCAGGAAGGTGATTTCGACGCCGATACCCGCTGGGCGCTCGCGTGGTTCGAGCAGTTTGGCTTCGACGACGGCGAATACGGTGTGGCTGAGATACTGTCCAAGGCGAAGAACACCAGCGTCGGCGGGATGGTTGAGGCAGGCATTCTTAAATCCGGGGCCGGTAAAGTACGCCTGCTGCGGCCCGATGAACTGCCCGCAGAATGGGACCCGACGCACGATTCGCGATTACCCGTCTGGGAAATCGTGCATCAACTGGTGCGCGTGCTAGAGTCGGGAGGTGAACCCGCGGCGGCGGGGCTGTTGGCGAAGCTGGGCGCCAAAGCCGAGATCGCGCGTGAACTTTGCTACCGCCTATATACGATCTGCGAGCGCAAAAAACGCGCCCCATTGGCGCTCTCCTATAACGGACTGGTGCAGAGTTGGCCGGAAATCGCCCGGCTGTCGCGCGAAAGGCGCGTCCCGGTGGCGATACAGACGGACCTGTTTGCTGAGGATGAGGACTAATTATGGCGGTTACCAATTTCGAGCGCGTCGGCAAAGCAATGGAACTGCTCAAAGAGGGGCTGGCCCCCTTCGTCGAGCGTGAACTGCGGAGCGGTTTGCAGGACGGACTATCCCCCCAGGTGCTGCGCGGCTACGCGGATGATCCGATGCTGATCAACCGCCCCATCACGGAATGGGACGTCGCCGCGCTGCTCAAGCTGATGTGGGACGCCTGGAACGAGGTGTTCCGCAACATCCTGGGCTTCGCCGAACGCAGCATCGTCAGCGAACTCCGCGACACGCGCAACAAGTGGGCGCACCAGCAAGCCTTTACCAGCGACGACGCCTATCGGGCGCTGGATTCCGTCGCCCGCCTGCTCACCGCCGTCTCCGCCGCGCAGGCCGACGATGTCGAGAAGATGAAGATGGAACTGCTGCGCGTGCGCTTCGACGAGCAGATGCGCTCGGAAAAACGCCGCGCCACCGGCACCGCGGTGGAGAGCCAGGTGACGGGCAGTCTGAAGCCCTGGCGCGAGGTGGTGAACCCGCACCGGGACGTGGCCAGCGGGCGCTACCAGCAGGCGGAATTCGCCGCCGACCTGTGGCAGGTGCACATCGGCGAGGGGTCGGAAGAATATCGCGACCCGGTGGAGTTCTTCCGCCGCACCTACCTGACCGAAAGCCTAAAGGGTTTGCTCACCGGCGCCGTGCAGCGGCTGTGCGGGGATCTCGGCGACCCGGTGGTGCAACTGCAGACCAACTTCGGCGGCGGCAAGACGCACTCCATGCTCGCCCTCTACCACCTCTTCTCCGGCATCAAGCCCGGCGATCTGCTGGGCATCGACGCGGTGATGAAGGATGCTGG
>Ga0118677_10011070_pt1 | contig 13624 bp, 14 predicted proteins | sample AliMusrvi5mmetaG_FD_86154 | JGI IMG/M metagenome (GOLD analysis project Ga0118677, IMG submission 86154)
AGGATATGATGATTAATTCCGGGGAAAGAAGTATGAAGCGGCGGCACCTTATTTATTATCTCAGGGTCATGGACCGCGACACCGAGGAATTGCTGGGATTTCTCGTTGATATTACCACCAAGGGCTTTATGGTTATGAGTGAAAAGCCAATCCAGACAGGCAAAATCTTTCATCTGAAAATTCTGCGGGCAACAGATTCCGAGGAGAAACAGTTTCTTTTTTTTGACGCGAGGACCAAATGGAGCGAGCGCAGCGTAAATTCCGAGTTCTATGATACGGGCTTTGAACTTGTAAATGTTACGCCTGATGATTTCGAGGAAATTGAAAAAATCATCGATGAACTCGGATTTAAGGACTGACATGCTTGCATAGCTTATAAAAAAATCGGCCATTCCGGTCGATTTTTTTTACCTATGAGACGCGAGGCCGCTACAATGTCCACGGTGGCAATTCAAAAAACCGGAAGAGATATTCTGACCGCGCTTGTTCAGCTTCTTGCGCCTTTTGCAGAAGAAATCCCGCTACAGGGCGCTTCGGTTCTTTTAAAGCCGAATCTGGTGGAGCCGCAAAGCTACACTACCGGCCAGACCACCAACCCTGCCCTGGTTGAGGCGATAATTATCTGGTGCAAACAGCAGGGTGCAAAAAAAATTGCAGTCGGCGAAGGGCCAAGCTATTTTCAGCCGGCTTCGGACCTGCGGGCATGTTTCACCTTCACCGGCATCGCAGATGTTGCCGCGCGGCAGAAAGTTCCCTGGATATTGTTTGATGAAGGCCAGTTCCGAAGATTCACCAAACCCTCCCCTCGCCTGCCCGATAGATTCTCAATTTCAGAACATGCGTTTTCATGGGACCATATCATCAATATCCCGGTCCCCAAAACGCACTATCTCACCACTATATCCATAGCCATGAAAAATCTGAAGGGCTTCATCAAACGCGAAGACAAGCCATCCTTTCATTATTGCGGCACGCAGCATATCCACGGATCGGTCACCCAGCTGAACTGCATGATACGGCCTTCCCTCAATATAGTGGACTGCACTGCCCCGGTGCATAAAAACCGTGGCTTTCTGCTTGCCGGTCCAGATATCGTAGCCGTTGATGCGGTAACCTCTTCTCTCATGGGGTTTAATCCATCGAACATAGAAACGGTCCGGCTCGGCCATAGCGCAGGCCTTGGCGAAATGGACCTTTCACGCATTACTATATCCGGTGATGATGCCAGAGAGCTTAAAATGAATTTTGAACAGCCCCGGCAGTATCTTCGCCGGGTATTCCCAAATCTGCGGGTTTTAGCGGAACAGGCTTGCAGCGGCTGCCTCATACCGCTTTTTTCGGCTCTAAGACTTATCGAGGATGAAGGCCAAACAGTAAACAGCGATGTGCATCTTATGCTGGGAAAGCAGGCCTCCCCGCAGGTAAACGGCACGGTACTATGTATCGGCCAGTGCGCGCAGCAGCACAGCACCGGCCCGTGTCTTCCCGTCTGCCCGCCGACCCGGGAAGAAGTATATGAATTCCTGAGAGATGAATTGAAAAAAAATGGCTAGAGCATTTTTCAAAATACTATAGCCATACAGGCACAGGTGAGCTTTTGGTGAAGGCAGCCCGTGCGGTTCGAGCCATTGGCATTCCACCATCGCCGGCTTCTTTTGCGAGAATCATAGCACGGGCTAACGAAGCAAAAGCTTGCCTGTGCAAACGGCTACGAAAAAAAGAAAAATGTTCTAGGATGCACATACAATACAGCAGACAGGAGATACGACCATGAAAGTGCCGGCTAAGATTACAGGTTTTTTGGTAACTGCAATAATCGCGGCCTCCATTTTGACAAGCTGTGCCACGCAGCAGAAGGTCGCTAGAAAACCTTCAAGGACTATTTCGCCCAAGCCCGCCGGCCAGGATATTTCCGGAGAATGGCGCGTTGTTGATTCAACCGCCAGGTTCAAAATATCTTTCGTCGATGGAGTCATTCATATCGAGGGATGGGATAGCAGCAATGGAGAAAAATTCAGAATTTCGGATGTGCAATGGGATGGGAAAAGACTAAAAGGGACCTTTTTAATGCCTTCAACGAACGGCACAACATACTCGGACCTCGTATTGATTGATCCCAACACGCTTAAAGGCAGGTACAAGGGGAGTAGTTCCGGCGAGGAAGTGTGGAAGCGGCATTGATTTCATTCTATTTGGTATGATGCAGGTAGCACTCAAGAACATGAAACATAGGATAGCCCAACCAATCGTTCCGGTAACAAAAGGGGATAGTTTGCAGGTTGGTCAAAGCATGCCCTGAGCGAAGTCGAAGGGTGAAACATGCCCAAACAATTTTTGTGATGCAATCGAAGTAATGCCGGGCACGCGGAGTTTATCCCGCAAGGCGGGGCTTTGCCCAGCCTGTCAAACTATTTGTGCGCGGACACCCACTCTTTCAGTGCCTCATCCATGCGGGTTTGCCAGCCTGCGTCGGTTTTTCGGAAATACTGCAGCACATCCCGGCTGTACCGCACGGTTACAAGCTCTTTGCGCGGTGTTTTCTGCGGTCCGCGCTTGCCTGGTTTGCCTGGCAGAACAGAAAGAAGTTCTTTCGATAATGTCTCATCGGCAGAGCGAGCGCGCTTAAAATCGGCGGCAGTCCATTTCGGGTTTTCGTCGTCGATCATTTCAGAGTTTATTTTTTTTAAAGTCTTCATAGCGTAGTATCTCCCGTTTGTTTGCTTTTCGAAAACTGATGATGCGAACACCGCCGGCAATCGGTGTAAAACCAATGGCGTGCAGCCGGTCTTCAAGGAACCCAAAGGCCCTTATTCTGTTTTCTCCGTAATCGCGCCGGGTATCCGGTATGTAAAGCGCCGTTATCCATTCAAATTCTGCTGCCAATTCAAACGGCAAGCCTCTGCTGCTTTCATTCTTTTTGCTTTTTGCCGCACCAAATTTTACAACTTTATTGTAGCTACAAAAAGGTTAAACTTCAAGAAACTCTTAGGGTAGAGTTGCATGGGGGGCTGCGCCCACCATTTTAATCGATGGGAACGGCCAGGGTGGGTATAACCCACCAATGAAGGGCATGAATAAATCTGCAAATGTAGGCCGGAGTAAGCGAAGCGAGTCCGGCAAAATTAGATAATCACCGGGAAGAAATCCGGGCATGCTTCGCTTTGTCCGGCCTGCAACTAAAGGTGCTGGGCATAATATATGTTGCAGAATGCAATAATGAGTTATGTGTTTTGAAAAAAATGTATGGTTTGGAGTTATCATAGTTGAAGGGATTTGCAATGAGCGGGGATGATCTGCAAAAAAATGGAAGAAATGCTCAAACTGCATTTAGGTGTTTTGTCAGAGGATTTTCAGCATAAGCTGATCATTGTGGCCGAAGGTCAGCAGTTGCTGGTTGAGCGCCTGGATCGATTTGAGGAGCGTGTTGACACGCGCATGGATGCCCTGGATCGTTCTATCATGCGTGTAGATGTTAAAATTGATGATGTGGAGAAACGGCTGGGCAAAAAAATCGATTCTGTTGCCGCCGATCTTTCTGCTCATCGTGCAGGCACTGAAGTGCACCGTGGCTACAAAGTCTGCGAGGGGCCATAAAATTTGAACAAACATTAAAGAAGGGGGCTTCGATGTTTTTTTGCACAGCAAATTTTTTTAATAGGCGCGGATTTTAATCCAATGGGCATGCTCTAGCGGCATGCCTTTTTTGTTTTTCCGTCACTCTGGCTTGACCGGAGTCTTGCGCAACAGTTTTGGCAGGTCGTAGGGGCGCGGTGCCCGCGCCCATTCATGGCGTTGCCGGAATGACTGGACAGGCAAGATAATGTTGTCATCGCGCGGCCGAAGACAGTGGCGATCTCAGGGCATAAAGAAAAACCAGTTCCTCTTTTTGTTTTCAAACAATATATAGCGGGGAAATCGTAAATAGGGAAGTGTCCCTTTTGTTGTCCGACTAAAATGCATAGTATTGCAAAATAGTCGTGACTAAAATGCAAAGCTACTTTCCCCAGGCCTTGACAATTGTATATTACCAGCATATACTTAAATAAACATGGCCAACATGGATTATTCTAAATGCACTGGTTTTGACTGGGACAAAGGGAACTTTGAAAAGAACCGGCTTAAGCACGGTGTCTCCCCGTTTGAATGCGAGCAGATATTCTTTAACCAGCCGCTCATCGTGGTCCCGGATGAAGCGCATTCCCAAAAAGAAATGCGGTTGTATGCCCTGGGGCAAACCGATATGGCACGGTTATTATTCGTAGTTTTTACCGTACGTAAAAATTTAATCCGTGTAATTTCCGCCAGGGATATGAGCCGCTCGGAGAAGGAGGTGTTTGAAAATCATGAAGAATAAAATCCCAAAATTCATAAACGAAGAAGAGGAAAGAGCTTTTTGGACTTCCCATGACTCAGCGGATTACATTAATTGGAAAAAGGCAAAAAAAACAATCTTCCCTGATTTGAAACCCTCGGTTAAAGCCATCTCACTGCGCCTTCCTGAATCAATGCTGGAGGAGCTGCGGCTACTGGCCAACAAAAGGGATGTGCCGTATCAATCTCTCCTGAAAATATTCTTGTCGGAGCGTATCGAGCAAGAGCTTAAACTCCATCCGCATAAGGCCTGACTCACAGCGTTTCACTGGCGTTACAATTTTGTTGTGAAGCCGGGTTGTTCAAGAAAGCAAAAAGCCATGCATCCATCAGTTTTTTCGCGTCGCGATCGTCAAATATGGTCGGCCCTGACAAGAAGCATATGTCGTTATTAGCATAGTATGTCGATTAATTGTCGACATACTATGCTGAAATATGCTATATATTGTCCAGAACCCATATGAGATACCCCATGATTGATGATCTAAGAAAGCTGATACCGACCGAGGAGTTCGACTATCAGGCCCTTCTGGAAAGCCTTAAGGCCTTTGAGCGGCCCCGCGACAAGATAACCGCGCTTCTGCGCCAGGGCGTCATCATACGCGTGAAGAAGGGCATTTATGTCTTCGGAAAGGCACATGCCCGCCGTCTTTTTGCAAGAGAAATCCTGGCAAACATGATCTATGGCCCCTCGTATGTATCGCTGGACTATGCCTTGCACTATCATGGCCTCATACCGGAGCGGGTAGAGGCGCTTACCTCAGCCTCCTATGGCCGCAGCCGCCGGTTTAACACACCGGCGGGGTTATTCATCTACAACATGATTCCCTCAGCGGCGTATGGCCATGGTATTGATCAGGTTGAGCTTGATAAGGGCGCTTTTCTTATCGCTACTCCGGAAAAGGCCCTGTGCGATAAGTTGTATGTCGATCGCGGCACGGGTGTACGCGCTCAGGCGGACATGCGGGACTATTTGGTGACGAGCCTTCGCATCGATACGCAGGGCTTGCGGGAATTGAATCCTGACGCCATCGATACCATTGCAGGGCGCTACCGCTCCCGGAAGATGCGTCTCCTGGGCGGCCTTGTTCGCAACCTGAAAAGACAGGCCGGTGAATCATGAATAATGCTATAGCCCACATGCTTGCCAGGTATGAGCCTCGAACCGTGGAAGACCATGTGCGCGCCTTGCGCGAGATACTGCAGGAACTGGCGCTGCTTGGTCTCTGGCGCGGCAAGTTTTTCGAAAAAGCGGCTTTCTATGGCGGCACGGCGCTCAGGATCCTGTATGGCATGGAGCGTTTTTCCGAAGACCTTGATTTCTCGCTCCTGCGACCCATGCCGGATTTTGATATTTCCCGTTACCTGCATTCCCTGGAACGGGAAATAGCCGCTTTTGGTTTTGAGGTCACCATAACCAGGAAGGAAAAGGTTGCCGCCAGCCCCGTGCAATCGGCCTTTCTGAAGGCCGACACGGTCAAGCAAATGCTGGCTATAGAGACGGCCCCGGAGTTCATGGGCCGGGCGCCTCGCGGACAGATCATAAAAATCAAGATCGAGGTCGATACAGATCCGCCTCCGGGGTTCGCTACCCAGAGCAAGTTCCTTCTCCAGCCGATACCGTTTTCAGTAAGGGCATTTGCCCTTCCAGACCTCTTTGCCGGCAAGATGCATGCCGTGCTTTGCAGGCGCTGGAAGGGCAGGGTCAAGGGTCGTGACTGGTATGATCTTATCTGGTTTGCCACGTTGTATCCGCGGATGCATTTAAGCCATCTTGAGCAAAGAATGCTGCAGAGCGGCCATTTAAAGGCCGGCGAAGGGCTTACCCGGGAGAATTTTATCAAACGAGCCGCCCAGGCGGTGGAAATGCTGGATATCGCCCAGGCAAGAAAAGAGGTGGAGCCGTTTGTGAAGGATGCCGAAGCCCTTGAGGTCTGGTCAAAAGAATTTTTTTTTGATGTCATGCAGCGGATTGTGCCCGTGTAAATGCTGCATGCATGCCGCTAGAGCATTTTTCTTTTTTTCGTAGCCGTTTGCACAGGCAAGCTTTTGCTTCGTTAGCCCGTGCTATGATTCTCGCAAACGAAGCCGGCGATGGTGGAATGCCAATGGCTCGAACCGCACGGGCTGCCTTCACCAAAAGCTCGCCTGTGCCTGTATGGCTACAGTATTTTTAAAAATGCTCTAGAGCATGTAACTTTATTCTGTAGCCGTTTGCATCGGGGAGTTATTGGCTCATTCGCCCGTGCTATATTCCCGCAAGATACGCCAATGGTGGAAATAGGCCAATGGCTCGAACCGCACGGGCTGTTTCACCAAAAACTCCCCGGTGGCCATATGGCTACAGCATTTTGTTAAATGCTCTAATAGATATTATTTTTCGAGGGCTTTTAAAATTAATAATTCCCGGCCGTCATCATGGAGCTTTTCAAATCCGAACTCTTCGCAAATAAAGTCGAAGGTTCTTGAATGATAAAAGCAGACATGCGTAGTGTCTCGTGCATACTGCCAGTGCGCAAAATGATCACGGTCCTTCCATCGCTGCGTCATAACGGTTAAGAGCCCGTTTTCATTCAAGAGCGATTTTATTTTCCGCAGTTCCCTTTCAGGATAAAAAAAATGCTCGAAGACTTCGGTGGAAAATATGAAATCAAATTTTTTATCCAGCGGGTGCTTGACAAAGAAAGGGTCGTAGTTTTCGCACGGGTAACCGTGTGATTCCATTAAACGTGACAGCGTCGGGGCATGGCCGCAGCCATAGTCGAGCCCGGTCATGCCTTTGCGTAAAAATTGCAGAGAAGGGGTTATTGCCCTGGAGAGAAAATCCACATACCCCTGAAACTGGATGCCGTTGTTATGGGTCAAATACCGCTGTTTTTCTTTTTCCCCGCTCGGAAAACATTTTTTATCCACGGAAATGAGATAACAGTTTTCACAGAAAAAATAGCTTCTCGGATCACCGGGGCGCGCCTGTTGCACTACCCGCCCGGACTGACATAATCCACAGACCATTGCAGCTCCTGCCCGCAGCGAAAAGATCAGGCGCCCGCCACTGCAGCAGGCGTTTGATCTTTCTGGTTACACAATGAGCGCCCGCTGGTTTTCGCGGTAAAGACGGCAGGCGACACGGGGGGCGAATCGAAAAATTTTATTAAAGGATTTTTCTCCATGGTATACCGTAGCGACCATTCGCTGTGAAAAAGGATGACATCACGACCCTGGTCATCCGCGGCCAGTACCGTTCCCTGCGGCAATGATCTTTTTAAGCTGTCCTTGTCAGGGGGCGCCTCGATCCACCGGAGAATTGTCCAGGGCATTATTTCGAGCCTTGATTCCACCCCGTATTCTTCATTAAGGCGGGCCTGCATGACTTCAAATTGCAGGGGGCCGATGGCGCCTAAAACAGGGGTGAGCTGCCGTGCGCCGTGAAGAAAAAAAGCCTGCACAATATCTTCGGCAAGGAGGTGCTCAATGCCCTTGCGAAAAATTTTGTATGATGCGGCTGTTATATTGTGAAGAACGGCAAAGCATTCCGGCGCAAAGCGCGGTATTTCATCAAAAACCAAATGCGGATCAACGCTGATGGTGTCCCCGATACGGAAATTCAGCTTGGTGACAAAGCCGATAATATCTCCGGGGTAGGCTTCGTTGAGCGTTTCCCGCTCACGGCCGAAAAGGTTGTACGAATCGGACAGGCGTATTTCCCGCCCTGTTCGGGCATGATAGGCTTTCATATCGCGGGTAAACTGTCCCGAGCAAACCCGGGCAAAAACCACGCGGTCCCGGTGCTGCGGGTTCATGTTTGTCTGGACTTTAAACACAAAGGAGGAAAAATCCCGGTGCTCCAGCGGTAGCATGCCGTGTTGTACTTTTCTGGGCCTTGGCTCCGATGAATATTTCAAAAATTTTTGCAGGAAAAAATCCACGCCGAAATTATTGGCGGCGCTGCCGAAAAAGACAGGCGTGGCTGTCCCCGCGAGCACGGCGCTTTCGTCAGGAACGCAATAAACCGAATCCAGTATTTCCAGCTCTTCGACAACGTCCCGATAGGTTTGCTCGCTTAAAATGTTTTTCACTACCGGCGCCGAAAGATCATGCACGGAAACCGGCGCCTTATACGCGCCGCTGGGAACCCGCTCGAACAGATGCACTTCTTTCTTGGATCTGTCAAAAACACCTTTGAATTCCGGACCGTTGCCCAGGGGCCAATTAACCGGGACGGCAGTGAGGTGGAGCATTTTTTCCAGTTGATCAATGAGCTCCAGCGCGGACAGGGATGGCCGGTCAAGCTTATTCACAAAAGTAAAAATCGGGATCTCCCGCTTGCGGCAGATTTCAAACAGCTTGAGGGTCTGGCTCTCGATGCCCTTGCCGGCATCGATCACCATGATGACCGAATCAACCGCCATCAGGACCCGGTAGGTATCTTCGGAAAAATCCTTATGCCCGGGCGTATCCAGCAGATTCACGTGATATTTCCCGCAATCAAATTGCAGGACCGTAGAGGAGATGGAAATCCCGCGTTTTTTTTCAAGCTCCATCCAGTCGGAGGCTGTTTCACGCTGCTTTTTTTTTGCCGTGACCGAGCCTGCAAGATCGAGCGCCCCGCCGTAGAGCAGCAGTTTTTCCGTCAGGGTGGTCTTTCCGGCATCGGGATGTGAAATAATTGCAAAAGTGCGGCGGCGCGATATTTCCCGCTTAAGTTCATGGTTCATTTTTTTTGATTCCTGCAGCGCGTATTGGCGCGCCAAATTAGTTGCTAAATTAAAAACCCGCTGCGGCGGGAAATAAAGTCTACAAAAAGCCGGATTGTTTGAAAACCTGCTGTGCTGCTTGTGCAGGTATGACGGTAAAAAAAGAACACCGGCAATTATTTCTCTGGAAGAATATAACGGGAGCTGCTACTGGCGGTATTGCTTAGGGTGGTGTTGTGGACAAAAACAAATTTTGGCTTTCAGTGGTAGCGTTTATTATTTAGGTAATAATACTACACTTCTAGTATCGTTTCGTCAAGAGAATAAGTGGCGGATGCCTTCTTCAACAGCAGCGCGGGTTGCCTGCAGCGCATCCTCGACGCGGGCCTTTTTCCGTCTCGGTTGCCGGGCCGACATTGATGAATGCCACGCCGCCGACGATTTTAGCAAGCCGCTCCCGCGGTTTTTCGCGGTCATAGCCTGAGGTGGTCTCTTCGACCTGTGCACGGATCTGCTTAACGCGGGCTTCGATGGCCTTTTTGGTTCCATTGCCTTCGACGATCGTCGAGTTGTCTTTGTCGATGGTGACGCGCTTGGCCCGGCCAAGGTCTTCCACGGTGATGGCCTCAAGCTTGATACCGAGGTCTTCGGCAATGATCACGAAGGGCTTGCCGGAGCAGCCAAGCGATGAGCCCGGGTGAGTCTACTGTGAGACCCTGTTCGCCTCTCAGCAATGAAGTGATGGGATAACAATTGAGCTTATGAATTACGAATTTGTCTTTGCATATGTTTTTCTTTGCATTCGGAAATTCCACCGCAACGTAAAAGCTCCATAAACAACGCGATGGTAACCAAGAAAAAACCCGCCTATGCAAGGCATCTCATAGTCGGGCTTTTTCTCTTTACCACTGAAACAGTGACTGTTGTTACGCTTTAAAATCCATGGTTTGCATCACGTAGCCGGTTGTTCCTCGCATTCCGGCTGTCCGTAGCCGCCGCAGCCGGGGTCGGGGTCGCAGCAATCTCCTACTCCGTTACCATTCGCATCAAGCTGCAGGGGATTGTAGACAAACTTGCAGTTATCGCAAGCATTACCTATTCCGTCGCCATCGGCATCAAGCTGCAGGGGATTGTAGTTATTCGGGCAATTATCGATTATATCAGGAATGCCATCGCCGTCTGTATCTACGTAGCTCTCGCATGCAGGCGCACCGCAGCCGCCGCAACCGGGATCCGTATCGCACACATCGCCAATGCCGTCGCCATCGGCATCAAGCTGCTGGGGATTGTAGTTATTCGGACAATTATCAATATCATCAGGGACCATATCCCTATCGCCATCTGTAAACACTTGAGCGGGATTGTCAAACCCTGTGTTTTCGGCAAGATAGCGCAGGGTAAAGCCGCCTGCGCAGCTGTCAAAAATATAATCTCCCATAGTTGGCGCATTTCCAAAAAAATATGCACTGGTCAATTTCGTGCAACCATAAAAAGCCATCCTTCCAATGCTCGTCACGCTATTCGGAATGACCACGCTGGTCAAACCGGTGCAATCTTTAAAGGCGCTATCCCCAATGTCCGTTACGCTATTCGGAATGGTCAAGCTGGTCAGGCCGGTGCAGCCGGCAAACGCCAGTTCGCCAATGCTCGCTACGGTATTCGGAATGGTCACGCTGGTGAGGCCGGTGCACCCATAAAACGCTAAATTTTCAATGCCCGTTACGCTATTCGGAATGACCACGCTGGTCAAGCCGGTGCACTTGTAAAATGCACCATACCCAGTGCTCGTAATTTTATTTGAGATGGTCACGCTGGCCAGGCCGGTGCACGTATAAAACGCAAAACATCCAATGCTCGTTACGCTATTCGGAATGACCACGCTGGTCAAGCCGGTGCACTCACAAAACGAATAATCCCCAATGCTCTTTACGCTGTACGGAATGATTACGCTTGTCAAACCGGTGCAACCTTCAAAGGCGCTGACGCCAATGCTCTTTACGCTATTCGGAATGTTCACGGTTTTCAAGCCGGTGCAACCACTAAACGAATAATCCCCAATACTCGCAACCCTATGCTGAATGGTCACGCTGGTCAGGCCGGTGCACCCTTCAAAGGCGCTGGCGCCAATGCTCGTTACGCTTGCAGGAATGCTAAATCCGCCAGTCTTTCCGGCAGGGTATTCTATAAGCGTAGTCTTGGTGCTGTTGTAGAGCACGCCATACAGACTTGTATAGCTGGGATTGCCGGCATCAATGTTTATGCCGAGCAAGCCGGTACAATCATAAAATATACAATACCCAATGCTCGTAACGCTGTTCGGGATGTTCACGCCGGTCAATCTGGTGCAATCACTAAACGCAAAATCCCCAATGCTCGTAACGCTATTGGCAATAGTTATACTGGTCAAGCCGGCACAATTATAAAACGCCTCAGGCCCAATGCTTACTACGGGCATGCTGTTTATAGCCGGTGGAATTACAACAGCACCGCCAGTACCAGTATATTTTGTAATTGTGACGGTACTGTCAGATATCGCATAAGTAAAGTCCCCCGATTGCAGGGCGAAGGCAGGCGAGGACAGAAATATGAAACCAATTAAAGACACGATAAATGTGAATTTTCCGAACTGCATAAAAACCTCCTTGAAAAAAATGGATGTATTCTAAATTTCCAAACAGTAGGATTGCAAAAATCTTGCCAGCGTGCATTGAACAAAAAAGCAAGATTAAAAACAGAGCTGTTTCAGTAAGTTACAAGGAAGAGCGAAAAGAATTGTACTGCTGTCAGATTATAGAAAGTGCGCCGTGGCACACTTCGTGCCGCAGCACTTTGTGCCATGCAGCATTATTTGTGTTCGCCTTGAGGACGCTTTGCTCGGGATATGGAATTAAGTGTCTGGAAAATCGCGGATTTTCCCGGTGTGAAAAAATATTTTTGCCTGGCACCTTTTTTGAATATAAATAGCCTTGCACTACCAGGCTCAGATGAAAACCAAGCAAGCTTACAACAGGAGGATATACATGATTGACTTTAATCTTGAAACCATGCCCGGCAGCGCAATCGTGGTAAAAATCGACCCTGATTTGGCGGATCTTATTCCCGGCTATATTCATAATCGCGAACAGGACATTAAAACCATGACGGACAAATGCGCGCAGGGAGATTATGAAAGCATCCGTATTCTGGGTCACAGCATCAAGGGATCCGGCGGCGGCTATGGTTTTGACCGGATAACCGATATCGGCAGGGAGATAGAGGAATCCGCACAGGCTTTGTGCCCTGAAGGCATACGCAGGGGCATTGCCGAGCTTGTGGACTATTTGCGCCGGGTAAGGGTGGTGTATGAAATAAGCGCGCCGTTCCCCTGATTCTCTGTATTGATGATGATGGCGACACACTAAGTCTGCTGCAGTACCTCCTGAAGCACGGCGAGTACGAGGTGATGACAGCCTGCGATGGCCCGCGGGGCATCCAGCTGGCAACGGCCAATAAGCCGGATGTGATTCTGCTTGATGTTGAGATGCCCGGCTTGAACGGCTATCAGGTGTGCCTGCAGCTGCAGAAGAATCCGATAACGTCATATATTCCCGTTGTGTTCGTGACGGCGCACAAAACCGAGCAGGACAGGGAAAAAGCTTTTGCAGCCGGCGCCGCTGATTTTCTGACCAAGCCGTTTCATTTAAAACCATTGCTCGAAAAAATACAGCGCCAGTTGGAAAGAAATGCAAAATGGCAGCTGTTAAAAGAGCCGCGGAATACGCCGGCGTCGCCGTCTTCGAGCTTTATGAAGTTCAAAAAAACTATTTCGCGTAAACTCGGCTTTTCCCCGGACAAGAATTTTCGGTGGCTGCAGATTTCCTCACTGCAGATGTATGATAAAGCCTTTGACTTCGGTATTGCTCATAATGAGTTGGCTCAACTGATTGCTGAATTCATGAACGTGCCCTATGTTTCGCATATCGGGTCTCAGATTATCCGCATCGGGGTCATGCCGACGGCCTTTTCAAAAGCGCATCATATTGTGGCGGTTGACCCGGCCGGCTGCGGGGTGAACTTTGTTTTGAGCAATCCTTTTAATATGATGATGCTTGATGCAATAAACAAGTGCCGGGGCGCCGATACTGCAGACCGCTTTGCTGTAACCGAGCCGGAAAACATTGCCGGGCTTTTTGAGCGGTCGTCGAAAGAAAGAATCGCTGGCGCGAAGCAGGCGCCGCTGCCGGCTCGCGAAACAACGGCTCCGCCCCTGGAGAGCCCGGTGAAGGCTGCGCCCGTGCTTCATGCCGCCCGCGAGAGCCGGAGCGCCCCGCCCTCTATTTTGGTCGTCGATGACGATGCAACGGCGCAGCTGCTGGAGCAACATTTCCTTGTTTCCGAGGGCTATCAGGTGACGCTTGCCTCGGACGGAATTGATGCCCTGCTTGCACTTGGGCAGCAGCATTTTGATCTTATTATTTCCGACATCAACATGCCTCATCTTGACGGATACAAACTGCTGGAGATGCTCAGCGAGAAAGGGCTGCATGCCCCCCTCATTCTGGTCACCGGCAGCACGGGGC
>Ga0118677_10011071_pt1 | contig 13623 bp, 10 predicted proteins | sample AliMusrvi5mmetaG_FD_86154 | JGI IMG/M metagenome (GOLD analysis project Ga0118677, IMG submission 86154)
GATAGGTATTGTCGGTTTTAAAAAGCCTGTCGCCAACCGCCAGTTCCGATGAGAAATTAGTTGTTGTACCTGCCACGGCATTTGATTTATAAGCGATATTCGTTCCGCCCGCGGTGGCATTGTTTGTCAATGTAAGCGAGGTGCCGGATTCAATGGTTTTGACGGCACCTAAAAACACATTGGCGCTGGTAAATAAAAGGTCGCCTGCCGCCAGCTCAGAGTTGAAAGAGGTTCCATTGCCGGTGACTGTGGTTGAAGCGACTGCAGTAGTGATGGTTCCCGTTTTTGTCAGTTGGATGGCAATGGTGCCGGTTTTATCAACCGTCCCTGTGGATATTGTTGCTGACCCCCCGCTTGTACCAGTGGTCATTATGAAGCCAGGAGTTAGGGTAACGATGCTGTTCCCGCTAACGGTCGGGGATGCCGAACCGTCAAAAGCCACATCTGCCTCTGCGTTATCTGCTGAGCGCCTTACCTTGATGGCCGGTCCTGTATAGGACGAACTAAGTTGCCTCAGGCCATAGGCAGCCTGGGCCGGGGAGGAAGAGGATAATCCCAGGTAATTCAATGTATTCTGAGCATCGGTAAGTCCAGAAAATAAAGCAAACAACAGGGAAATCAGCAGCAATTGTTTCATGGCTCAAAGATTTGAAGTTAACACACCAAATTACTGTTTATTTATTAACAGCCATCCAAAGATACATTACATTTTATAAATAATCCCTAACATTATACAATTAACCTGAAGAATTCAAATAATCTGTTTGTGAGCGTTTTTCAAGGGTACCATATTGCCAGTTGGAAACCCTAAGCCTGGTCAGGTTCCACCCCGGAAATACAAAACAGAAAATTGGTTAAGCCCGCGAATTCACGAAGAGAAGCTTTCAGGTATTGTAAAATCGGATAAAATTTATTGAACCCCGGGTACCGGCATGGACCAGCGCTATATTTTGTGGATGGTAAACCGGAAAGAACTGCCCTCTCCTGGTTTGGATTCAACCCAAATCCTGCCTCCATGCAGTTCTACTATCTTTTTGCAATGCGCAAGGCCAATCCCGGTTCCTTCATAATCACTGCGGTTATGTAATCGCTGGAAGATAATGAAAATCTTGTCATTGTATTTTTCATCAATACCGATTCCATTATCCGATACAGAAAAGAGCCATTCTGTTTCCTGGCTTTCGACCGAGATATTTATTACAGGAGCAACATCTTTCTTCTGAAACTTTATCGCATTCATGATCAGGTTTTGAAACAACAGCCTCAATTCTGTTGGAAAGCCAGGCAATACAGGCAGCTGCTGAACAGTTATCAAAGCCCTGCTTGCACCAATCGAATCTTCCAGATCAGCAAGAACGTGGCCAACAATTTCATTACAGTCAACCAGTGTTAACGCGACTTCTTTACCCAACAGTGAATATTCAAGCAAATCCATGACCAGCTCCTTCATCCGGAAACCCGCATTGTGAATAAATTCAATGTATTTCTTGCCGTCTTCATCAAGTTTATCTGAATAATCGTCGGTAATCAACTGGGTAAAGTGGGTCAGGGTCCTCAGCGGCTCCTGGAGGTCATGGTTGGTTATGTAAGCAAACTGTTCTAATTCCATCAATTGAAAGGCAAGCTTTTTATTTGATGATTCAAGCTGGCTTGTACGTTCGATAACCTGTTGTTCAAGGCTTTCATTCAATTTACGAATTTCATCTTCCCGCTGCTTGCGTTCAGAAACATCCCTGATAATCCCCTCGTGGAAGAGGATTTCGCCATTCTCATCGAAATCGTACCAGGCATGGTCTTCCACCCAGATTGCAGAGCCATCTTTCCTTTTCAGGGAATAAACGCCTGATTCTTCCCTGATTTCCTGTGCCATCAGGCTTTCCCGGTCAGACGGTTCAAAGTACAGCTGCGTTTTGATATCAATTTCCTTCAACTCCTCTTTACTTGAATAACCCAGCATTTTCACCATGGCGCTATTTACCTCAATGAATTTTCCTTCGTGAGAACTCTTATATACACCATCCAGCGACTTTTCCACCAGGTTGCGATAAAGTGCTTCGCTTTCGTGCAATGCTTCTTCTCCCTGTTTTCTCATCAGCGCTACGCCGATTGTTTCGCCGATGCTTTCAAAAAAACTGATCAGGACAGGGGTAAAATAATCGTTTTTCCGCTTATTGAGTTGCAACAATCCAACAATCTCACCGCTTTGGCGAATAGGGATAAGCGCTATCGACATGAAGCCATCGTGAATGCAATGGTTCCGGGGATGGTACCTGGGTTCTTCTTCAGATGTCAATCCAAGGAGTATAGAGGAGTCGTTTGTCCAAAAACTTCCACCCTCCGTAAATAAAGGACTTGCCGCGTCTGAATGTCCGGAAATCACCAGCCCGCAGGTACATGCCAGGCATGCTTTGTCGTTTTCATCCCGGCAAATCACCCCATCTCCGTTGCGTTCGATCAGGGAATCTTCTGTTCGCAAAAACTCAGCATTAAACCCGTTTTGGATCAGATAAGGATAGTCCTCACCCTGTTTAAACCGGATGCCGATGGCATCAAACCCGAATGACTTCTGAAGATAATCCAGGATGAGGTTTATTGTTTCATTGAAGGGTGTTGCGGTATTCAGCAGGGTCAGGATTTTTGCAGAAAGCTTTATGCGATCCTCCGCCAGTTTTCGGTCGGTTGTGTCCCGGATGTTGCATTGAATGAATTTCAGGTGATCAGCCAGGAAAACATTGCTGATGAATTCAACATTGATCCTTCTCCCATCCGCTGTTTCCAGGGGCATATCTGCATAACGGATATATTCTTTCTGTTGTAATTCGACAAATTTTTCCTGGTTTGCAATAATATCTTTAAGGAATCCGATTTCCCAGATGGCTTTTTTCAGAAATTGTTCTTTTGAGTAACCCAGCATCCCGATTAAAAACGGGTTCACATCCATGATCATCCCGGTTTCTGCATCAAGAATAAGAATTCCGTCTTTTGCTGCTTCAAAAAGGCTGCGATAGCGGATTTCTGACATGGTCAATGCCTCCAGGGTTCGCTTATGCTCGGTAATATCAAGCAGGACTCCTGTCACTTTAACCGGATTCCCTGTCTCATCCCTTACCAATTCGGCAATTGAATTTATGGTGCGCCTTCCCAGGGATTCGCGCGGAATGATATCAAATACGATGTTATATGGCTTGTTATTCTCAATAAGGTCAATCATAGCCTGGTTTACCCTGCCAGGTTCAACAACAAGTTTCATCACTTCATCGGAAGTGAAAACATCCGATGCAACATCGAATCCATATATTCTTTTGCCTTCATCAGACCCCCAGAAGGTTTCGTTCCTGATATCATATTCCCAACTTCCGATATGACCTGCTTCCTGTGATTTCTTATACCGTTCCTCACTATTTTGGTACAGAAGCCACGCCTCTGATTCACTCTTGCGCATTTTCAAACCCTCATCCTCTTCACAACATTCTTTTATTGCCTCACCTCCCCTGTGAAGTTCATCCTGAAATCTATTTTTGCTGCAGTCCTCGCCTGTCATTACTTTTTCCATTCGAATGAGTAAAGGTACAACAAAAAGAGGCATCGAAGGGGTCCTTGTTGGCCAACGTGCCAGTGAAAAATAAAAATGCTGATATAACATCGACAATATCAACGGGTTAATCTGTATAACATTGTTTTCATCGGGGGAACAGTTTAAATCGGTTACAGCAAACCTGGCGGGACAGGAGAACAGTGATGGGTGTCTGTCAATTGAATTATAATCCCTATTTTTGTTATCAGAATTATCGGTACAGATTCCGGGTTTTCACTTCCCATGGAATCCTGAGAAACAAGGCAAATGAACCGACTAAAAACGGACGGAATTGAACACAAAATATATAACCGGTTTTTGTTTCTTCATTCTTGCCTTGCTGATCCTTGGTGGCTGCAACGTCACAAAGAACCTGGAATCGGGCGAACACCTCCTCATAAAAAATACCATTAAAATTTCCGACCGCAAGGTTCTGCCCGAGGAGCTTGAGCCCTATATCCAGCAAAAGCCCAACACGAAGCTTTTTGGAGTGTTCCGCACCAACATTGCTTTATACAACATTGGAAGCAAAGGGAAGGATACCAAATTCAAGAAATGGCTCAGGACCAAGATCGGCACTGAACCTGTGATCATCGACACCGGACTGGTCTCAATTTCGATGAAACAGATGACCATGTACCTTGGCAACAAAGGATATTTCCAATCTGTGATCAGCGACTCAGTCGTCTATAAAAAGAAAAAAGCCCATGTCTTTTACAGGGTCCAGGTGTCAAAACCCTATCGGGTCAGAAACCTGTTCTATGCGGTGACCGATACCCAACTTGTTAGGTTTGTTTATAAGGACACTTCGAAATGCCTGATAAAAAGAGGCGCCAATTTCGATTCCTATATACTTGATGACGAACGTACCCGGATCACCGGTAATCTCCTGAATTATGGGTTTTTCAAGTTTTCCAATATCTATATCAAATACAGGATCGACACTAATTTCAGGCAGAGGCAATGTGACATCACACTTGAAATCATCAACAAGGTCGTGCCATCGTTCGAAATGTTCACCACCATCAGGCAGGTTCCGCATAAACGATATTTCATCAACCGGATATATGTTTATCCCGAGTTTGACCATCTGGTAACCTTCACGGGAACATACGACACCCTTGTAAAGTCCTATCAAAGCCCGGAAAAAGGTCAGCCAGCCAACACTTACTATTTCCTTTACGAACACAAGTTCAAGGTTAAACCCCGAACCATCGCACAGTCAATATTCATCGCTCCCGGTTCTCATTACAATCTTATGGATGTGAATCAAAGTTACGCACAACTTTCAGGTTTGCAGGTGTTTAAATACATCAACATCCATTTCAAAGAGGTCGAAAACGGAAGGGAGTTTTTACTGCGCGATAAAGATGTGGTCGATTGCCATGTCGACTTATCGCGGGCACCGGCTCACTCCTTTTCGGTGACCACTGACGGTACAAATTCGGGAGGGGCCTTTGGTGTTCAGGCCAGTCTGGGTTACCAGGCCAGGAACATTTTCAGGGGTGCTCAACTTTTCCGTCTGAATTTAAGCGGATCGCTCCAGATGCAGGCTTCAGACGGGACGAATGCCGGTAACTTTTTCAATACGATAGAATTGGGGGTGAATGCAAGCATCACTTTTCCTCAATTCCTGATTCCGATAAGACCTGAAACGATGCCTAAAAGTTTCAAACCAAAAACCATCATCAGCATTGGCTACAATTTTCAGCACCAGCAGCATTACGACCGGCATATTTCCAACATCAATTTTGGATATTCATGGCTTCAAAAGGATATAATCCAACACATCTTCAACCCGGTAGAAATTTCACTGGTCAAGGTTTACACAGATACCTATTTCGATTCTGTCATGAACACTGAAAAGGACAACAGGTTAAAAAACCAGTATACCGATCATGTTGTTGCAGGATTAAAATACACTTTTACTTTCAGTAATCAGAAAATCAGCAAGATAAAAGACTTTGCCTATATCCGGGCAAATTTTGAGACAGGGGGCAACCTGATTTACGTGTTTAACAAGATTTTAAAGACTACGAAACCTGAAGGCAGCGCCTACCAGATTTTCGGGCTGCCATATGCACAGTATGTGCGTCCCGACATCGATTTCCGGTATTATACCATTTTCCCGGACAAGTTTTCACTGGTTTACCGCTTTTACGGCGGAATCGGTATTCCATATGGCAACAGTTCACTTTTGCCGTTTGAGAAGTCGTTTTTTGCAGGAGGTGCGAACGGTATGCGCGGATGGGAGATGTACACCCTGGGTCCGGGAAGTTATAACAACGAGGGGAGCAGTGCAACCTTCAACCAGATCGGTGATATCCAGCTTGAAGCAAACGTTGAATATCGTTTCCCGGTATATCAATGGATCAGGGGAGCACTTTTTGTAGATGCAGGGAACATCTGGTTATTGCAGGAATCACAGACCTTACCGGGAGGGAAGTTCACCTTCCCCGGGTTTCTGAAACAGTTTGCGCTGGATGCCGGGGTTGGGATCAGGTTCGATTTTGATTTTTTCATCTTCCGGTTTGATCCGGCAATTCGATGTTACGTTCCCTCCTATCCTGAAAATGACCGGTGGTACTTCAATAAAATGCAAATAAAGGATATCATATGGAATTTTGGGATAGGGTACCCTTTCTGATTTACGATTTACGATTTACGATTTACGATTTACGATTTACGATTTACGATTTACGATTTCAGGGGGTAAGGGAGTTGATGAAGTTTACGGCTATGAGGCGGTCGTATAATGATCCGGTTTCATGGAAATAGACATACACCGTATAGTCGTTTTCGGTCTCCCAGTGGCTTCCTTCGATCAGCGACTCATCTGCTGACCTTTTTCCCTTCTCTTTCAGCACATACACATAGTTATAGTAGCCCTGCTTCAGGAAAAGGCTGAGTTCGTATCCCTTATGTTCAGGGTTAAAATACATCCTGCTGCTGTTGTCAACCTGCCATGAAGTGAGCTGCCCCAGTACATGAAAGGTACCTGTGGTAATTAAAACAGGGTAAGGCAGGAAAAAATGCACCCAGGCATAATCCGCCTCCGTATTGCTGTTTTCCGCATGCTCTTCATTTTTAATAAAAAAATGGCCGTTGATGTCCTTTTCAAAAGCATATTGTTTGAAGGTGCGCGGCTGGTCGGCAAGCAGATAAACCTGGGTCGCAGTATCATAGGCAATCCTGGCAATTCGCTCCGACTGGTATTGAAAGCTTTTGATATCAAAATTCCTGAACTGGTTTCCTCCGCTGAAGGATATTGATTCATCATACCGGTAATCCAGTTCACCTGCGCGTGCAAAGCGGGGCTTTGATAGCTGGAGGGTATTGTCCCAGCGGCCGTTCTGCCTCAAAATAATTTTCATCTCCTGCCCAACATCAAGCACCTGGAATCCATTCAGCTGTACAACAAAGTCAATCTGCTGGCGTGTATTCCTCACAGCTACATCCGCACTCTGCATGATTTTTCCAACAGCGACAACGGGTGAGGCCTCCACGATCATGAACCTTGCGGTAAAGGCCAGATGCGACGGATCATCGATATAAACGACCAGCAAATAATTTCCCGAAATTTTAGGCTTCATATTGCTGGTAGGAAAATTCGCCTTAAAATGAGTGTATTTTATGGTTGTGTTGTAGGAATATTCGTATTGATCGATATTTTCTTCGCGAAAACCGTCTATAAAATCTGAAACCTTAAGATCTGCGGATGTTTGCCAGTCGGCTTCACAGTGAAGGATGGTGAATTTATATCTTTTAAGTTCCGGATCCAGATCATCGAACTGGATCGAGATGCTCTCTGTCGAATTCAACTGTATAAGCGGCGGAGCAAGTTCAAATCCATCTTTAAACACCTGGATTGTTTTTATTGAAGGATCATAGCAGATATCTTCATTGGGGATTCCATCGGCAAGAGAAGCTGATGCGACAATGAACGTACACAAGCTAAGTGCAATGCTCTTGATGATTCCGGGTATGTGATGCATTGAGGGAAGAAATTTGAGAAAGTGTTAAGTTTTAAGTTTTCGACGGAATTCGGCACAGATAATGGCAGTGGCAATGGAAGCGTTCAGTGATTCGGCTTTACCCTGTGCGGAGGAGCCAAAGGAAGGGATAAAGAGTTTCCGGGTTATAAAAGGAACTAACCCGGGTGAAATGCCGCGAGACTCATTACCGATGACAACGATGCCATGATCAGACAGCGTTTGCGAGAATACTGATTCCCCTTCGAGGAATGTTCCGTATACAGGAAACTCATTCCCCTCCGGCAATGTCCTGAGCGTCTCTGCCAGGTTGCACCGGGTCACGTTCACCCTGGCAATCGAGCCCATGGTTGCCTGCACAACTTTCGGGTTATAACTGTCTACACAGTTTTCCGAACAAAGAACGGTATCAATCCCAAACCAGTCGGCGATCCTGATGATCGTGCCAAGATTTCCGGGATCGCGGATATCATCGAGGGCAAGGGTGAGACCCCTCCCCCTTGGGGGAATGAGAGGTGGGGGAATGTTGATAACCGCAAGCACAGGGCTTGGTGTTGAAAGAGCCGAAATCCGCTCCATTTCACGGGGCAGGGTTTCAAACAAAGGGATGTTTTTCTCCCTGGCCAGGGGAAGGTTTGCCAGGATCCATTCAGAGGATGCATATATCCCGGCGATGGTAAATTTTCCGGAGAGCAGTTCCGCAACAACTTTGTGGCCTTCGGCAATGAACTGGCTTCGCTCCTCCCGGAACTTTTTGACCTTAAGCGCAGTTATATGTTTGATCTGACTTTGTGACAGCATAAAAAAAATCCCGGAATCCTTGAGATTCCGGGATAAATGTACAAATTTTCAGGATTGATCTATTCAGCAAATACTTCCAGGCCGATTTCAACCTGAACATCCTTGTGAAGATGAATTTTTGCTTTATAAGTTCCAAGTTCTTTGATATGTTCGTGATCAACATGAATTTTTTTCCGGTCAATCTCGAAATCAAATTGCTCCTTCAGGGCCTGGGCAATCTGGATGGCATTTACCGATCCAAATATTTTTCCGCTTTCAGCTGCTTTGGCGCCGATTCTTACGACCAGATTTTTCAGGCCATCCGACAGGTCTTCCGCAGATTTCCTGATCTTAGCCTCTTTGTGGGCCTTTTGCTTGAGGGTTTCCGCCAAAATTTTCTTATTGGATTCGGTCGCCAGAATTGCAATGCCTTGTGGAATCAGAAAATTCCTGGCATAGCCGGGCTTTACATTTACCTTTTCGTTTGTATAGCCCAGGTTGAGGACGTCTTGTTTTAAAATTACTTCCATGGTTCGTGCCTCCTTATTTTAATAAATCTCCAACATAGGGCATGAGAGCAATGTGCCTGGCCCGTTTTACTGCCTGTGCTACTTTCCGCTGGTATTTGGTGGATGTCCCGGTAATACGGCGGGGAAGAAGCTTTCCCTGTTCATTTACGAACTTAAGCAGAAAGTCAGCATCCTTGTAATCGATATATTTGATACCGCTCTTCTTGAAACGGCAATATTTCTTTCTCTTGGTATCGACCGCGATCGGGGTCAGATACTTTATTTCACCTTGTTGTTGTGTTGCCATGATCAAACAGTTTTTGGATGGTTATTATTCTTTTACTTCCTTTAAAGCCTTTGCCCTGGCACGTTTCTTCTCGCTGTAGGCTAGAATGTGCTTGTCAAAAACTACCGTTAAAAAGCGGAGAATCCGCTCATCGCGTTTAAAGGTCACTTCCCACTCCCTGATCAGGGTCGGTTCGGCCTTGAATTCGATCAGGTGATAGAATCCAGTTGCCTTTTTCTGTATGGGATAGGCAAGTTTGCGCAATCCCCAATGATCCTCGTGAACTATCTCAGCTCCTTTGCTGACGAGGAACTTCTGATACTTTTCTACCGTTTCCTTCATCTGTTCATCAGACAAAACGGGAGTCATAATGAAAACGGTTTCGTACTGTTTTAACATTTCTCGTTGATTTTAATTAATTTATAATTTTTTAAAAAGGACTGCAAAAGTACGAAAAATTAATTATACAACCAAATGGGAAACTTCTCTAAATTTGAAGAGGGGAAAAAGAGACGCTTGACAAGTGACAAATGACAAATGACAAGTGACAAGTGACAAGTGACAAGTGACAAATGGTGTTATGCATTCAAAGGACTACCAAAAGACAATATTGCTCTGCCTGATCAGCTTCATGCTGGCATTCTTTCTGAATATGCGGGTATTCAACGACGGGGTTCCGGGATGGAAACAGATCATCACCAGCGACGGGCGTGGTTATTACGCCTATCTGCCTGCCTTGCTTATCGACCACGACCCCACTTTTTCAAAAGTTACGGCAAGGGAGTCCAGCCTTCTCGGATATCCGCATTACAAGCCCGGGTACCTCGTAAAATCGGGAAACCATGTACTCGACAAATACTTTGCGGGAGAGGCATTCCTGCTTTTGCCCTTTTTTCTCCTTGGGGTGCTGTTCTCCTTTATAGCAGGGAATGACATCAACGGTTTTTCATTTTTCTTCCAGCTGTTTGCAGGACTTGGAACACTCTTCTACCTGTTTACCGGGCTTGTATTCCTGAAGCGTATCCTTGCAGGTTTGCAGATCCGTGCGGTTGTGACAGCCATGACACTTACCTTCATTCTCTTAGGCACAAATCTTTTTTATTACAGTTTGTGGCAGCCGACCATGTCGCATCTCTTTTCATTTTTTGCCATCAATGGGTTCATGTGGTTTACCATCCGGGCCATTCAGAAATGGAGCGTAAAACGTGCCGTATGGATGGGCTTTTTCCTTGGAGTGGTGTGCCTGATCCGTCCGACGAATGGAGTTGTTGTTGTTTTAATCCCATTTCTTGCCGGGGACAGGAATCACCTGTTCAGGTTCCTCCAGGGCGTACTGGCAAAAAAAACCGCACTATTGGCAATGATCCTGGTTTTCCTCGCAATTGTTTCCATCCAGGGGTTGCTATGGTATTTACAAACAGGTCATTTTTTTATTTGGTCCTACCAGGATGAGGGATTTAATTTCGGCCATCCGGAGATCTTACAGGTACTTTTCAGTTACCGGAAAGGGCTGTTCATATACACCCCCCTGGTCCTGGTATCCATGTTTGGGCTGTTGCCCCTTGTGCTGAGGAAAAGGCTGCAGTTTTTCAGCATTGCCATATTTCTGGTTATAACCACCTATGTCGTTGCAAGCTGGTGGAACTGGTATTACGGCGACGGGTTCGGGTTGCGCGCATTTATTGATTATTATGGTGTAATTGCCATCCTGATTGCCATCCTGATGAACTTCAGGAGGTCGACTGCAGGAATCATCCTGTCTTTGCTTATTCTCACACCCCTTGCAGCTCTGAACCTGGTACAGACGTGGCAGTATACTCACCAGGTGATCCAGCCCAACAGCATGAATGCCGTAAAATATCATCATATCTTTCTGAGGACGGATTCTGCCGTGATCAACTGCCTGGGAGGCAATGAAGAGATTGCCGCTTATTCTGTTAATCTGGAACAACCAGTCGGTATTTATCAAAATGATTTTGAAAAACCGGCGGATGGCTGGATAAACAACACGGTTGTCGAAACTCCCCGCGCATATTCAGGGAGCCATGCCGGGTATCTTGATTCGCTGCACCAGTTCAGCCCGGGAATCGCCGTCAGAACCGGGAAATTGTTCAAAATGCCTGCAGTTTGCTATGTAACCGGGGAGTTAATGGTCTGGGACAGCCTCCGGGGTGCGAGCAACGGGGCGCTGGTTGTTCTGAGTATGGATACCCTGAATGCGGGTGAAAACTGGTGGCAGGGATTCCGGTTGAATGATGTACCCCAGGAAAGTTGCAAAATATGGAGAAAATGCAAATTCTCCCTGATGTTGCCTGAGATTGCAAACCCGCAAACGATTCTCAAAATTTACATCTGGAATACACGAAAGAAACCGATGCTGGTGGATGATTTCAGGGTGAGGTTTTATAGTGGCAGGTGAAAGGGCGTGACAAATGACAAATGACAAATGACAAGTGAAATGTGGCATGTGACGGATGTTATCTGGATGCAGGATAACACTCAATCGAAAATCGTAAATCGTAAATCGTAAATCGTAAATCGTAAATCGTAAATTGTAATTTCACTCCTTGTTTAAAAGTGCTACCGCATAGGCCGAAATGCCTTCTTCCCGACCTATGAAGCCAAGTTTTTCGCTGGTCTTTGCCTTGATTGAAAGCTGGTCTGCTCCAATGTTCATCACCGCCGAGAGTGTTTCGATCATCGCCGGGATGTGGGGTCCGATTTTCGGGCACTGAAGCACGATGGTGCTGTCAATATTTCCAATGACAAATCCCATGGAAGCAATCAGTTTCATGGTGTCGGAAAGCATCACCTTGCTGTCAATGCCCCTCAATTCAGGAGCAGTATCCGGGAACAGGGTTCCTATGTCGCGTAAACCGGCGGCCCCCAGCAAGGCATCGATGATGGCGTGAATAAGGGTGTCGGCATCGGAATGGCCTGTTGCACCCTTGTAATGCGTTATCAGCACCCCTCCCAACCAGAATTCATGGTTAAAGTCCAGTTGATGGGTGTCGAAACCGAAACCGATGCGGATCCTCATGGGGAAAAGGCAAATAGCAAAATGTAAATGGTAAAGAGAAAAAAACTAGTTGGTTCCGCCGGCTTTCTCCGTTTTTTTGGTATTGTCGAAATTAAACAACAAAGTAAACTGCAAGGTATTCTGCAATGGATTGTTCTGCTGAACAGGAATCAGGTAAGAGAAATCGAGGCCGAATACATTGTAGCGTAATCCGGCGCCAAGTGTGAAAAACTGACGGTTGCCCTTGTACTTTGATTCAAAGAAATAACCGGTACGGATCGAAAAAAGCTTGTTGTACCAATATTCAGCTGAAACAGCCACATTGATCTCCTGCATCTCCTCCTTGAACCCATAGGGTGCATCATAAAATGACTGGATCATGCCTTTTACCGGGGAGACATCGGGATCCTTTCCCATTGCAATCACTTTTTTACCGTCAGGACCTGTATAAGTATTGCCCAGGGAATCCACCGCATAAACAGGTGGCGTCGGAACCAGCAGCTTGGAGAGGTCGAGTGAGACCGAAATCCTGTTATAATCATCGATATCCATGGTAAAGGAGGGACCAAGGCGTAAGGTTGTAGGAATGAAATCACGCACAATCGAGGTGCTGCTGTATGACATCTTTGAGCCAATGTTGCTGATATTTAAGCCAAAATCAAAAAACGAACTGGTGAGTCCCTTTATTTCCATTTCATGGTGGTAATAGACCGCTATATCTGCAGCAATCGAAGTTCCGGGACGGACATCAATATTGCTGTAATTTACGGGAACCAGGTTGGAATAGATAAACCGGCCGGCCACAGCACCTGAAAACTCCCTTGAAAATTTCCGGGCATAGGTGCCATCGATGGTCCATTCATTTGGTTTGACCGCGCCAAGTTCATCTCCGACATCATTTGTAAACATGACCTCACCCATGGAAAAAAACCTGAGCGACATGGCAATGGCCTGTTTGTCCCCGAATTTCCCAAATCCGACTACCGAAGCCAGTCCAATATCATTTACCAGGTTCCTCAGCCAGGGAACATAACCGATTCCGAAACCAAAGGATTTATCAATAAAAGCATATTTTGCAGGATTCCAAAACATTGAGTAAGCATCGGGAGAGGTAGCAGCACCAACATCACCCATACCACCGGAACGGGCATCCGGTGAAATAGTTAAAAATGGCACAGCGGTTGAAATTACCCGGCTACCGTCTGCTGGTTCTGTACTCTGCCCAAAACTCCTGGTCATCGCCACCGCAAACAATAAAAGAAATGATAATCTGATCTTCATCTGTTGGATTCTAAAATAAGTAATTGATTGAATATAAAAAGGACGCAAAAATAACGCTTTTAATTTTCAGATATTGCTTCACTTTTAAAATAGAGCTTTTTTCCACGGGGGGATGGGGTATCACCTTGTAATCATTAGTTTCTGTGAAGTTTGGGTGTATGCTCCACTTTTTGATTTAAAAA
>Ga0118677_10011073_pt1 | contig 13622 bp, 14 predicted proteins | sample AliMusrvi5mmetaG_FD_86154 | JGI IMG/M metagenome (GOLD analysis project Ga0118677, IMG submission 86154)
ACCAGCGTCGGGCATTGTTCAACGCGGCCCCCAGGCCCGGAATCAGAACCGCCAGAAGAACCCCGAGGGTCGTCAGCATCATGATGCCTACCCATTTCTTGTACACCCGGTACGAGGTGCGGCTCACGATGAGAAGAATCGGGATGCCTATGGCTATGCACAGGAGCTGGCGCTTCATATAGTGGTTGGCGTCGGAGAATTTCTTCAGGGCCGGAATCGAACTGGCGCTGCTCCAGATCTGGGCCTCGCGGTCGCCCTCGGCGACAATGTCGCCGATATTTTCCAGCACCTTGCTCTTTTGCCGCTGGTAGGTGTCCTGGCGCAAAGCCGCCTGGGTCAGCAGTCCGTAAGAAGCGCGGCAGGGGGTCTGGTCGATTGTCAGCGTACCGATACCGATGGCCATGGGCGCCTCCCGTCTACCTCAGGAAGTCCACCAGCGACGGCGGAATGATCTGCGCCAGCGTTCCGGACGCGGCGATGACGCCGGTCGCCAGGCGCTTGTCGTAGCCGTAGCGCAGCATGATCGGCAGCGAAATGAGGCCCATCGAAATGACCGAAGCGGCGACCACGCCGGTCGTCGCGGCGAGCAGCGCGCCGACGAAAATGACCGCATAGGCGAGGCCGCCGCGAATCGGTCCGAACATCTGGCCGATGGTGTCGAGCAGGTCTTCGGCCATTCCCGAACGCTCGAGGATCAGCCCCATGAAGGTGAAGAAGGGAACGGCGAGCAGGGTCTCGTTGGCCATGACGCCGTAGATGCGGTCCGGCAAGGCCTGGAAGAGTTGCGGGCCGAGCAGCCCGAGCTCGATGCCGATCAGTCCGAAAACGACGCCGTTGGCGGCCAGCGCGAAAGCCACGGGAAAGCCGACGAGCAGAAAAACGATCATCGAGGCGAAGATGATCGGCGCCATGATCTCGGCCATCAGGCTTCTCCCTTTTGTGCCTTGATGGCTTGCGCGAGTTCTTCCTCGGCAGTCGGCGCGTTCGGTCTTTCGGTCGGGTCGGGACACAGTCCCATGAGAAAACCGGCGCGCTTGATCAATTCGGAGACGGCCTGCAGGATGAGCAGGAAGAAACCGGCCGGAATCATGAAACGGGCAGGCCAGACGATGAGGCCGCCAGGGCTGTTCGACATTTCATTCGATTGCAGCGCGTGCATGAAGACGGGCCACGAAAGGACCATGATGGCCAATGCCATCGGCATCAGGAAGAAAAGGATCCCGAAGATGTCGATCCAGGTTTGGCCGCGTTTGGAAAACTGGCCCGAGATGAGGTCGATGCGCACATGCGCGTTGCGCAACAGCGTATAACCGGCGCACGAGAGAAAAATCATGCCGAACAGATACCACTGGATCTCGAGGAAGGCGTTCGAGCTGTAATTGATGGTGTAGCGCATCACGGCATTGCCGGCGCTGATCAGCACGACAACCAGGACCAGCCAGAGGGCCGCCTTGCCGATGCGTTCGGTCAGCGCGTCGATGTGGCGCGATAGCTTGAGTAAGGCATGCACGGGAAAATCCTTGAAGATGACCGCATTTTTTCAAGCGCAAATGCTGCCGCAGGCAAATCGGTGAATTTGCTGCGGATGATTTTTTGCGTCGCCCGGATGCGTCTGCAAAAACGGGTGGGCGATTATCGCATAGAATGTAGCGCCACGGCCACCTGCAGGCGTCGCCGCCGTGCCGGCGGCTTTGCCCCAGAGCCTTGTTGTGGCGGTGATTTTTCCTGAGCAAGCCAAACACATGACGAATGAACAGACGCTGATTTGCTTTATCCGCCACGCAGAGACCGACTGGAACAGCGAACAACGCATGCAGGGGCAACTCGACCTGCCGCTGAATGCGCTGGGTGAAGCGCAGGCCGATGCCCTCGGGGGCTATTTCCGCGGCGACTTGGCCGACGCGCTGTACAGCAGCGACCTGTTGCGCGCGCGGCAAACGGCGCAGCCGGTCGCCGCGGCGCTGCGCCTCACCATGCGCTTGCTGCCGGCGCTGCGCGAGCGGCACTTCGGCCGTTGCGAAGGCTTGACTTTGGCCGAAGCCGGCGCACGCTACCCTGGCGATGCGCGCGCTTTTGCCAGCGGCGATCCGGACTATGCGCCCGCGGGCGGCGAGAGCCGGCGCCAGCATCAGCTCCGGATCCTCGCCTGCATCGAAAGCCTGGCCGGCGATCACCGCGGCCAGACCGTGTTCGTCGTGACCCATGGCGGCGTCCTCGACGTGATCTACCGTTTTGCGCGCGGCCTGCCCGACGATGCTCCGCGCGATTACCCGATTCCCAACACCGGAATCAACTGGGTTGTCGTCGACGGCGGCGAGTGGCGCATCGAGTCCTGGGGCGAAACGCCGCATCTGCAATAGTTTTTGCCGGACAGGGCGATTCCATTTGCAAGTAAACCCCACCACAGGGACACAGGGGAATCGCAGAGAAAATCGAAAAATCCGGGAAGGATCGATCAATTTATTGCTCTGCAACTTCATCGTTTGTCTCTGTGTAACCTCTGTGTCTCTGTGCCTCTGCGGTAGATTTTGAAGTTGGATGCGATTGCCTTTTCGTCGATCGGGCGCGTTCGATGCCGCCATGCGCGTGTTATAATGGGCCTCTTTTCAATGGCTTGTGAGGCCCATGATGTTTTCCGCGAAAGAAACCCTGGCGAAAGTAGATGCTGATCTCTGGAAAGCGATCGAGAACGAGAATCATCGCCAGGAAGAACATATCGAGCTGATCGCCTCGGAGAATTATGTCAGTCGCGCCGTCATGGAAGCGCAGGGGTCGCAACTGACCAACAAATACGCTGAAGGTTATCCGGGCAAGCGCTATTACGGCGGCTGCGAGTACGTCGATGTCGCCGAGCAACTGGCGATCGAACGCTTGAAAAAGCTGTTCGGCGCGAATGAACACGCTTATGCCGCCAACGTCCAGCCGAACTCCGGATCGCAGGCCAACCAGGCGGTGCTGATGGCGTTTGCCAAGCCGGGCGATACGCTGATGGGGATGAGTCTTGCCGAAGGCGGCCACCTGACCCACGGCATGGCCCTCAACATGTCGGGCAAGTGGTTCAATGTCGTCGCTTACGGTCTCGACGCCGATGAAGCCATCGATTACGAGCAGATGGAAGCGCTGGCCCGCGAACACAAGCCGAGGATCCTGATCGCCGGCGCCTCCGCTTATTCGCTGCAAATCGACTTCGCGCGTTTTGCCGAGGTGGCCAAGGAAATCGGTGCCATTTTCTGGGTCGACATGGCGCATTATGCCGGGCTGATCGCTGCCGGTTGCTATCCGAACCCGCTGCCGCACGCCGACGTCGTCACCTCGACGACGCACAAGACGCTGCGCGGTCCGCGCGGCGGCGTCATCCTGATGAAGGCCGAGCACGAGAAAGCGATCAATTCGGCGATTTTCCCCGGCATGCAGGGCGGCCCGCTGATGCACGTCATCGCCGCCAAGGCGGTGGCATTCAAGGAAGCGGCGACGCCCGAATTCCGCGCTTACCAGGAACAGGTCCTGAGCAATGCCCGCGTCTTGTCGCGCGTGCTCGCCGAAGAACGCGGCCTGCGCATCGTTTCCGGGCGCACCGAGTCGCATCTTTTTCTCGTCGATCTGCGCGCCAAGAACATCACCGGCAAGGAAGCCGAAGCGGCGCTCGGCAAGGCGCACATCACGGTCAATAAAAATGCGATCCCGAAGGACCCGCAGAAGCCGATGATCACTTCGGGAATCCGCATCGGCACGCCGGCGATGACGACGCGCGGCTTCACCGAGATCGAGTCCGAAGAAGTCGCCCACCTCGTCGCCGACGTCCTCGACGCGCCGAACGACGAAGCGGTACTCGCCCTGGTGCGCAGCAAGGTTGCGGTGCTGTGCAAGAAGTATCCGGTGTATGGCGCATGATGCGCCATACAGTGAGGAGTAAAGAGTAAGGAGACAGAAGTGAAGAACAGCCCGATGTCCCTGTCGTTTTATTGCCTGAAGTGGCGATGCGGTTACGAGGCTGGCATTTTCCTTTTCGCTCCACATTCCTCGTCTCTTGCCCGCGCCAGGCGTGCGTCATGAAATGCCCCTTCTGCGGCGCGTCCGAGACGACAGTCGCGGATACGCGAAGCAATGAAGACGGCGACATTGTCCGCCGCCGCCGCCGTTGCCTGAGCTGCGACAAACGCTTTTCAACTTACGAGCGGGCGGAAATCCGCTTGCCGCAGGTGGTCAAGAAAAACGGTTCGCGCGTCGATTTCGACCGCGAGAAGCTCGCCGCAAGCCTGTGGCTGTCTCTGCGCAAGCGGCCGGTGACGGTCGAGGCCGTCGATGCGGCGATTTCGCGCATCGAGGAAAAGCTGCTGACCCTCGGCGAACGCGAAATCCCCTCCGAGAAAGTCGGCGAGATGGTCATGCGCGAGTTGAAGAAGCTCGACAAGGTGGCCTACGTCCGCTTTGCTTCGGTCTATCGCAACTTCGAGGACGTCGACGAGTTCTCCGATCTGGTCCGCGAGGTGTCGCGTCCGGTGCAGCGGCGCGGCCGCTAGCTTTTCGCATGTTCAGCGCCGCCGATCACGACTTCATGGCGCGCGCCTTGCGCCTCGCCGAGCTTGGCCTCTATACGACGACGCCGAATCCGCGCGTCGGATGTGTGATCGTCAATAAGGGCGCGCTCGTCGGCGACGGCTGGCATCACAGCGCCGGTGCGCCACACGCTGAAATCAACGCCTTGCAGGCGGCCGGCAGCGCGGCGCGCGGCGCCACAGCCTACGTCAGCCTCGAACCATGCAGCCATCATGGCCGCACGCCGCCCTGCGCGCAGGCACTGATTGCCGCCGGAGTGAGCCGCGTCGTCGCCGCCGTGCAGGACCCCAATCCGCAGGTTGCCGGTCGCGGACTCGCCTTGCTCAAGGCCGCCGGCATCACCTGCGAATGTGGCCTGCTTGAAAGCGAGGCCCGCGAACTTAACATCGGTTTCGTCGCACGCATGACGCGTGGGCGACCGTGGGTGCGCGTCAAGATCGCGGCCAGCCTCGATGGAAAGACCGCGCTGGAAAATGGCGCCAGTCAATGGATTACCGGGCCGGCGGCGCGGCTCGACGGCCAGCGCTGGCGGGCCCGCGCCTGCGCCATCCTGAGCGGCATCGGCACGCTGCGTACTGACGATCCGCAACTCAACGTGCGCGCTGTGGAAACCTCGCGCCAACCCTTGAAGGTGGTGGTCGACAGCCGTCTCGAACTGTCGCCGCAGGCCAAAGTGTTGAACGGCGGCGTGTTGCTGGCCAGCGCGAGCGAGGCCGGCGATAGGGCCGCGGCACTGCGCGCGCGCGGGGCGGAAATCCTCTGCCTGCCGAATGCCGATGGGCAGGTCGACCTGGCGGCACTGATCGCCGAACTGGGCCGCCGCGAAATCAACGAAGTGCACGTCGAGGGCGGCGCACGGCTCAACGGCGCCCTGCTTGCCGCCGGGCTGGTCGATGAGTTGCTGCTTTATCTCGCGCCCTGCCTGACCGGAGATGCGGCGCGCGGAATGTTTGCTTTCCCCGCGCTCGAATCGCTCGCCGCGAAGCACGCGCTGGCGATCAATGACGTACGTATGATCGGAAATGATCTGCGGCTGCTGGCGCGATTGAACGCCGGAGTTCGCTGATACTTCTTGCAGGAACTCGGACGGCCCGCCAGCTTGGTGCTCAGGGTTTTTTGACGCCAGACCAGTATTTTTCAAAAAGTGCCGGATTTTTCTGCGCGAGATTTCTCTCGAAATTGCCGATGTTCATAAGGTAAGGATACACCGGGCCGTAATAATCGACTTCGGGTCCGACGCGCTCGAAATCAATATTGTTTCGCGCCAAGAGCCGCGCCAGCGTCGGTTCCATGGCCACCAAAATGTTTTCAGCGCCCAGGCGTCTTGCTTCCTGCCACATCAACATAAAAAGTCCGGTGACGACTGTTCGCCGCAAGCGATTGACCTGTGTCCTTTCCTCTTCTTCCAAGCCCATCGTCATGACGGTCAGGCCGAACGCATCATCGACTCGCGGCGGGGCGGCAGGCCGCCGATAGCGTTTGCTGATCGCCAGTCGTGAAACTTCCCAGGTCGTCGGCGAGACCGGTACATCAAGCGTGCAATGGTCGTAGAGCGGAAGGCTAAGCCCGGCGACGGGGAAAACCAGGCGGACGGTGCCCTTCACCAGGTCTTCATCGTCAATTGCGGCGAAATGCACCGAGTGGCTGTCATAGGCATCAATTTCGAGCCGGTCCGGGTAGTCGTTTTCCGGGAGAAATTTCTTCTCGCGGCAATATACCGAGTGGCGCAGCCGATAGGTGGCCTTCAAGTACGCCGGATGGTCGTCGACCCGAAGGTATCTGAAATTTTCGTACATGTTCTGCTCGCTTCCTCAGCAACCCTGCATTCGTGGTTGAGCCGATCCAGGCAGGCCATCAGGACGGAGCTAATGGCTGAATTTGCGTTCATCGTCCAAGGTCATGAAATAGGGGGCCGATTCAAGTCTGAAGTGCAGCCGAGTTATGGCAATAGTGTATCCGGTTCATAAAGGGTTGATGCGGTGTTTTGAATCCGAGACATTTTCCGGGGCGGTGCTTGAGACGATGCTTGGCGAATTCGATGTCCTCTTGGGTCATGGTTTGGAAGGACATCTTTTTGGGGAAGAACTGGCGGACGAGAACATTCATCTTCTCGTTGGCGCCGCGCTCCCAGGAGGCATAGGGATGGGCGAAGAAGAAGTCGGCGCCGAGTTTCCCGGCGATCCGTTCGTGTTGAGAGAATTCCTTTCCATTGCCGGCCGTGAGCGTATGAACGTGGCCTGCAAAAGGCGTCAGCAGAGAGATTCTGGCACCGGATACTGCTTGCGCCGTCTTGAACGGCACATGGGCGATCAGCGCATAGCGCGACGTGCGTTCATTGAGTGTGACCAGCGCATGCTTTTGACCCGCACCGATGACCAGATCGCCCTCCCAGTCGCCGAAACGCGCCCGCTCGGCGACGATCGCCGGGCACAGGTCGATGGACGCCTGGTCGGGAATCGTGCCGCGCCGCTCGCGCCCGCCATGGCGCTTCCTGCGGGCCTTCCGGCAACGCAAGGCACGGCACGTTCCGCCGGTCCGCTTGTCAGCGTAGATGCGCCGGTAGGTGGCCTCGTGGCTGACGGGAAGCTGTTCCTCGACCCTGAGGTGGCCGGCGATTTGTTCCGGACTCCAGGGCTGTGCCAGCCTAAGCTCGACGATCGCCCACGTTTCAGCGGCAACACGGGGTCCGTTCTCACGGGCCCGCATGCGGGCCTGTGAGAACGCCTGCGCCTGCTTGGGCCGGTAGCCGCGCTCGCCGCGATTGCACCGCATCTCCCGGCCAATGGTCGATTTGTGGCGATTCATCACGCGGGCGATGTCACCTTAGTCATGCCCGGCTTTGTTCAGGATGGCAATCGGGTAACGTTCGTCCTGGGCGAGGTGTGCGTAATTCATTCCAGGAAACTTTGATTTGGCGGTCTAGGGGGCCGGATGTTCTCACCGCTTGCCCACTCAAACTGTTAATCAGAGTTGCACTTCGAATTTGAACTCGCGGAATAATTCATCGCTCACTCAATCCGCAGAGCATTGCCGACAGGTATGACAATGGCAATATTGGGAAAAGCCGAACCGCGCCGCTCAGCCTAAACCGATAAGGCCAGATGACAAGCGTTAACGGGTGGCGGTATCCGTACCTCACTGGCCCGTTCTTCAGCATCGCCAAGCTTGACTTCCCTATCCTCACCGGCCAGGTATCGAATGTAATTGCGCCACTCGGCATCTGCCTTGGTGAATCCTGATTGAAGGGTAGTTGCCCGTCAATGCGGCACCCTCGCAATGAAAGTTTGGCGATCAGACGTTATGCCGAAGCGCATCGGCAATCGGCATTCGGCTCACGTGCCTGGCCGGTAACAGCGAGGCCAATACCGCGGCACCAACGCCGATCACGAAGGCGGTGGCAAGCACGCCGGGCACGATGAGGATGCGCGACGTATACCCAAGGTCGGCGTTGGGCGGGGGCGGCATCGGAATCCCGACGGCCGAGATTCCTGTGGCAAGCGTAGCGCCGATGACCACGCCCAGCGTGCTGCCGATCAGGCCCAGCAAGAAGCCCTCGGCGATAATCAACCGGTAGCCCCCCCGCGATCGATTGCCGATCGCCAGCATGGTTCCAAACTCTCCGACGCGCTCGAAGATGCCCAGGTTGACGGTGTTCGAGACACTGAGCAGCAACATGATCAGGACGATGATAACGAGGAAACCAAATTGCTGCTCATAGAGCACAACCGTCTGCGCGTAGAAATCGCTCATTTCAACCCAGGTCTTCAATTCGAATCCTGCGCCATCCAGAGCGACGCGCTGGCTGGCGGCAATCCGCTCAGTGTCCGGCGTTTTCTTAAGCGAAATCACCAGCGCGTGCACACCGCTCGTGGCCAGCAGTTCCTGCGCCGCGACCAGCGGGATACGCACCGCGCGGGCGTCGTAGTCCTTGGAAAAGGTCTGGAAAATGCCGACAATTTCGAGATCCAGCGTATTGATCGCTCCTTCGCCCGTGCTGACCAACAGCGTCACCGGATCGCCGGGCTTCAGATCGAGGGCGCGAGCCACGCCCTGGCCAATCATCGTCCCGTACTTGTCTTCCGCCTTGAGGCGTCGCCCGCTGGCGAGCGTGACGTAGCTGCCAAGCCGGGCTTCGCGCTCGGGTTCTATGCCCTCGCCAATGATCGACCAATCGGAGCGGCCATTGTTGAGCATTCCGGAAAAACCGATACGCAGCAACACATCATCCACATCGGGATTGCCGACTAGGCGCTCGCGGATTTGCTCAGGGCGATTGATCAGGTATTTCTCGGGACTTTGCGAACCATAGGTCGAATAGCCCTCCCGGCTCACCTGCAGGTGCCCGGAATAGGAGTGGATCATCGCCTCGCCGACCTCGACAATTGTGTCCTCGATGAATCCGCCGCTGAGTATCAAGGCGACAACGCCAAACACGATCGAGGTCAGCGTCAGCGTGGTGCGCCCCTTGTGGCGCGCCACGTTGCGCAGTGCAAGCTTGAGCAAATCGCGCATGGAGTTCCTAGCGGTTGTGCCGGATGGCGTCGACGATCACCATGCGCGACGCTTTCCACGACGGATAGAGGCTGGCGAGCGTGCTTGTGGCGATGGCGATCAACAGCGCTTCCACAATGATCGGGACGGTAATCAGGACATCGGCAATATAACCGAGGGATAAGCCAGGCGGTGGCGGCATGGCGATATCGAGCAGTCGAATGGTGGCGCCGATCAGGAAGGCGACGGCCACGCCGGCGAGCCCGCCGACCACGCCGATCGTTGCGCCCTCGAGCAGAAACTGCCCAAGCAGTGTCCTGCGTCGCACTCCCAATGCCATGCTCGTTCCGATCTCGCCGGTTCGTTCGACGACGGTCATCATCATGGTATTGCCGATGCCGAGAAGAATGATTGCGGCGACGATGAAACGCACCACGCCCAGCTGTTCGCGCAACAGCGAGACCGCGCGCGTGTAGAATTCGGCGAGTTGGTCCCAACTCCGAACTTCGAACGATTTCGGGTCGAGTCGCTGGCGCAAGTCGGCAGCGACCATCTGCGTGTAGCGTGTGTCGGTAAGATAAACCAGCCAGGCGTGGACCCCGGGGACTTTCAGCAGTTTGCGCGCCATGCGGATGGGCACCAACAGCGCGCTGTCGTCGTAGGCCTTGCTGACCGAGGCGAATATTCCGGCGACGCGGGCATCGAGCGCATTGACGCCGCCTCTTGGCGTGTCGACCAGCACGACGACGTTGTCGCCCACACCGGCACCGAGCAAGGTGGCGAGGCCCCGTCCAAGCAACACCTCGTTGCGGTCGGACGGCTCAAGCTTTCTGCCCTGCAGAATGCGCAGCGCGCGGTCATCGGTCAGGTCCTGCGCTGGGTCGAATCCTTCCCCGGTGAATGAAACCGTTGCTTCGCCGCGGCTGATCAGTCCGGTGAGCATCAGGCGCGGCGCCAGGGAACGCAGGTGGGCTGCACTTTCAGCCACCTTGGCCCCGGTCTCTGCGGGCAGCAGGAAACGGAAGGGATCGGACGTGCCGTATTCGTGAAAGCGCGGGCGGGTGACCTGAATGTGGGCGTATTGCGACTCGATCGTCGCTTCGCGGAAGTAGACGAACATCCCCTCGGTGAATCCACTTGCCACGACCAGCGCGGCAATGCCAAAGGCGACCGAAGACACGGCGATCAACGACCGGCGGCGGTGCCGGAGCAAGTTGCGCGTCGGAAGTTTGAATGCCAGGAGAAGGCGCAAAGGCTGCAGGCGGATACTCAATCGGTTAATTGAAGGGAGAAGGTAAAAGAACTGCCGCTAAGCGAAAACCGTCTGCGTCGGACTCTCCCGGCCATGAGCCTGTCCGGAATCTTGTGTGTGAGGCATCACCTGTCGAAAGAAGGGAGCGTGTATGCCAAAAAAAGTCACTGTCGCGACCGAGGCGGCGGCGCCGCTGATTCCGCCGGAACGGCGTGACCAGATACTCACCGGCCCTCGACCTTCGGGAGAGGGGTCGGGGGTGAGGGAAACGGGCATGGCTTTCATCGTTTTGGGCGTCAACAAATGACATGAACGTTAGCCGGCCTCCGTTCCGATCTGCCTCCGCTTGTCCTTTCATGTCATTCTAAATGTCGCTTCAAACATTATGGAGTAAGGTACGGAAAGATCAAAGGAACTGTATTCGACGACTGCCCGGATAAATTTCAATGCCGATATTGCTGGCAACGGAAAGCCTGCTGAGGAGCAACAAATGCCAAGCTACAGAGATCTCACCATCCGCAACTCAGGATATGTCCTGGACGATGTGCAAGAAAGAATCAGGACAACCCGCCTGCTGGTTGCCGGTTGCGGCATCGGCAGTTCCTTTGCGGAAGCCGCCATGAGGCTGGGGTTTACGCACATGACATTGGCCGATGGAGACACTGTATCGGCCACCAATTTGAATCGGCAAAACTTCACCGTTGATGACATCGGCAAACCCAAGGTCGAGGCATTGGCCAGGCGATTGCGCTCAATCAACCCCGCCGCTCACATTCGGGAATTCAACGCCAATCTAACGCAGGAGAACATCGCCGAAAAAGTCGCGGAAGCTGACCTGGTATTCGATACCATCGACTTTCTTGATCTGGCCGCGATAGTGGCCCTGCATGATGAATGCCGTCGTCAAAACAAACCGGCCATTACTGCCCTGTCCATCGGCTGGGGGGCGGGCTGCATATATTTTCCCGTCGGCTGCGAGTATTCGTTCCGAAGGGTGTTTGGACTTCAGGAGGAGGGTTCCGTGGCGCACATGTCTTATGTCAAGGTGTTCGCCTCCGTGATCAAGCGTCTTGAAGACCGCCTTGATCCTGTCGTGGCAAAAGTGATCAGCAAGGCCTTGACGGTCATGGAAGATGGCGTGCCCTGTCCCGCTTCCCAAGTGTCGCCGGGGGCGCTTTCGGTGGGGGCCTTGGGTGCCACTCTGGCCGTACGCATAATTTCTGGCTTGCACATACTTCCCTCGCCTAACTTGCTGATTGCCGACATGCCCACGGCATTGACTAGGCAGGGTATCGATTTGTCAAAGTAGTGCCGGAATGACGATGTTAAATCCAGCCGGATGATGACAAGTCAGAGGGCGTTCATGCGACCGTCCTGCTCTTTTTGTTTTCTTCGTGGTTAAAGCGCTTTTTCTGGCCTAAGCGCACACCGTGCACTGCGGATCCTTGCCGAAGTTCACGCTGCGCCATTCCATGGTCAGCGCGTCAAAGAGCAGCAGACGGCCGACGGCCGCTTCGCCGGCGCCGGCGATCAGCTTCAGTGCTTCGGCTGCCTGCATGGCGCCGATGATGCCGGTGAGCGGGGCGAAGACGCCCATCACCGCGCAGCGCGTTTCCTCGACCTCTTGCCCTTCCGGAAACAGACAGTGGTAGCAGGGCGAGTTCTCGCGTCGTGGGTCAAAGACCGAGAGCTGGCCGCTGAAACGGATCGCCGCGCCCGACACCAGCGGCACGCGATGCCTGACGCAGGCGCGGTTGACGGCGTAGCGGGTGGCGAAGTTGTCGCAGCAGTCGAGGACGATATCAGCAACGGCGACCAGTTCGCCCAGGCGTTCGCCGGCCAGGCGTTCGGCGATTGGCACAACCACCACGTCCGAGTTCACTTGCGCGAGCGCCGCCTGTCCCGAGATCGCTTTCGCCTGTCCGACGCGTTCGGAGAGGTGCAGGATCTGGCGCTGCAGATTGGTGGGGTCTACCGTGTCGCCGTCGGCCAGCGTAATGCGGCCGACGCCGGCCGAGGCCAGATAGACCGCAGCGGGCGAACCCAGACCGCCAGCCCCGATGATCAGCGCATGCGCGCCGATGATTTTCGCCTGGCCTTCGATGCCGATTTCGTCAAGCAGGATGTGCCGGCTGTAGCGCAGCAACTGGTCGTCGGTCATGGGGCGCAGCTCAACAGAAAATGCGAGCCACCAGGATCACCATGAGGCACCAGGTGAAATGCCGGTCTTTCTTGGTGAGCCTTGGTGCCCTTTGTGTCTTGGTGGTGAGATTTTTCCGTCACTTGTACTCCCGCCATTCCGGCGGGGTGTCGTCGTGGTCGCCGTGCGGGTGGCGTTCCCAGGCGTGCGTGTAGGCCTCGTTCTGCGAACTCTTGAGCAGCCGGTGCGGGCCTTCGAGGTTATGCATCTGGGTTTCCTCGACGTAATAGATGAGCGCGCGCATGAGCTTGCTCAGCAGCGTGCTGTCGAGGTGAAAGCCCTTGTCGGCAAGCGCGGTTTCGATTTCCTCGAGCGAATGATCGCGCAGGTCGTAGGCGAGGTCGACGGCGCGGCGTTCGACGTGCGGCTCGACTTCCAGGCGATCGACCTTACGCAGAAAATCGCAAGCCTCGGGGACCTGCCCGGGCGGCAGCTTGGCAAACAGAACGCTGCGCTCCTTGCGCAGCGCTACCGGTTGCCGGGGCGTGACGAGCTGACGTTTCATGTCGCGCTCGCGGGCGCCGCCTAGGGCTTGTTCTGCATGATCTGCAGGCCCTTGAGCAGGTTGATCGCCTGGCCCAACTGGTAGTCCTTCTTCGAGGCGATCTCGCGGCTCGGCGCTTCGCCCGGGTCTTCGCTTTCGTCCTTGGCCGGGCCGCCGCCGTTCTTCGCCTTGGGCGCCGGCGTCTTGACCACCGGCGGCTTGCTGACGACGCCGTCCTTGTTGCTGTTCTCGAGATGGTTTTCGAGGTCGGCTTCGCGCAGGCGCATGGCCGGCGTTCCGCTGACGGTTTCCTCGACGACGATGTCGGGGACGATGCCTTTGGCCTGGATCGAGCGGCCGGAAGGGGTGAAGTAACGCGCCGTCGTCAGCTTGATCGCCGTGTTGCCGGGCAGCGGCAGCACGGTTTGCACCGAGCCCTTGCCGAAGCTGGTCGTTCCCATGACCACCGCGCGCTTGTGGTCCTGCAGGGCACCGGCGACGATTTCGGACGCCGAAGCCGAGCCGCCGTTGATCAGCACCACCATCGGCACTTTGCGCGTGCCTTCCGGCAGGGCCTTGAGGGCATCGTCGCGCGAACCGCGCAGGTAGTCTTCGGGCAACGCGTAGAACTGGTGCTT
>Ga0118677_10011074_pt1 | contig 13622 bp, 6 predicted proteins | sample AliMusrvi5mmetaG_FD_86154 | JGI IMG/M metagenome (GOLD analysis project Ga0118677, IMG submission 86154)
AGCCTGAGGGCATCCGGGCTAAAGGCCAATGCAAAACCAAACCTCCAGCGTGCGAAGTGCGAAGCCGCAGCCACCCCGTCTTCCCCGCCGCGTAGCGGCTTCGTTCAACCCTACACCCCAGCTAACCCTCAATCCCGCCGCCGCGCAACCCCATTTCGCCGACAGTGCAGCGACATGTGGGAACCAAGACGCAACGGTCGCCGCTGTTCTACTGGACGGGACAGACGGAGGCGGCAAACTGCAGGGCTCCTCACTCCAGGTCTTTAACGCAGCGGAAACCAATCGTGGCGCACCGGTCGAGGCCTGGCCACATGAGGAGGAACTTCGTTGCGAAGTTGGCTGGGCGCGGGCCACCATCCACATACCAATTGGAGCCGCGCGCGGAAAAGAACGAGCCGCCCCGGATGATGCAAAAGCGGGTCCGTCCCTCGCTGCGCTCGCTTTCGGTCCACTGCCAGACGTTGCCGCACATATCGTAGCAGCCGAAGGGGGAGCGGCCCAGGGGGAATGCGCTTATCGGCGTGGTCCCGCGGGATTTGCCGTCGTTGCAGCGGTCGGGCTCCATTTCGTTTCCCCAGGGATAGGCGCGGCCATCGCCGCCTTGGGCCGCGTACTGCCACTCCTCCTCGGTCGGCAACCGCTGGCCCGCCCAGCGGGCGTAGGCGCGAGCGTCATCGAGGTCCACATACACGACCGGGTGATCTTCCTGCCTGGCGGGCGGTTTGCCGCCGGTCCAGTGCTTGAGGAAATTCTCGGCATGCCTGGGTTTCCATCGCGTCGCAATCAGAAACCGGGCGAACTCGGCGTTGGTAACCGGGGTGAGACCGATGGCAAAACGCTTGAACTCGACTCGCCGACGGAACGTCAGGGTGCTGAATCGGTAGGAATCGGCGAGTCGGTGTCCTCGGGGTGGGGAGGACTCGTAGAACCCGCATTCGCGCTGGCGCATTTCGATGGCCAGTTCCAGCGTGGCCGCAGGAATCTCCACCATGCCGATGGGAACCTGCTCCGCGCGCGGGGTGGGCGCGACGGCAAGCAGGCGCGTTTCGCGATGCGGCGTGGCGACGCTGAAATCAGCGCGGGCGTTGGTAGGGCGTTGGGCCTTCAAGAAAGCTCCGAAGTCACCGCCCAATTGAGCGGAGCGCCCGACGAGAATGCAGCCGATGCCGCGGGCTGGCAGGCTGCCCGTTATCTGGCGGCGGCCCGCGATCGTCTCCGGCCTAAGTTCCTGTCCGAGGACCAGATCGAATACTTTGGTATCGGCTGGGGCTTCGATCTCGAACAACCGCCCCGACACCGGCTCGTCTTGACGGTTCACCAACGTCCACAGCCTTAGACTCTGGCCTTCCCAAAGGCTGGCGAAAAGGCCCGGTTGGCTGGTGGGCACCAGCGGCGTCCAGTTCTCCCCTAAAAAGAGCTCGGCGTAACGCCGCTGGATCGGCAGCATCGCGCGCAGGATCGACCGGTCGCGCGGGCTCCAGGGGACCCACGCCCCGAAGACGTTCTCCCAAACCATCATCCCGGAGCCGTTCATCCAGGCGGTGTGGAGCTCGCCCGTGTGGTCGTACTCCCAGCGCTTGATCTGATGCTGCAAATGGCGGCGCTCGAACCATTTGTTCCGTAGCACGCCCGGCGTTTCGCTGTCGGTGAACGTTTGCGCCCAGGACGCATGATGATCATGCATGTTCTCAAGCGGCAGCGCCCGCTCTCCCTCCAGGATCACTCCGGGACGGGCCGCATCGAGCCAGGCGCGAAATTCGGCGGCGCCTTTGTCCATCGTGTCAAGGAAGATGCCGTCGGCCTCAATGGCCGTGGCCAGGTCCGCAAGCACCTCCCAGTCGCTCTTGCGCTCACGGCGCGTGCCGGTGTCCCACGGGTTGTAGTCGAGGAAGACTTTCACGCCACGCCGGTGGCAGCGGCGGCTCAGGTCGCGCAGGCCGTTCAAGCCGCCCGGCATGTCGCGGTAGAAATCGAACTGGTTGCGGTCGTCCACGCCAATCCGCGGATAGGCGTGCCAGAGCACAAGGCTGTCGTAGCCGCCAAACTCGCGCTGGCCGTGGTCGAGGAAGGCCTCCACCGTGAAGGCGCCTGAGTGTGGATCGTAGAACGTCTGGTCGCACATCATGACGAAGCAACAGGCAAACGAAGAGGCCGCCCAAGCGAACTCCGGCTTCCGGTAGAGCGCGTCGTCGTAGTTCAGCCGACGCTTCGTCTGTTCGCGCCAGGCCCGGAGTCGCTCGCGGAAGGCGGGCCAGTCAGACGGATCGGATGGCGCGCCAATGATGTTTTGGTCTGGGTTGAATTGCCAAGACTTGGGTTCAACCGCCGCGATGACTGGGATTCCACGCCAAGCCGCAACTGCCGCGGCAGTAGCCAGGGTTCTTTGAACAAAGCATCGTCGTGAGAGTTTCATCTGTCTTTGCATGTGATACGCGGCATTGGGTATCTTTGACCACGGATTCCCTTACTTGGCGGGCGGTTGCCGGCTTTTCAGCGGCCCGTGAACAGATCGATGTCCTTGGCGAAGGTGAGCCCTTCCTCGACCGGAAACGAGCCCGCCGGTCGGCCATCCAGGAACAAATGCACCCCAAAGGCAGGATCATATACCGCAACGACGTGGTCTCAGCGGCGGCACCTGGGCCGCCTTGCACCGGTGGACGCGGGATAACGCGGTTGATTTCAGGGTACTTATGGCAAGGCCACGACCGAATTATTCGAGGGAAAAATCACATGGTGGATGATCGGCTCGCTTACCGACGCGGGTTACCTTCCCATAAGCCGGCAATTAACGCATACCCGGCCGAGTCCTGGTCCTTCAACTCGCATCTGATAAACGGGTAGTGATCGTTAACCAGGAAATAACTCTCCATCAACTCGGCAAAGTACTGCCTCTCGCTGACCAAGGCGGGATCCGGCACGCGCTGGCCGTCGAATCGCAGCACCGATTTGTATCGGCCGTCTTCTTTGGCCTGTTCGTAGGCGGCTTGGATCTTCTTGCCCAGTTCGGAATCCTTCCTCGCGGCGTGCCGGTCGTAATAGGCCAACGCCAACTCGTGAAGCACGTCGGACTGCTGGAGCAACGCCCATTTCAACATACTCTGCGGGTCGCGAACCTCCACGGCCCCAAACTTGTCGGGATTCACTCCCTCGCCGGTCAACTGCCCGCTGCTGCCGCAATACCGAATGTATGGCCCCACCTGGCCGATCTCCAGCCAGATCGGCACCTCGTGCAACTGCTTGCGGCCAGGCTCAGCGATGAAGTGGTCGATCATGTGCAGCTTGTAGCTCAGCAGCGTCACCATGATTGCACAGAGCCCCGGCTGATCCACCAACTGCGGGCTGACGTAGACGCACCAGCCGTTGATGTCGCGCTTGTCGTATCGGGCAGTGTGGGTGTATTTCGCCGCGGTCGCGGAATCGCTGGCTCGCTCCGGGCGGTCGGTAGCCTGCCGCACCTGCTGCTGGTAGGCCGCCAGGTCCTTCTCCAGCTTCACCACGTGCTCGGGGTCCACGCCCCAATAGCGTTCAACGAACCGGGCCATCTGCGGATCGTGTTCTCGCAGCTCCGCCCGGACGAAAGGATAGATGTCGTTCACGGCGAAATAGGCTTCCGTGCTTTCGGCCCAGTATTCCATGCGATCGGTGCGGGCGTAGTGGGAACCGTTGCTTCCGTCCCATATCTTGACCTTCTCATATTTCCCCTCTTTCATCATGCGATCGTAGTTGGCCTGGCTTTCCTTGTTGCCGTAGTCGCGGCCCTTGCCGATGAAGTGATAGTCATACCCGTGCGTCAATTCGTGAAAGACGACAAAGGGGTGGCGATAAGAGTCCCCCACGTGTGTCTTGACGCTGAGCGACATGAAGGATTGAGGGTCTCTTGGAATCGTGTAGCCGCGGTCGGTCAGCCAGGACCGTTCAGGGTGATACGACAGGTCCACCTTCTCCTGGTACTCGATCCAGATGGCGTTGTTTTCCTGCATGTTGTTCACCGCCAGGGCCGGGGCGGCCAGCTTGATCTGGTAGAGTTCCCACCCCAGATGCTCCAACGTTTTGGCCGTCTGTTCGGGGAATTGCCTGGGCACGTCGCGATTGATGTAAACGGTCCAGCCTTCCAGGTTGCGGACCTCAAAGCGGTCTTCAGTGCTCGGCTGCTTGGCCGGTTTTACCGCCGGGGTATCCCGGGCCTCGGCCTGCGAGCCCAGCAGGCAGGCGATTAGGCATAGAACTGATTTCTTTGCGTTCATTATTGTGTGGTCTGGTTTGGCGTGTTGAGTTTGGTTTGGATGATGTTCACCAGGTAGAGCGGGTAGATCATCAGCAGGTGCGAGAAGTGCCTGTGGTCGGGCGAGGAAGTCCGGTCGCCCCCGAGGCGGAAGCCATGCTCGTCGGCAGGGAAATCGACGAGCTTCTCCGCGACCTGCTTCCAGCGAGGAATCAGCAAGTCGTCGATCCCAAGGCGCTTACTGGCCTTGAGCAGGGTGAGGCAGCCCCACTTGAAGAGGGCCAGGTCGAAGTTGCAGTCCCTCCAAGAATGCGTCTCGGGAGAGTAGGTCGGCGGGAGGTGGAGTTTGCTGTCCGCACCCTCCTCGACCATGTGGAGGTAGAGGTTCATGGAGCGGCGGAGGATGGTATAAATCTTCTCGCGAAGCATGGTGTCGTCCATCGAGTAGCGGTATTGCCACCACAGGTTGTGCAGGGTCCACGGCAGATTGCCCACGAGGTCATAGTAGCGCATGTCCCCGTCGCGGGCTCCTCTCATGTCCGGGGCAACGGCGAGAGGCAGATAGGCGGAGTCTTCCTGCCATTCCACCGGGCGCACGGCCCGGATCAGCTCGTCACGACCGTCATGAATCCGGTTCACGAGTTCCAGGCCTTGGTCGAGCCGGTTGGCAGCATAGACCGGCCAGTGCGCGCTTTGGATGTTCCAGTCGGTGGTGATGTATACCCACGGACCGCCCTGGAACCAGATGCCGGACGTATCCACCAAAGAGCGGCCGGTCCGACTGGTGCAACCGAACCGGTAGATCGTCTGCCAATACAGCGACTCGAGGCCCTGGTCGGGAATCGTGACATAGCTCCTGGGGTAATACGCGTGCCACCACTTGCGGTGGGCCTCCACCCACTCTGCCCGGTCGAGTTTCAGGAAACGGCTTATGTCCGAAACCGCCGTCTCGGCCGCCGTCGCCTCCGGAAAGCTGTTGGCGATGCTGATGATGTGGGCGCGGGTTTGTCCCCGGACCTCCTCTCTCCAGGCCGTCGCATACTGCCCGCCGGCCAGGAGATCCTGGATCCACACCGAAATCCCGCCGTTCTTTTCCAGCCGTCCTGCCGGGTTGGCCTTGAAGATCTTCAGCGTGCCCGCGTAGTGGCTGCCGTATTGTCCGGCGAATCCCGCGATTTCCGACTCCTTGGTCGGATATCCGCCGCGCGTCGTCCGCGCCTCGGCCGGATGCCAGGTCCAGTTGCATCCCTTCTCCCCGGCGGTCGGGGTCAATTCAGTGACGATCGCCATGTCCTCCGAGTGTGTGAAATGACGGATCCGGATTTCGCCCCGGTCGGTGGTGATCGTTCCAGTCAACTCGGCATTCCACAAATCCTTCCGCCACTTGCAGCCGGTGAGCTTGCCGACGGGATGGAGCGAGAAATGGCCAATCTGAAGGCGAGGCCGGCTGTAGGCGGTCCAGCCCCAGGTGTCGTCACGATGGTCCTGAACATCCGCGCGGAAGACCTGCAGCCGAATCGTGTCGTCCGCACAGTAGAGCATCGAGCCGACCGTGGCATTGCCGAAATGCGGGGCTTCGGTCCAACTGCGCGGCAACTTGTCGAAAGTCATGTCGTGCTGCCCCATGAAAGCCGGCCAGTCAATGGCCTCTGCTGTCGGACCCGGATCCATGGCCGACACCTTGTCTGCAGGCAGCAATAGCCCGATCGCCGCTGTCACGACCCGCAAAGTGAAACTGGTCTTCATGGCTGCGTCTTGGTCATCAAGGCATTCGAGTCCGGTTATCTTCTCATCTTCGTGGCCTTGTGAATCAACCCACTCATTTCACAGCCAACATTGAGAGTTTAACCGGTTTCTCCGCCAAAGCTTTGACCCAGACAATCAGGTCGGTCCCATCTAGGGTGCGCCGGTGGCCGTAACGGAAGTCGGCGCCACGCGGCACATCCGTCCCGTCCAGCTTCGCCGCGACGTCACGGTCGCCCCAGCCTTGGATCACCAACGGGGGGTTGAAGACAGGTGACTCGGAGCTCCCGGCCAGCTCGATTTCCAGGGAGTCGCCCGGTTGAACCCGTTTCAGCATATAGGCGCGCTGGTCCTGATTATAGCCGTCGCTGGAGAAAGCGGCGCCGATGATCTTGAGGGCCGCCGGGTGGATCCAGGCTTTGGCTATCGGGAGCAGCCCCACCGCCGGCTTATCGGTCATGCCATAAAGAAAGGCCCCTTCCTCTTGTGTGACCCAGCTAAGTGAGGAATGGGCCGCCTGATCCGGCGCCATGGCGTAACGGCCATCGCTGGATACCCGCGCCACCGGCCAGTGGTTCCACCACGGGAAGCGCGAGAACTCTTTGCGGACTTCGCCGTTGAAGGTATCGAACTTGGTGCCGGGCTTGGCGATAATCATCGGCCTGAACTGCGACTTGAGGTTGACCATCTGGATGACCGGCGTGTCGAGGTCCACGTGGGGATAGCCTGCTTCCCAGGAGTAGGTCTTGGATTCGCCCTTTAGGTTGGCGAGGGTGAGGGCCTCGAGTTCGCAATTATCCTCGGGACATGTGCCGGGCTCGCTCAAGAAGATCGTCTCCTGGTCAATCCGATGCACCGGCTCGGGCCACCAACCCATTACGTCGCGACTGGCGACACCGTCGGGATAGACATAGTAGAACTCGTCGCCATATTGCCCCTGCCCCGCAACCTCATCGTAGTTGGCGAAGCGGTAGGCGGCATCCACCATTGCATAGCGCCAATGGATGACCACCCGGGCGTCGGTATTCTCAACGATCTCCACATGAGTGAAGCGACATTGCGCGTCGGACATGTGCTCGCAGCACCCGACTGCGCCCTGGTAATTCCGACGGCGCAGTTCCTCGGGCCAGACCCCGCCCTCCAGGCTCTGGTCCGCCATCCACTTGCCGTTCTCGGTGACCCAGCAGGGCGAATAGCGGGTGCCTCGCCAGAACACCATTTGGATCGGCAGTTCGTCAAACTTGACCACGATGTCCGGCTGGCCGGCGTTTTGCCACAACGCGTCCCATTGTTCGTAATACTCCAGCCTAGCCGGATAGGCGCCGAATCGCTTTGTGCCCTTGGCGACATTCGGGAAATGGCGGGGTGGAATACTCGGGACACTTGCCGTCTTGTCTGCGGCCCAGGAAGATTGAATCTCCGGGGCCGTGAGGGGACGGTCATGGATCTTCACCTCGTCGAGCAGGCCGTCAAGAGACCACCAGGAAGGAAACTTAGCCCAGTCCCGGACCAGGTGCGCCGGGACCATCTTGTCGTGGTTGCGGCCCATGAACAGATCAATGTCCTTGGCGAAGGTGAGCCCTTTCTCGACCGGAAACGAGCCCGCCGATTGACCACCCAGGAACAAGTGTATCCCAAAGGCAGGATCATATACCGCAGCGACGTGATGCCAAGTATTGAGTTTGAGCACATTCGTGGCGAGGAAGGTCGTCCAGCGATAATCGGCGGCCAATTGCAGCCCGAAGTGGCCTGTGCTATCTATCCCGAAGGAGTATCCTCGGGTCTCCCCGTCTCGCTGCGCGATGAGCGGCGTCCAATTCCAGGAGTAGGCCGCCATGGCCACCCAGGCCTGAAGTGTGAACCCTTTGCTCAGCGCCGGCACCTGGGCCGCCTTGCACCGGAGGAGGGTAGTGAAGCCGTCGAACCGCAGGCACCCCCCACGCACACCCTCCGGCTTGAACTTGTAATTGCCCTCCAGCTCATTGGTCGTGCCGCTCACCGATTCCAACGCGGTCTGGGCGTCGAACTTCCACCAGGCGACGGGCCCTTCGGAAGCCGGCGCTTGGGTCCCCGCAGCCAGGAAAAAGAAACCCGCGAGCAGTTGAACACATCCGTCACCCGATGTCGGCATACCCGAGGTCATCGGCGAGGATGATGGCGATGTTGGGCCTGACCACGTCTTCCTCAGCCCGGCCGTCAGGAAAATCGCAAATGGCGCGAGCAAGGAATGGAGTGCTTTCATAGACTTAATCATGGCGTGGCTTTGTCCGAGATTCGGATCGGCCCCACGCGCACGTTGTCGAAGAGATTTCGATCATACGTACTGGCGAGGAACGCCATGCCTTTGGCGCAAGAGGCATCGGTGACCGCGGCCAGCGGTTTGCCGTCCACGGCTCCCGAAATCTGGTCGCCTTTCATCTCCAAACGCAGATGATGCCATTCCGCCGGGTTGAATCCTTCGAGCCGACCGGAGGCAAGACACGTGTCTTGCCAGTTCAACTGCCAGCGGCCGTCGCGCGTCAAGATCCAGCGGTAGCCCAACTTGTCGCGGTCGGCATAGCGCCCGCCGATTTCGACATCACCACCCGCCAGAAGGACGTCGGCCTGGATCACGCAGTCTCGCCAGTTCGAGTCGCCAAACAGCGTGTGGGGTTTCAGCAGTTTTGCGAACCACAGAATGCCCTCCGCGGGCACAATCTGCGCCAGGCATAATCCACCCTTCGGCGACTGACACACCTCGAACGTGCCCTTCTGGTCGGAAAAACAGCGCGGTGTGTCGCCGGCGTGATAGCTCTTGAAGTTCTCCTCGAACGGAAAGGGAAACGATTTTCTAGGCGGTGGCGTGCCGTGGGAGCCCTTTAGCTGCCTGGTCGTGCTGGTTATGGTGTAGATCGCGTTGGGCTCGAGTTCGAGTTCTATGGTGTGGTTTCGCAAGGAAAGCGGCGGCCGTTCGATGAACTGCGCGGCCTCGGTGGATCTCCAGACATGAACCGGGCCGTTCTTCAGACCCTGCAAGACGGTGAGCCGGATGGTCCGCTTCTCGCCGGTCACGATGACAACCGACCAATCTCCGGTTTTGGGATTACGCAACGCCACGTGGCTGCCGCGCCAGGTGTTGGTGTCGATCTGCCCGCACGCGCTGTCCATATAAACCCAGCCGGGCTCGGCAAACTGGGTGGTGTGGGCGATCGCCCAGACCGCCGGCCAGACGGTGTAATGCCCGCACCAGGGCGTGTCGGCCTGCATCGCCCCGGTGTCGGCCCAGATGATCTGGTCGTAGATCGAGTCAATGGGACACCAGATTTCGAATTTGGTGACGCGATCGCGCGTGTAGAGCTTGTTCATGAGCCGGGCCAGATAGAGCGCGCCTTTGTCGCCCCATTGCCCGCCGGACTGGCTCCATTCCTCGCTCGCCCAAAGCGGCTTGCCGGAGCGCTTGGCTTTCTCCGTGGCGGCGGGGCCGCCCTTTTGGTCAATCTCCCATGGGTCGCGCCCATCCAGATAATGATAGCCCACGGCGCCGATCAACCGGTCCAGTTCGGAATCCTGCTCCAGGGTGTCAAAGATCTGCCAATGGTGGTCGTTGATGTCCGGTGCTTGCAGTTTCACCTTGGAGAATCCGAGCGCGTCCAGCTTCGGGCGCAGGCTCTTCCGGATCCAGTTCAGGTCGGTGCCCATTTCATTTTGCGCCGCGGCGATCCAGTCCAGTTCCAATCCATATTGTTTCCGGGCCACCTCCATAAACGCGGCGAACCAGTCGGCAGACGCCGGCGAGAACCGGTCTTCCACCCAGTGCGGATAGGCCCACGGGAGGCAATCCAGAATGATCTGTGGATTGCGTTTGCGAGCCTCGGCCATGAGCCAGAACTCGTAGCCCCGCGGCTTGGGATCGGCCAGTTCCTCACGGGTGACAAGGTGGGAAGGCTCACTGCCGCACGTGGAATTCTCGCCGCTGCCGATCTCGACCTTGAGATGTTGGAAGCCGGCTCCGAAGCGCGGCTTGAACAGGAAGTCCAGAATCTGGCTGCGCTGCGGCTCGGGGTAATCCGGCAGCAGGCGTGTGGATGCGCCGGCGCTGACGGCGCCGACACCCTCAAACACCCGGCCCGGCGATGTCGCATCGAGTTGGATATGTTTCGCGGTTTCTGCCGCCCGCAAGTCAAAGGCCAGGCCGACCATCAAGCCGGCGACGACCACCGCCGATAGTCGGCAAAGCCCGCGCTTTGTTTCGGGCGCTGAGATGCATTTGATCAATGGTTCGCGTTTGGTCATCATAGCAGGTCCATGGGTATTGATGCGTTCAAGCGCCCAGTTCGGGAAGTGCCGACCGGATGAGGGCGCGGTCGTCTTCCGGCAAGGCCGCCATGGGGCAGCATTGGTCTTGCGGACGGGTTTGCTTTTGATTGATGCGCCCCAGCAGGCTCCAGTTGCGGCCCAGATCCTGCGGTTCGCGGGCGGGCAGGTCATAGCGTGTGAAGTCAATCACGGTTTCCGGCGATGACTTCTCCCAATCATGCAGCAGCGCCAGACGGAACTGGCGATTCATGAACCAGCGGATTTCGAGGTTGGCATCGCTGCATCCGAAGCCGGTGCCCCGCTGCACAAAGCGGTAGTCCAGATAGGCGTTGTCGGGATAGTGCCGGTGCCACAGCCCCCCGAATTCGCCCTGGGTGAGGCATTCCGCATTGGGCCAGCGGCTGCGGATGCCCTCGAGCCAGCGGGTGAGCACCGGCAGGTTCTTGACCTGCGGCACGAGCGAGATTTCCCAGCAATTGGTCACCCACGCCCACTGGTTGAGCTTATAGCCGGCGTCGAAGTGCGCCGCCGTGCAGGACAGCATCTGCTGCAAACCTTTCTCCGGCCCGTACCAACCGATGGTCTCAATGGGCCCGACGCCGAACCGGCTGTTGTAACCCTTTTCTTTCTCACCCACCTTGCATTTGCCCAGGCCGAGCCGACGCGCGGAGATGAAGTCCACGGTCCAGCCGTCTAAATTCACGCAATCAATGAAATCCTTCCGGCCTTGGGCGGGTTTGCAAAAGTGTTCGGTGGACGGGTAATAGGGATAACTGAGGGAGCCGTCGCCGTCGCCGTTATCAATGCCGAACTGGCTCCAGATGTTGCCTTGGCAGACGTGAATACTCTCCTGCTCGGCCAGGTATTTCTGGTTGGCCGCCGAGAGGAAACCGGCCACCAGACTCTTCGGGCGAAAACCGCCGCCCATGAGATCGCTCACCTTGGCCAGCGCCTCGTGGATGTCGCGGTTCACTTGTTCGCGCGAGTTATACATGTTCGCGAAAAAGGCGCCGGGGATGAAAGTCACATCGTCGCCATACTGATCGTGGAACTCGCGTACCAGCCGGCGGGCCGCATGGTAGTTGGGCCGCGAGTCTTCCAAGGCCCGCCAGCTCAATGCCCAGGTCATCGGCGCCCCCGGCCAGCCCGCCGCAAACGCCGCCCGCAGCGCCTTGATATTCTCCGGCGTGTGGCGGTCATACTCGTCAAAACCTTCGTTGCGGGTGCGGGTGACCTCGATCTGGTTCACCCGAATTACCGAGTTGAAGGTTAGAATCCGCCGGCCCGAGAGCGGTCCGGTGGCCGGGAGACGGGGTTCCGCAGCCTGGGCGGGGATGACCGGGCCAATCGGTCCAGGCAAACAGGCGCTGAGGGTAGTCAGGCCCGCAGTCTTAATGAAAGTTCGTCGTTTCATGGTGAGAATAGGTTCTTGTTTCGTCTTCTTTCACCTGCACACTCCTGCCACCCTAACTCGACGCGGGGCGGCTAAAGAGACTACTTGCGGATCGAGGCATGGATGGATTCCTGATTGCGGAGGGATGGTGCTGACTTAGTGGGCGCCGCTTTGCAGATCGCGGTCCAAAGCGGCTCCATCGAAGGGAATGACGATAATCTTGCTGCCGTGGCCGTTATTGCCCGTCTGCGACTCCTTGGGCGTATCGAGCACGGCAAGCGTTACCGCCACGACGTGGCTGTTCTCCGTGTAAACGCCGGGCCGCTCCATCTTGTGCCAATGGTTGACGGTGCCGTCCGTGTAGTGGCAGAAGTCAGTCGTCGGATCGTAGGCCAGTCCGCGGTTGACCCAGCCGCTTCTGCCGTCCTTCGAGGTCAGGTGGTATGCCTTTCGCGTATTCCAGGAATTGACGATGATGTGATACAGCCCGCCGCTGTAGAAGATCGCCGGGTCTTCAAGGTTGGGAATGCCCCAGGGAAACGCCGACCGCTCGTCCGCCACATAAGGGCCCAGCACCCCGTCGGCCGCCTTACTGATGAACACCCGCCCGGACCGTGGCACGACCATGAAATCGCCGTCCGGGCGGACCATCATGCTGATGTTCGAATGATCCAGTTCCTTGCCTTGGATCGTGCCCAACTGCTTCCACGGGCCGCCGAGCGACTTCGACACAAAAACGGTGCCCGGCCGTATCTCGCTGATCACCAAGGCGTAGCGGCCGTCGGGCAGCATGAGGGCCGTCACGCAATGTCCCTTGCCCCCCTCGTCGTCGGGCCAGCAGAGTCCCTGGTCGACGTACGGCCCCATCATGGAATCGCTCACGGCATGCACGATCTTCGATTCCCGCCACGCTTCATGCCCCAGGCGTTGCTCCCAGCGACTGGCGAACATGTGAAACTTGCCGTCCGGACCCTTCATGATCGGGCCGTCCCAATAATTCCAGCGGGTCATGGTCGCGTCCTCCAGACCGTTCTTCTGGTCACGGGCACCAACCTCGGCTGCTCCCCACGCATCCTTGGAAAGAGAGCCGTTGATCGGCATCGGCAGAAAGTAATCGATAAAGGATTTCTCTGGAGGGGTTCCTTTTGGACCTGTCGCCAGCACGGGCACGGTCACCGTGCCGGCGCCACTGAAGTGGGAGTCCTTGTAGGTGGCCGAAGAACTGGGGGAACCATAGACACCGGCGGGCATGTTGGTGCCGCCGAGCGTCAAGGCGGAGATCGTTCGCGTGCCGCTGTAGTTGAGGTTGACCACCGCCCCGTTGCTGATGCTCAGCGCACCGGAGCCCAGCGAAGCCGCCTGCGAACAGGACAGCGTGCCGGTCTTGACACAGGTTGCTCCGCTATAAGTGTTATTGCCGGACAAGCGCCAGGTGCCGGGACTGTTGATCGTCAGCCCCTGCCACGGCCCGGAGATCACATTCGAGATGTCCACCAGCCCGCTGCCCGTGCCGCCCAGCACGGTCGAGACGTCCAGGTTCAACGGGGCGTTGATCACAACCGCGCTGCCACTATTTTGGTTGATCTGCGGCAAAGACCCGTAGTCGGTCGTGAGGGTGATCGGGTTGCCGGTGATCGTCACCGCGCCCGCGAAATTCAACTGGTTGACCGCATATCCGCCGTAACCATACCCGCTGCTCAGGTCGTTGGTCGCCGTGTAGGTCCCCGACGGGGTGAAATTGAAACTGTAATAGGAGTGCCCGCCGGCCGCCGGGGCGGACGCGGTAGCCCAATTGGCCGCCACACTCCACTTGCCCGATGTGGCGTTCTTCCAAGTGTTGGTAACCAACCCGCCCCAGGCCTCACTGGTCGCGATTGGAACGTAGCCGACTTCCTTGCCCGTGGGCGGGGTGACCAGCAGGGCGGGGTCAACGTCGGCCAGTGTTCCCATCGTCGGCGAGGAAAGCTC
>Ga0118677_10011077_pt1 | contig 13621 bp, 8 predicted proteins | sample AliMusrvi5mmetaG_FD_86154 | JGI IMG/M metagenome (GOLD analysis project Ga0118677, IMG submission 86154)
CTGATGTTCTTCATCGGTGAATAATTTGATTTTCCTTAAATAAGATTTTACAAATAAGAATTTTATAAATATTCCTTAGGAAATTTCCACGGAGCACGGTACTCGGGTATGGCCAACTTTGAGGCTTCTTTATCTCCGGTGATTTTTTCCGTTTCGGGATCAAATCGGATCGAACGCCCAAGTTTTAATGAAAGTGTGCTCAGCGCGATTGGTACATCTACGCGAACATGGTAGTCAGGGTTACAGGATGGTTGCTTCCGCGATTTAATACACCCGAGCCATTCGAGTTCGTGACCGGGTGAGGGGGGTATCGAAGCGGGTGGAGTTACCATGCCCTCCATTCTGTTTCCTTCCGGATAAATAAGATGGTCGCTGTAATCGGTCTGAAGGGTGCCATTAACACCATGAAAATAAATTCCCAATCTGCGCCGGCTATCTTTACCACGTAAAAAATCGAAACCATAACTATTTGTCAGTGAGCTCATCCAGCTCATGGTGAGGTTGGGATAGCGCATGCTCACCTCATGATTATCATAAGCATCGCCATCGTCCTTAATAATAAACCGGCCACCAGTAGCACTTACTTCGGTAGGAAAACCCAGATCAAGCGCCCAAACGGGCAGATCAATAATGTGGGGAGCCATTCCAGGTGTCCACCCACCACTGAAATCCATCCAGAAACCGTGATAGAACGCATCCTTAACAAGGTTTGGGTTGAAGGGCTGCATTCGTGCTGGTCCCACCCAAAACTCCCAATTCATCCCTTTGGGAATATTCATGGTATTATTACCCGATCCAATGCCATTGGGGGCTTCATTCATTACAAAAAAAGTGCGCACGGTGCCAATGGAACCAAGGTTGCCCGAACGAATCACCTCGACAACACGACGGTAATTCTCACTTGCGTGAATCTGTGTTCCGATCTGGCAGATGATGTTATGTTTTTTGATACAATTCCTTACAGCCAGGCTTTCGCCAAGGTGCATGGTCATCGGTTTTTGCAGGTAGATCGCCTTCCCTGCCTCGGCAGCTGCAATGGCGATAAGGGCATGCCAATGTGCCGGCGTTGCGATAATCACTGCATCAAGGTCTTTTTGGAGAAGCATCTGCCTGAAATCGGTATACCCGGTGCAGGTCCCCTTGAATCGTTCAACAACGGGATCGAGTCGCTCCTTCCAGACATCGCAGGCAGCGGTAACCACGACATTTGATTGTGAAACACAGGCGTTCAGATTCGCTTTACCCAGACCACCACAGCCGATGAGTCCCAGGTTGATCCGATCGCTGGGAGCCGATCCTTCACCTTTGAGTACAGATGATTTCAGAATGATTGGTACAGCAATCGTTGCCGCTCCGGTAGTTTTAATAAACCGACGTCTTGAACAGGAGGAATCCGTTGTAGTTGTTTTCATGACCATTTCTGAATTTGTGGGTGTTTTATGTTTTTTATTTTAATGTTCTCACGAAGAGTATGATAATCCGTTAATTTCAAAAAATGCAACGCAATCTCAACTGATATATAATCACAGCTTCTCAGGTTCAATTTCGGGAAAAGAGAAAGCAGGCAGGGGCGAAACCTCCGAATTAAAAGTATCCCATAACAATTTTGCGAGCTCTTTATCCGGACAGGTTCCTGCATGAACAAAAAGCCGGAACCTGAGTATGAGTGATTTATCGCGCTTCAATTTGTAACGGGTGCCGGAAGCCGGGAAAGTTGGCTGAATCCAGGAAAGCTCAGGATATTGGACCCAATCACCCGGATAGTCAGGATTTTGCTGATGCTGAAAGACCATTAATCCTGATTTAGTTCCGGCTCCGGCAAACAAACCACTCAGATCCGACCAGCAACGTAAGGGTACAATGCTGGATGAATCGGTTGTAAAGGAAATTGTCTGTTGTTTTGGCGTCTGCATCCGGATATTTAATCCCCCATAATGGTTGGTTTCACGACGGGCTATTGAAACACTATCCCTCACTGCAATAAACCGGAAAGCCAGATCAATGATCCTACCTTCGACTGTAGACCGATAAGCCCGAATGATTGCCGTCTCACGTACAATCGGTTCGTGATTTTCCCACATCCAAAGATTTTCAGCCTCGATTTGGGCAAATACCGGTCCGTTTTGAAGTTTTATCTTTCCGGTAGGGTGTGCAAAGACAATCTGAAGCGCATGAAGATCGCCACGTTTGGTGCCGAAATCTACTTCTGGCCATGCCCAGTAGATTCCCCTGTGATGTGGATGATCTTTAGACCAGTCGCGTGTTAGCAACTCGCCCTCAGGTCCGTAAAGCGGATGAATGTAATTACTCCGGGGAACGGCGTAAATACTGGGATTTGCCATAAAAGTATCGTTTTTGGTAACGATATAGTGGTTTGCGGGCAAAGTATCCAGCGCATCTTTTTCGTAAACAGTTTTATAATTGTACCGCAGAACAGGTTTGCCATCGTCGGAGAGAATTATCTGCCCGCTCAGGGCATCTTCTTTTACCTCCATGGAGGTTTTGAACTTTGTTTTGGATTCAACCCATTCGATCTGGTTAAGTCCCAACTTATCACCAGGAAGGAACATCACACCATTTAGCTGATTTTCACTGGAGGGGTTTTCCCACTGAACAGGAATCTCCTTCTTACCTTGTTTATCAGGTAACTGTTCTGTCATTCCAAGTCTCCCTTCAAGTGCAGCCGATAGCTGACGGGGACTTAATCTTATTGACCTTTCAACAGGTGCAACGGATTGTCCCATTGATCCTGAATGACCTGTTAAAACAGGCTGTGACTTACAGGATGAAAGCGCGAGGACTCCTGTCAATAACAGAAAACAAAATATTTTCTTCATCAGCAGAATAATATTATTTCAATATATGTTAAGACTTTGTCTTCTCAATAAGTTTAAAAAAGAAGCCGTAAACCGAAGCAAGCAACAAAGGGATAACCACTACGATCATCGATGTTTTCAGGCTGAAACTGTCTGCTACAAAACCAAAAAGGAGCGGGATAAAAAAGCCACCCGAGATTGCCATGACCAGTAATGAAGAGGCATCATTGGTATACCGCCCAAGGTCTTTGGTAGAGAGGGCAAATAGTGATGCAAAGGTGATTGAAATGAAAAATCCGATCGCCGTGATCAGATAAATCCCAACCATACCTCCGATAATTGTAGAAGAGATCACCAAAACGGCTGCAATCAGGGTAAACCAACCCAATATCCTGGCCGGATCGAACCGCGTCATCGACCATGCTCCAAGCAGCCGTCCGGTCATCAGACCATAAAAGATAATCGCGGAAAATTTTACTGCCTCGGCATTCTCAATATTTCCAAGTACTTTAAAATAGGGGGTCATGAGCTGGTAGAGAATCGCTTCAGCCCCCATGTAAAGAAAGGTTATTGCAAATCCAATTACAAAGTGGCGGAACTGAAAGACACCGCGTTTATCTAAGATTTCTGATGATTTTTCGGCTACCAGATCATTTGGATTGGCTGGCATATTGGCATAACTGACGAGTACGGATAGGAGGATGAAAATTCCGGCGCTGATAAGATAAAATATTTTTATTCCCCCAAACAGGTCTTCTTTAAATAGTTCCAGAATAAACCATCCGGCTATAGGTGCAGTTAATGCGGCACCGATAGCACCCACTCCCTGTGCAAAATTGATCCTTGCTGCACGGTTTTTGAGTTCTCCCAAAACACCGATATATGGGTTGCAAACAGTCTGAAGAATGGTGACCCCGGAAAAAAGGACAAAAAGTCCGGTGAGAAACAGATTATAATTTTTGACTACTGCAGCGGGAAAGAAAAGGAACAATCCAATGGCGGTGATGAACGACCCAATGGAGATCGATTTTTTTGTACCAAAACGCGCAATGATCTTTTTGGTTGGATATGACATCAGGAAAAATGCAAGAAACGAAAGTGAAGTTCCAAGGGCTGTCTTCGTATTCGATAAGTGAAAAGTATCCTGAAAAAATGTGGCCAGAACATTGAATAAATTCCATATAAAACCCCACATAAAAAACAGGAGATAAACAAGAAAAACGGGGTAGATCCCTTTGATGGTTTTTGCTTTCATTGAGTGAATTTATTTGTTTAAATATTAGTTCTGATCACTTTCTCATCTTTTGAGCGCTTGAAACAATGCCTCCACATTTGCCGGTGAGATGTCTGGAAGGATTGCCTCATGACTTGGCGAAATGATTAATCCTGTTGGAAACAGATGTTTCAATTCGAGCACCTTTTTTGCGATTTCCTCCGGATGACCGTTTACAAGCAGATTCTGGGCATCAACACCACCGCAAAAAGCGACTTTCCCGGTAAAATATTTTTTCAGATTCGGAGCATCCATTTCGTTTGCCAAGGCCTGAATTGGATGGATGATATCGGCTCCTAAATCGGTAAGATCCTGAATAATGGGGAAGATGGAGCCACATGAGTGGTGCATTACTGTAAGTCCGTAACTTTTAGCCTGGTCGATCAGTTTTTTGGTTCCAGGGAAAACATATTCACGCAGACTGTCAGGATCAACCATTAGTCCTACCTGACTTCCAAAGTCATTTCCGATCAGTACAGCATCAAGCTGACCTTTGGTGGCTTCGTAAAAAATCTCGTTTGCATTTAGGTAAAAATCGGTAATTCGGTCGATTACAGCCCGGAACATCTCAGGATTGGAGAGCATCACAATCAGCGCCTGTTCCATCCCAAAGGCAGCGCAGGCATCCTGAAAATGGGCACTCCAGAGTATTCCCATCCTGATCCGGTCTGCCGGTGCAGCTGTGGCGCGTTGGGCAGATTCTTCCCGGTCGAGATATATTGACGGGTCGGGCCAGGCAAATTTCTCGACATCTGCGACTTCCGAATAGTCCTCGAAAAATCCGGGAGCAGTTAAGGTGCGTTCTTCGGGTGAGTCAAGATGACTTGTTTTAGCGAAATTAAAAGCGCAGGCAATATGATTGGACGGCGGATAATGGTAAGGGACTTCGATGGGATAGATATCATCATCAAGAACGATTCGTAATTCATCGATGGTCTTTACTCCAAAGTATTTCATTAACGCAGGTTCTGCAGCTGGAACAGGTAAACCAAGCCAGGATGCTGGCCTGTCAACCGATTGGTGATTTACGGTGGCAAAAAATCGGTCACGATGGTTCATAATCCGGTATTTGGTTAATCATTTAGTAAGTAAGAAGTTGTATGTAAAATTAGTATAAATGCATTTATTTACCTCACAGGGGTCACTTTCCCATGTAATTTAACAGCCATTTTATCTTCAGGATTAATAATTACGACAAGATTATATTCTGCTCCCTTGTCGAAAACCTTGCTGCAACTAAGTTCCACATTGGACTTTTCATATGGTTTAAGAACAGGGATTCTGCCAGTGGCAATTTCTGTTTCCTTATCCTCCTTGGTATAAACAATTTTCAATTTGGCTATTTTAGATGGTATCTGACCAAAGTTCTGAACTTCAACGTTCAGACTGAAACCTTCTGCGCTTGGGGTAATTACTGGCAGGCGTGCCGAAAGTATTGGTTCGATAAAATTAACCCATGGCAGGCGTGCATATCCGTAAAGAAGCTTTCCCGTGGTTGTTTTCCCCAATAATTTTGCTGCAAACTCATCCTCAGAAATACCATTCCCGGCACTATCGAAAGTAATAATTAAATCGTTCCCCGATTTTTGAGTTTTAAGCACTTTGCTGCCCCGGCCATAATTTACTGCTTCGGGGTCTCCAAAACGCAAAGTTTTGATATCGATGTCTGTCTGAGGATTAAACCCTGTTTCGGCAGCAATTTTGACCCTGATCGTATTTGTGCCAGCCGTAATCTGGTTTTTATCCAATATGGTAATCAGTCGTCCGACAGTCAGCGGAATGACAATATTTTTAGAACTGTGAATATCACTTGCTTTATCGAATTTCTTCTCTACATCGATTACGGCAAAGTTAGCCTGTGTCGCACGTCCATATTTATCCTGAAAAACTTTTATCCGCTCAAATTTGAACCACCCCTCAACAGTTCCGTCCTCATGTTTAGCTATACCAGGCATATATGCTTCACCAGATTCAACCTTCCAGGTAACGCCATCCTTAGACCGCTCATAGTAGGCGATTCGTCCTAACCAGTCATTTACAATCATGTTGTACTGCACATTGTCGCGCCAAACCACGGGATCTTCAAAGTTCCCCTTGATGGGGGGATAAGCGCGGGTTTCGGTAACCTGGTTATAAGAGGAGATGCCTGTTTCGCTGAACCATACACCACCGCCGCGGCAGATCATCAGGTACGATCCATCTTCACGCTGAGCAAAGGTAAGGTTCGAAAGACCTTCGATAATCCGCCGGTCACGGTTAAGAAATTCAAATTTATCATACTTCCATGGGCCATTCAAGCCATCTGCAATATAATAACCATCAATCACATAGAGCACATATCTTCCATCCTTTAATTTGAAAATTTCAGGATTATGTCCTTTCCCAATCGTATCTTTTACGACAAACGGTCCGAAAGAATTATCACAAACCGTGTGAAAAACAATTGATCCAGGCCAGGTATTGTGTCCTTTTGGGGAATTTTCGAGCCAGCCACAAACAAACAGGTGGTATTTGCCATCCTCTCCCAATTTAATATTGCCGCCCCAGTACGACCATTTTCTGTTTTCAATGCCATTGCTGGTAAATCGGGGTAAAACATTATCTCCACCCCAGGTATCACGAGTTAACTGACCCATATTGGGCATTGGGAGAAACCTGTCCATAAACCTTCCTCCATAAACCAGGTTGTTCCACTCAGCCGGCCTTGGCCGGTCTGTCGTTTGTGCTTTTGCTTCATATTTAAACAGGTATAGCGCTAACAGAGCAAAAATTAGGAATTTAATTTTCATGTCGAGTCCGTTTATTAGAGTTTACAAACAGGTTAAATTAAGGGTTGAAAGTTATAAAGTTATCTGCAATTTATTTTAACACTTTCCCCGGGAATTGAAGAATAACTGATTTTTTTCGATTAAACTGGTTTTATCATGGAAACACTGGCGTAACTTAAATATACGATCTAGTTTTTAAGTCCTGCGATTTGAACATTTTTTAATTCAACACTTTCAGTACGAAAAATCATTTTCTTCACCAATAAATCCGCACGAAACGAAATCATCGTACGCTGTCCTGCGATTTCAACATCCACCAGGGAACCTCCGATTTTTTCATCGCTCTTCACAATCACCTTAACCGTAAATGGTTTATCAACACCGAGAAGGTTTTCAATTGCATAATTACCCACCTGATGAGGAGCACCGCCTTCGCGTAAGGAGTTCACATGACCAGCGAAGTCATTTAATGATCCGGGACCAAACTGGGCTCGAAGATCAGCTAAATTAATCTGCAGTTCACAGGCCGACTGCTCGCCATTTTCCGGCAGGAAAGTGATGCCAAATTTACCTTTCTTCACCTTTTCGGGGTAAATGCTGAAGGTCAACATAAACGATTTGCCGTCTGTCGGGAATGTGGTCGTTTCAGTAATTCTGGTCGCCAGTGGTTTGGACCCTTTTGTTTTTGGCATTATTTCCTTCATCCACTTCGAACCAATTCTGCCATCAGACATTTGCACCAATTCCCGGATAATCAGGTTGCCTCCCCATCCATAAACAGGAATCCACGCTGCCATCAGATAACGACCCTCGGTGATTTGGGTAATGGATGGAACACAGGAGCCGTCGTAGAAGTCGAGACCTTTGCGAACTAAGTCTTCAAAAGCTGAGTTTGGTGCACCAGCGGGTTTCGACCAGAGCCCTGAAAATCCTCCAATGATGTAATCGAATCTCCCCCAACGGAAGAAAAATGTGCAGTCGCCACCAGGCGGGAAGTCATGACTGATACAATGCCAACCACCATTAATTGAATCCGATTCCCAAATACCTTTGGAATGGTAGTTTGCCATCATTCGCAGTTTGCCATCGGGATCAGTATAGACACTTGGGTTTTCACAGGGATGGAACATAATGTGCGACTTCTTAAAGCTCGAGATTCCATCTGTGCTGACGGAGTAGGTCGATCCTGCAGGAATACCGGATGTTGAATCTTGTATGAACTTGCCGGTGTATCCGTTCTTTTTCAGGTAGGCCCATTGTGAGGGCAGGGTAGTCTTATCCTCAGGGAATATGCGGGTGGTATGCAAGCCGTAACTGATACAGAATTTGTTGTTAAAAACGAATGGAACCCCTGTACCAATGGTTTCCCACTGTTCCTCAAGAGGTGTGGCCGCTTCATGTTGCGTCCAGGTTATGAAGTCTTTTGTCGAAAGGTGCTCAAAGTAGTGCCCTCCGCATCCAAACTTGCTTGTGGAATGCCGACGGTCATATAGATAAAAGAGGTGATATCGCCCTTTGTAAAATAAAGTTGTCACATCACCAACCCACGTGTTGTGCCCAAATGGGGTCCAATATTGAACCGGTTTAGAAATAATCTTGTTTGCCACCGGCTTAACAGGTGCGATTGCTTGAAGATAGATCGAAGCCACCTTTACATACTCCAAATCCATCCTCCATCTGTTTCTGTCTGCCCATTGGGGATAACCAAACGGAAAATCGTTATCGAGTAATTGGTTATCGACATACATTGTCCATCTTACCCCTGTGAAGTTGAGGATGACTTTATGTTTGCCTTCGGGTTTCCTGAGAATTGCCAGCGGTATGCCGATGGTCATATTTTTCCAGTCGGGATGTTCCTTTGAATGAAGTATAACATTGGCCTCCAGAACCGGTACAGATCCGTCCTGCATTTTGAATGACGGATAATTTTGACGTCGCCGGTCGAGCGGATTATGTTGACGCAGCAGAACAGTGAGTACGTTTGGTATTTCGAGGATCGTCTTCTTTCCTTCGAACTTTTTGAGGTCCACTGTGAACTTGACTGTGAAGCCGTTTTTTGTATTTGAAGGCGAACCGAACTCCGCCTGTTGAGTCCCGGAATCAAGCATACTCTTTGCGGGCTGTGCGTTCACAGCTGGAATGATGTAAATTGTGAATATCAGGATTGTTAAAAGTTGATATCTCATTAAATCACATTATCTTTTCTCTTGGATCAAATAATTTACAATTTCATTACCCATCTGGAATTGGGTATATTCAATTAAATGAACTCCATCTATAGTTTTTTCAGCAAAATTTCTTTTAAGTGAGGTGTAGGTATCCGGAAAGTCGATATGGTTTTTAAGTGCGACCTTTTTAAATTGATGGTTATTTTTTTGAATCCGTTCATCACCGCCCCCATACTTTTCTTTGTTAACTGATCCTTATCCACATTCCCGTTTTTAATGGCAAATTGGATGGCATCCTCAATATCCTGAATTACCAGCTCACTGCCACAGGACTGTGGTGTATTGTTAGCTCCCCTGAAGTCGGGATGGATGTAATTCCAGTCACGCAGCAGAATCTCCTTCGTCAGCGGATCTTCCTGAGTAAAATTACCACTCCAGGTATGCAGTGAAACGATCAGCGGCTGAGGTTTGGACTGGCCGGTTTTATAAAAGATAGCCTTTTGCACCGAACTATCGGCAGAAGATTTAATTTCTGTCTGTTTAAAACCAACCGGCCACTTTTTATCAGCGGTATTATCCCATGCAGTTTTATCAACCTGAGCATCACTAAGGAAATGACTAATAATCAATGTGATGAGTAAAATTGAAAATTTATTCATAAACAATGGTTGAATAAGCCAAAGATAGGAGTTTACGACACTTTTTATGTTTCTCTTCCCTGTCAATACAATAAAAGTGAGTTTCTGGTGATAAGTTATGCCTCCTCAATGACTTTCCACCCCATTCTATCGGCCATGGCAAAAACCGTTTCTTTTAAATCGCCGTAAAAGGTTACCCTGTGCCAACCCCATTTATCCCACATGGTGAACAGTTTCTCAATATCCCCTAATGGTTCAGCACACAATTTGGTTCTGCATGCTCTGTCGTTAGGATCGTTATCCCGGGCAACGGCCTGGTGAAATAATATTTCTTTTCTGTCGTTATTGATCTGAAGGGATGTGGTCAGATAATCAACAGGAAGAACTGACTGTACCGAAGCTCCGTTCCTATCCTCAGAATGGGTTAGTATCCGGAATGGATTAGTCTCACCCTTCGGGCCGAACATTCTGTTGGGAGCTACACAATGCGCATAAATAATCTGTCGTTTCGAAGTGTCTATCACAGGGTCTGAAATGAATCCCGGCCTTCCGTTTGTCATTGTTGAAAAAGCAAGCATGGTGGCTGTAGATGACACATCACATTCACAGCCTCCTACCAGCCCTTCGTTACATAATTCATGAAATCCCAGGCACGGATAAGCATGAATATGTCCGCCATAAAAACCTCCCAGACAATTAATTGTAATGGCATTGGCCCTATGTTTCTGAATAACAGATTTCATTCCAAGGTACATACAAGCGGAAGTCAGCAATGTCTCGTGAGGGACACCAATTATCGCCTGAGCCGATTTTTCCCACCGCGCAACGATACTTGCTGCCTCATCCTTGTCAGCTAAACTCCAGGCATTATTTACTTCTGAAAACGGTATATATTCCACGGGAATCCCCATCATCGGTTTCCCTGTTTCAGCGGTTTGATTTTTTACTGCCAGTATTTTTGAATTATTGAGCCGGTGAGTGCCCTCTTCAGGTGATAAAAATTTTAGATTGTTTGGCTTCAGGGAATAATTCCCCACCTGTTTAGTTGCTTTAATCCGCACCTTTGATACCTCCGCAGCAAAATCAGAACCCGGCGTACCCTTCTTCAATATTTTAAAACAGCTTACTGCAGCAAACAGGTCTTCAATATTGGAAGATGCAACAAATCCAACGTTCCGAGTGTTTGTGCGGAGGAAGGTGGAATTGTATACCAGAAATCCTCCGCTGCCTCCAAATTGGAAATCAGCATAGAGCACCGGTTTGCCAGTTTTTGCGATTGATTGAACCACCCTATTCCAGCAGTTCATCTGATAAACAATATAACCGTCTATTGAATCCTGAGTGTCATTTTGGGCTATCTTTTCAGCCTCCTCAGGACCTTTGGCCATGGTTGGAATGAATTCAATATCCGGGAATTTCCTGATCAAAGCTGTATTAATATGTTCCATCACCGGGTTGAAATCAAATCCGATATTTGGCCAGTCGGGTTTTTTTTGTATGGGTTCGTGAAGAGAATAGAGTATCCGAATCTTCATTTTTTTATCGTTGTAAACGGTAGAACATGAAGTGTTGAGAAAACTCAGGGGAGTAATGGCCATACAGGCGGCGCATGCAGAACAGGAGGATAAAAAGTTTCTTCTGGTAAAAGCGGGCAAATTCTTGTTTTGAATTTTAATCTGGGTATCAAACAGGACCTTAGACATAGCAGTAATTATTAGTGGTTAATAAAATATCTGATCTGAATTAATCTCTGAAGCAAAATCACCTGTTAAAATTAAATAAAAATACTGATATAGATAAGAACACTTTACAATTTAAATTTGCTACTTTTTAGCCATTCTCGTCTGGTAAGTACCATGAAAACCAACTGTGGCTTATAATAAGCCACAAGGTTGATCATGAAAATATAAATTACAGATTACCAGCATTATCCCCCGGATGGCCAATCCGGGGGAAGCCAGTATACTATTTATTTGAGGTCCACTAAAACGTTATTCTCACAGGCCCGATTAATCCTGAATTGATTCTCCCGACATACATTGATGGGGTGGTCAGGTAATGATTTCCCATCGTGTTGTAGACCAGGATTTCAATCCGGTTTTCTCCGGGTTTTAATTTTCCGGTAAGATCAAATTTCCAGGGTGAAGTTAATTTAGTTCCAACAGATTTTCCGTTGATAAAAACTTCAGCGGAGGCTACCAGTTTACCCAAATCGATAGTTATGCTTTTTGAATCTGCCTGTTTTTGGGTTACATTTACATTCTTGCGATACCACATTCCCCCTGAGTAGGTTTTCAGAGATTCGTTTTCGGCAAGGTCTCCCAACGTTATTTTCCCCTTTGAACATTCAAATATAACTGGTTCAGGAATGGCTGCTCCACCGTAAAAACCTGGTTTCTGCGCAATCTTCAGAACTATACCTGAGGCGCTCATGACTGTGTCGGGGAAAACAATTTTCCAGACCGGGAGCGTTGGATTGGAAAACCTCCCTGCCTGAAGGGTTCCTGACTGACAGGGGATTTCGGTTCCTGATAGCCAGATGGTTGGTTTTGAAATTGTCTGAACAAACATCGTACGGGTGCCGGGAGGGGCCATAAAACGGTACCACCCGAAACTTTCCTTCATTTGTGGATTGAAGTCAAACGGCAGGACGGAGGGATTCAGATACCAGTTGGTCGCCAATTGAGCTGATTGTTTCCATCCAATTTGAGCGTGGCTATCTTCAAAAAGATAGTATCCGCGACCAATGTTGTTATATTTCAGTAAAACCGGATTATTTCCTGCATGCAATTCTACTACTTGCTGATTGACTGTAAGTTTGGTGTTATTCACATAGACATTGGATGGTATTACCCCCCCTTTTTGAATCCTTGCCTCCATTAAACCCGGAGATGAAACGGCTGACCACAGGTAATACACTGAACCTTCCACTTCTGGATTCAGCTTATAAACAGGCATGTGTTTCTTCGATTTATCTATCCAGCCAAATGAGATCAGGTCATTGTTTACCACTCCTTTTAATCCATGATATCCCTGATGTCCGGCATCATCCTTCAATCCCCACCGCCATGAAAATTCGTAGGGTTGCCAGAAATATTTTTTCCCGTTAATTTCCACAGGTTCAGAAGGATTGATTTTTTCCAGTTGTGATAATTTTGCTTCATTTACAACTGAATCAATACTGGATGGTAATGGTCCGAGTTTCCAGAATTGTGGTCCGTACGAAACTGAGACATCTGCCCAGGTACTGTCATTCAAGCCGGGTTTCTGCCATTCAGAATTAGGGGATGTCTCTTCCTTAAACTTCATCTTCCAGACTTCAACGCCAAGCTTGCTATTAAAAGCGGGTAATCGGTAATCGCCATATTTGTTATCAAGGGTAGGTTTTAACTCAAATTCCCAGTTATTATCAATCAGCAACATATCTGTTTCCTGAGCTGTTGTTGCAATTGATTTTTCAATTTCAGGATTGCCCTGACTGAAAACGATTAATTGCGGTTCGTTGTTTTCGAGCGGAAGTCTTATTGTGGTTCCCTCTTTTGACACCGCAGTAACCTTAAGTGAACTGACAGTTCCATTCCATGGATTCCAGAGTTCAGCTTTTCCTGAACATCTGAAGTAGCATTCAGTACCTTTAGGAACGCCATATACAAAATAGAGATCCCGTTCCCCTAATTTCCGGTGAAGGATGTTGGAAGTACTATTTCCGGAAAGGACTTTAAAATCGAGGTTTTGAATAAGATCAGCAATTACTTTTTTTACCTCCGATGGATTATGGATAAATAAACCCGATCCACCGGAGGCACTCTTTTTGGACCAGATTAAAGTGGTGTCGTGTTTTTCGGAATAGGTTGTCCCGAACATCTCCCTGATCATCCCCTGCAATTTCTGATCATCGCCACCGATCCGGTCACTGGCTTCGGGTAGTGATCCGACAGCAAGGACTATTCCTCCGGAA
>Ga0118677_10011078_pt1 | contig 13621 bp, 12 predicted proteins | sample AliMusrvi5mmetaG_FD_86154 | JGI IMG/M metagenome (GOLD analysis project Ga0118677, IMG submission 86154)
GCTATAAGCCGGGCAGCTTCTTCCAGCCGCCAAATGGGGTCAGCTTCTCTCCTTTCAGCAGTACGCTCGGCCTCCTCGGCGGCACGCCTGGCGGGGCCGCAGACCTTGGAATCAACGACGGCCAACTCTTCGGTCGATAAGAGTGCGGCTAGGTCTGTGGGGACTTCGATAGATTCCAAAGGAAGACTGCCAACGTAATTCTGGACGGAGTAGCCGTGTGTATTGCCGCAGGCGCCCTTGGGCACCCAGAGCGAACGGTAGAGGATAGCGCGAGCGCTGCGAAATTTGATGTGCATGGTGGACCCCGTTTGGTATCAAGTGATACAGGGGTGTAGCAACCTGTTGTGCATGCACGTGGCTTGAAAATGCGAAAATCACAGCATGAAATTTCAGCTATTCCTCGCCGTCGCAATGTTCTGCAGCCATGCACTGGGAGCGGAGTTGGTTGTGGGAAATCCGACTCCAGATGTTCAGGCTAAACTTCTGGACAGCGCTGAGGTTTTTTCACTTTCACAGAAACGGGGAAAGACCGTAATAGTGAACTTCTGGGCTACGTGGTGTGGTCCATGCAAAGCAGAGATGCCCGCACTTCAGGCGTACCTCGACAAGCATAAGGCCGACGGCCTTGAGGTTCTGGCAATCAGCATGGATGACCCACGAGAAGTACCCGAGGTCAGAAAAATTGCCCAACAATATCGTTTTTCGGTCGCACTCAAGTCAGATGCCAATTTCAAGGGGCTTGGGCGAATTTGGCGCATGCCAACAACCTTTGTCATCGACAGAGAAGGTCTTCTGCGAAGGAACGGCCAAGTCGGCGACGCTGAAATCAGCGCCGCCGAACTGGAGTCTTTGGTAACGCCCCTGCTTGGCAAGTAGTGCCTCAGAATGCCAGGCGCGCGCCTATTGAGAATATAGTGGTGGGGGCGAGTTGTATCCCATTTACGTTCTGATAGACCGGGAGCTGCACATTTGAGTACACCGAGACAGTCGGGGTTACAGGAACAATAACGCCGGGCGTGAAGTAGACCAAGGTTCCGCCTGTGGCGAATTTGTCCGCCGCATCACCCGTGTCAGTATTGACGTTGCGAGCGTTGATTTGCATCGTTGGGGTGAACGATTCGAAGCCGTGGTAGCGCAGACCGCCGGTAAGGTTCACACTGTCGCCTGGTCGATAGGACAGTGCGGTGTTCACTGTTCCCATATTGGATGAGTTCAGGGCAGACTGGAATTGAGCCTGTACAAAGTAGTCCCAGTTCTGATTCAGGTTATCGAAATAGAAGACACCGATGATGGCATCTGTTGTTCCGGTACCAAGCTGCAGTCCGGGGTCGACATCCGCCAGAGCTCCTGAGCCGTCGGTGGTCGATGCGGTTTGCTTGGTGGTGCCAGTAGGCAATTTGAGCCCAAACTGGATGCCGAACTTCTTCTCATCAGAGAATCCATAGTAGCGACCGATTACGCGCACATCACCAATGCCAGAAGCATTGGAGTCATAGCCGCCAGACGCACCTGCGCTCGTAGCGCTATTGCCGTCGCCGCCAACCCCGAAGGTACTGTGGGAACGGTTGATGTAGGGTACTGCAATGCTTATGCCCCAGGTACTGCCGTTGTTGTAATCCAGGGTCGTGGTCAGGTATTGGTTGTTCGTGTACTTCTCCACCTCTGCATTGTTTCCAGTGGTTGGATTAGGCGCAGCGGCCGCCGCCGTCGGCGATGTGGTGCCAGTTCCTTGTCGCAGCTGATTTTGGTTCAGGGTGTCATAGCGAACGTCCAAACTCCAGCCGGAAGCATTGGAAAGGCCCTGCGTGCCGAAGTCAGAGTTCAATGTGCAGCCGCAACTGGCGCACGCAAAGGCAGCACCTGCAGGCATCACGGTCGCAATGGCTATTGCCATGTGGGTAAGTTTTTTCATGGGTTCTTTCTGTGGTTGATTGAATGGTGGAGCCTCATGGTCCGCGTCGAAATAAAAAAGCCTGCCACTGCGGCTCCCTCTGCTGCCCACCCATATCCAAGGAGAGGTAAGCCAACAAGATGGGGTGGAGAGGCGAATCGCACTGTAGGATGCAGGCAAACGGTTCAGTGCATAGCGGCACTTGCAACGGCGCTCTGGTTTAAGCGGTCGCAAAAAAGCAGCGTTGTAAGGTCGCTACGACAATGCAGTTGCCGACCAAGCGGCAATGAAGGGTGCATAGAACTCTCTAAAAACAATGAAAAACAGACCCCGACGACAAACCGGGGTCTCCAATTTCAAAAGTTCACAGGAGCGTGGGAGGGCCGCGTGCCGGAGGTGGCGCAGCTGTGGCCGTGGCAATATGGGCCGACGCAATGCTTTGCAAAGCATAGGCCAGGGGGGAAGTCGCATCAAACGCAACCAAGTCCAACGGGGGCGGCGCTCCTACGCCTGCACAGAGCGGGCAATCTAGTGTGTTCCCACTATTCGGCGCACCGGCGTCGCCTGTCGCAGAAACGACTTTCATCGTCCCTGAGGCCGAGCAAACGAGTTGTGTGCCCTGCGGATTAACCAACGGCGAAGCAATGGCAACACCCAAGTACAACGCGAACCACACCAGCATGAAGCGGGCGAGGTAGTTGGCGTTGCGAAGGTGTTGCATTTGACGGATTATTACATCGACTGATGAGGGTGCGGTTATGTACGTGCCTCGTACATTGAAGTTCAGTAAACGGTTGAAATCGCGAGACAATTTTCTACTCAGACCAATTTGGCGGCTGGAACTGGGGCAAAGCCTCCCCCTCAGTTACACCTGGCTAAACAGATAAATGCCAGCACCGCCAAACAGAAGTCCCAACACGGTTGTCACCAAAGATTCTTTGCTGGGCACATAGCGCTTAATGCCTAAACCGGTAGTCACGCCACCAAAATGAAGTGTTGCCGTTGTGGCCAAGAAGCCAACAGCATAGGCCGCAAAGCCAGTTTCAGGACTTTCTGCGCCATGGGCCAAACCGTGCATCGCAGCAGCAAGTGCAATGAGCGCAAGCCCAATCTTTGAAGAAATCTTGAATTGTGCGAGCACGAGCATTGCACCGAAAAGCACCACGCTCAGGGAAATCATGTTTTCCAAAAATGGAACCGTAACACCTAACGCCCCGAGGACTGCGCTCATCACAAGACTCGCCATAAATGTGGCAGGCCCCCACCAAGCCTTGTTTGCTGGAAGTGCGGATACTGACCAGACTCCAACCGCCACCATCGCAAGCAGGTGGTCCAAGCCAAACGGATGAGCCAGTCCTTCAAACAGGCCGGAGGTTCCATGCCCGGTGTGTGCCTGTGATGCAGTTGCGGCGACTCCAAGCACGACAGATACAGCGATTCGATTCCAATGACGATGAAATTTCATGGTGACTCCTGATTGTTTTCAAAATTGGCCCCTTCAGTCATCCAGCACAAGGGCTGAACATCTTGAGGCTGCATACCGCTCAAGCAATGTTCAAGCCAATGATAGCAACTGAGATTGTTTGCAATTTCACTCGCAACTCAGTGTCCTCGATATGGTGGGCCGACCACCCAACGTGCCAGTGTGAGTCCAAAACGAAAAGTTACTTTGCACCTTGACGTCGAAAATCCGAAATACAAGTTTGATGTTTATTTCCGTAGTCTCGTCAGTGCGCCCCGCCACAAGTCTACGGCCTGACGGCGCCATAGCTCACATTTCCGACTTCATCGCTGCAGCGTGAACCAACGCATTTTGTTCGAGCCCGACAAGGTCAAACACGAGCCGTTGCGTCAATACAAGAACCTGACCACAATGCACGGATTAAATACGAATGCGAATGATTCGTATTTGTGTGCTAAGCTTCGCACATTCTTAATCGTCGGAGTGCCCTTCCATGAAACGTCTTTTTCTTAGCACCGTGCTTACGAGCTTGACCTTGGCCGCCCCCCTGAGCCAGGCAGCCGAAACCCCCATCGGCAAGCACCAGATTGTCAGCGGCCTGGAAATCGGTGCCGTGTACCTGCAACCGGTGAAGATGGAGCCGGACGGCATGATGAAGAAGGTGGAGGAATCGGACATTCACCTAGAAGCCGATATCCACGCCGTCAAGAACAACCCCAACGGTTTCGCACAGGGCGACTGGATGCCCTACCTGATGGTCAAGTTTGAACTAGTCAAGACCGGCAGCAACTTCAAGTTAAGCGGCGATTTGATGCCCATGGTGGCCAACGATGGCCCGCACTATGGCGACAACGTCAAGCTCGACGGACCCGGCAAATACAAACTCAAGCTCACGGTGATGCCGCCGAGCGACAATCCGCACGCCCATTTCGGCCGCCATGTGGACAAGGAAACGGGTGTTGGCCCCTGGTTCAAGGCCTTTGACCTGAACTACGACTTCACCTTTGCCGGTACCGGCAAAAAAGGCGGTTACTAATCCTGGACCACAGCAGGAATAGCCATGCGCAACAGACGAACCTTGGTGGGCGCCCTCACCTGCCTGATGCTGGGCGCAATTGCTCCAGCGTTAGCCGCCGATGACCTGCCCAGCTTCCGGCTGGAATGCAACAACGGTGTCTTCAAGCCGCAAAAGCTGCTGGTACCTGCCGGCAAGAAGTTCCGGATTGACATATTCAACACCGGTACCGAAGCCATCGAATTCGAGAGCCTGCAACTGCGAAAGGAAAAGGCCCTGAACCCAGGCGGCAGCTCCTTTGTGGTGGTCTACCCGCTGGACGCTGGCGAGTACAAGTTCTTCGATGATTTTCACATCCAGGCTGTCCCGGGCAGCATTGTTGCCAAGTAGATTGGCCGCGACACCATGCAAAACTTGGCCCAAATCTTCTTTGTGATGTGGCGTGAAACCGTCGAGGCCATGCTGGTCGTCGGAATCCTGCATGCTTGGCTCTCGCACAACCCGCAAGGCAAAGGCGGCATCAAATACCTGTGGCTGGGTGTCTTTGCCGGACTGTTCAGTGCGCTTCTGCTGGGTTTGGGCATAGAGGCGCTGAGCGCGGTGCTATCGGACGAAGGACAGGAATACTTCCAGTCAGCGTTGCAACTGGCCGCCGCTGCCCTGATTGTGCAGATGGTGTTCTGGATGCGCCGCCATGCCCGCAACCTGAAACGGGAAATGGAGCATTCCCTGGGCCAGCGCACCCAGCAGCAAAACTGGTGGGGCGTTGCGTCGCTGGCTGCAATCGCCGTCGCGCGAGAGGGCAGCGAGACGGTAGTCTTTCTAAGCAGCCTGGTGACTGGCAGCAACAGCTTGGCATCACCCGCCTTCTGGATGGCGCTGGGCCTGGGAGTGCTGGTGGCCGGTGCGACCTTTTACGCCTTGCAACTGGGCGGGAAACTGATTTCCTGGCGCGTATTTTTCAAGACCACCGAAACCCTGTTGCTATTGCTGGCCTGCTCAATGCTCATCAGCGGCGTGGAACGGTTAATTGGCATTCAGACCCTGCCCACCTTGGTCAACCAGGTTTGGGATAGTTCAGCATTGCTGGACGATGGCAGCATCTTCGGCGGCATCGTGTCGGCCTTTACCGGCTACCGGGCGCGTCCTTCCCTGATGATTCTGTTGGTGTTTTGCGCCTACTGGGTGGGGGTTCAATGGAACTCACGTCGGTCCCGCTGAACCGCACTGCGCGCCGGCCCCTGTCCGCCGCTCTGGGGGACTGGCTGAGCCGCCAGGGTCGCTGGATTCGCGTTACGCAATGGGTTGTCGTGCTTTGCTACGCCGTGCTCATTCTGGTGCCCGCCGTGCTGCCCTTGCCCGATGAGACGGCCCATGTGTTTACCCACCTCACTGTCTTTGCCCAGTTTGTGTTCTGGGGCATCTGGTGGCCTTTCGTTTTGTTGAGCATGGTGCTGGTCGGGCGCGTCTGGTGCGGCGTGCTGTGTCCGGAAGGCTCGCTCTCCGAATGGGCCAGCAGCAAAGGACTGAACCGCGCCATTCCCCACTGGATGCGATGGGCCGGCTGGCCTTTCGTCGCCTTCGTGGGCACCACCGTATATGGTCAGATGGTCAGCGTCTACCAGTACCCCAAGGCCGTGCTGCTGGTGCTGGGTGGTTCCACGCTTGCGGCCATTGTGGTGGGCTATGTCTACGGCCGGGAGAAGCGCGTCTGGTGCAAATACCTGTGCCCAGTCAACGGTGTGTTCGGACTGTTGTCCAAGCTTGCGCCCCTGCACTACAAGGTGGATGCTGCGGCTTGGCGCAGCTCCTACGGCCGCACCATCCGGATTAAGCCCATCAACTGCGCCCCCCTGGTGGCCATCCGCAAGATGGAAGGCGCGAGCGACTGCCATATGTGCGGACGATGCAGCGGCCACCGCGATGCGATTGCGCTGACGGTGCGCTCGCCCAACCAGGAAGTCGTGGTGCAGGGCGAGCACCTGGCCACTGGATGGCAAACCCTCCTGATACTGGTGGGCCTGCTGGGCATTGCCTTGGGCGCATTCCAGTGGACGGTGAACCCACACCTTGGTGAGGCCAAGCAGTGGCTGGCTGAGTGGCTGATAGAGCGCGACATCATGTGGCCCTTTGCTGAGAATGCACCTTGGTGGCTGCTGACACACTACCCCGAACAGCGCGACGTGTTCTCCTGGCTCGATGGCGGGCTGCTGTTGACCTACCTTCTGGGCATGGGCACCGTGATGGGTGTGGGCCTGGCCCTGCCCCTGGCCTGGACCACGCGCCTGCTGGGTCCCTGGAAGACCCAGCGCTTCTACCACCTGAGCCAGGCGTTGATTCCGATTGCGGGCATCGGTGTCTTCCTGGGGCTTTCTGCACTGACAATCAATCTGCTGAAGGCCGAGGGCATCTCCGTGTCATGGGCAAGCGATATGCGTATTCTGTTGTTGACGGTCGCCAATCTCTGGTCGCTCACGCTGTTTGCGGGTATCTGCAAACGCTATACCAGCGCCCTGGCGCTGCGCGCCACTGCCGTCATTTCTGTTCTACCAGCCTTGTTGCTGATTGACTATGCTTGGGCATTGACGTTCTGGATTTGGTAATTGCTACGCCGACTCACACCCGGCGTAGCGGGTCTAGTGAAAAAAGCCCAGCACGAAAGCTCTCGTTCGTTTGCTCAGCGCGCACAATCCCCCGTCGCCGGGCAGCCACTTTAGCCCCACACAAGTTGTGCACTGGCATTGAGGAGCCAAAGGCACTGCTGAGCGTGCATTCCAATTAACAGTCGAGCCGAGTTGCCCAAAGATTTGCGCCTTCAATGCTGTCGCGCTCCAAATGCATCGTGCATCTTTGCAGTGCAAATGTCCCCCCCCGAGTAATGTGAAAGGTGAATGCCCGGCAGCTTAACCACATCTCGCCCCGCTCCAATACAGCACAGGCATCAAAATGACGGGAATGCTCAGACACCAATGGGTCGGGTTGCAACTCCCGCAACAGCACTACAAGGAAGCCATCCGCCCTGGCTTGCCGTTCAAACGCTTCAACACTGATTCGTGTTCATATTTTGGCCACTCATACAAGGTCAAAGCGGTCAAGGTTCATCACCTTGGTCCACGCAGCGACGAAATCGTCCAGGAACTTCTGCTCAGCACCTTTCGTGGCGTACACCTCAGCAAGTGCACGCAACTGGGCGTTCGAACCGAATACAAGGTCCACTGTGGTTCCAGTCCATTTCAGTCTACCTGTGCTGCGGTCGTACCCGTCCAACACACCGGCGGTCGATGACTTGCTCCATTTCGTGTTCATGTCCAGAAGATTAACGAAGAAATCGTTGCTGAGCGTGCCTGGACGTGACGTGAATACACCGTGCTGCACCTGGCCGACGTTGGCATTCAAGGACCGCAGACCGCCTATCAACACTGTCATTTCTGGCGCACTCAGCTTGAGCAACTGGGCCTTGTCCAGCAACAGCTCGGCGGCAACGTCCTCTAAACCTTGGCGTGCATAGTTGCGAAAGCCGTCCGCAACAGGCTCCAATACATCAAAGGATTCAACGTCCGTCTGAGCTTGGCTCGCATCCGTGCGGCCTGGCGTGAACGGCACCCTCACATCCTGACCTGCTATCTTGGCTGCCGATTCCACTGCCGCGCTGCCCCCAAGCACAATCAAGTCGGCCAGCGATATACGCTTGCCGGTGGTCTGCATGCTGTTGAATTCCTGCTGAATCGCTTCCAGCTTCTGCAACACTAGCGTCAACTGTGAGGGTTCATTGGCAACCCAGTCTTTCTGGGGCGATAAGCGAATGCGTGCACCGTTTGCACCACCTCGTTTGTCGCTGCCCCGGAAGGTTGAGGCTGACGCCCAGGCCGTGGTGACGAGTTGAGCTACGGAAAGTCCCGATGCCAGCACCTTGGCTTTTAAGCCTGCAACATCATGCGCATCAACCAAAGCATGTTCGACCGCAGGAACCGGGTCCTGCCAAATCAACACTTCTTGGGGAACCAATGGGCCAAGATAGCGGGAACGGGGGCCCAAATCTCTGTGCGTCAGCTTGAACCAAGCCCGGGCAAAGGCATCTGCAAATTCAGCCGGATTCTGATGAAAACGTTGCGAAATTTTTTCGTAAGTGGGGTCCATACGCAGCGCCAAGTCGGCGGTCGTCATCATCGGCGGATGCTTTTTACCAGCATCGTGCGCGTCTGGAATCATGTGCTCAGGCTTCACATGCTGGGCGACCCACTGTAGCGCGCCTGCGGGGCTCTTGGTCAGCTTCCATTCGTAGCCAAACAACATGTCGAAATATCCGTTATCCCAGGTGGTGGGGTTGGGCTTCCAAGCGCCCTCGATGCCACTGGTCGTTGTGTACGCACCCTTGCCAGTACCGAACTTGTTTATCCAGCCGAAACCCTGCTCCTCAATGCCTGCGGCCTCTGGCTCAGGCCCCACCAAGGCGGGGTCTCCAGCGCCGTGGGCCTTGCCGAAGGTGTGTCCGCCGGCCACCAACGCCACCGTTTCTTCATCATTCATCGCCATGCGAGCAAAGGTTTCCCTGATATCACGACCGGAAGCTACCGGGTCGGGTTTACCGTCCGGGCCTTCTGGGTTCACGTAGATGAGGCCCATCTGCACCGCAGCGAGCGGGCTTTCCAATGTGCGCTCACCACTGTATCGGCTGTTTTCTTTGTCGCTTGTGGCAAGCCAGGCTTTTTCTGCACCCCAGTAAATATCCTGTTCAGGTTCCCAAATGTCTTCACGGCCACCGGCAAACCCGAAAGTCTTGAAGCCCATTGACTCCAAGGCAATGTTGCCGGCCAAAATAATCAGGTCAGCCCACGAAAGTTTGCGGCCGTATTTCTGCTTGATGGGCCACAGCAAGCGGCGGGCTTTGTCCAGGTTTCCGTTATCCGGCCAACTGTTCAAGGGTGCAAAGCGCTGGTTGCCGGTGCCGGCACCGCCACGTCCATCGCTGATACGGTAGGTGCCTGCCGAGTGCCAAGCCATGCGCACCATCAGTCCGCCATAGTGACCGGTTTGTAGAACTGGGAAATGCCCGTGACCGCCGCCTTGACCAGGAGCCTCGTGTCTGCCGTGGGCCGTCGTAATGGAGTTACAACGCTTTTGGAAAACTTGGGGCCAGTCCGGAACGGCGACGTGTGGGCAAAGACTAATATCTGACCGGCCAGGCCAGACTGCAGCCTCAATTTCGCTGCAGCACGACTTGTGAATTCGCTGACAGCTTCAATCAGCTGGGAGATGTCGGTAATGGGATGCCCGAATGACCTGGTGCAGGCAATCTGCTGCTTCGGCGCAGGCGCTTCCTCCATGTTTATGCAAGGTTCACCCTGCAGCTCTCGCACAGTGCGCTCCAACACAACGCTCCAACGATCACGAACCATGGATGGACTCAATCTTGCGAGGTCGAGAACTGTCCTCACGCCTGTGTCACGAAGTTGCTGTCCGATGCGCCGACCGACCCCCCACACTTCGCCCACATCAGTCGCAGCCAATATGGCATCCACATCAGACCCAGGGAGGTTCACCAGATTGCAAACCGTAGCTAGATTGTCGGGGTAGCTGCCGGGCTTTCTTTCGGCAGTTTTGGCAATGTGGTTGGCAAGTTTGGCCAGTGTCTTGGTGGCCCCAATACCTACGCCGCATGGGATGCCGATCCATTGGTTGATCCTGTCGCGCACGGCATGCGATCTCTTGGTTAGATCGCCGCGAACTCCATCAAGCCCAATGAATGACTCGTCGATACTGTAAATCTCCTGGACGGGCCCAAGGCCAGCAGCAATGCTCATCATGCGGTCGCTCATGTCCCCATACAAGGCGAAGTTGGCCGACAGCGCAACCAATCCCACCTGTTCTTCCAAGTGTCGGATCTCGAACCACGGCGCGCCCATCTTGATTCCCAGCGCCTTGGCCTCATTGCTGCGCGCAATCGCGCATCCGTCATTTGAGGACAGAACGAATAGCGTTTATCGGACGTCGCGGAGATGTTTGCAGATAGCGATGAAGACGGCCGACGTCAGATAAACCATGTTGGACTGAACCGCCAGCCAAGACGGTGGAGATAGGGGATTGAAAGCTTCGCCGCCCCAGATCAATCAGGTTATTGGCGGGTTTTGTTGAGGTCTGGGCTGGGCCAATGTTTTGGCGCGATAGTTGGGCTTCGGCCAAGCCTTCGAACAGGCAGTCTGGGTACCCCGGACACGGTTTTTTGTGCACAGCGCGAAGCACCTCCCACAACGCTGCGAAGCAGCATTCCAGGACTTCTCAATTTGGATGCATAGCGTCATGGTGGTGCGCGGACTTGCGGGAGAAACGTGCTGCAGGGTGCTGGCAGTTGCTTCAGTCCCACCAGCGTTGCGGCGACATACAGCCGCCCATTCGGGCAGCATGGACACTTTGACACATCCAGCTTGAGGACGCGCGCCATGAACGCCTGGGCCGACTCCACTGCTTGTGGGTTGACTGGCGGCATTTGCAAGGCCAGACGTGCGGCATCGAGTTTGGCGGCCTTGCAAGCCGAGGCCAGCACACCGTAGTGCCGAATGCGTTTGATGCCTGTGGGCAAGACATGCAGCATGAAGCGTCGCACAAACTCCGTACCCGGCAGTCTGACCAGACGTTTGCCGCCCTGGTCATCGGCGCGCACATTGAACGCCACATCCACTGTTCCGACCGAGCGAATACGCTCATTGCTGATGGCCGTGCGGTGCGTGTAGCGGCTCAAATACTCCAGCACCTGCGCCGGCCCACCCATCGGGGCCTTGGCATACACCACCCAATCATGTTTGTAGAGTTGCCTTTGTCGCTGGAGCCAAGCGGGGGCTTCCCCTTGCGGGTCGTGTTCAATGTTGCAGTTCTGGTGTGCGGCCATCAAGGCCGCCATGAACTTGCCCCGAAACACCCTGGACAGTGCGTGCACCGGAAACAGGAAGTTGGGTTTGCGGGTTGGCGTCGCCCATTGCGCTTCTTTGTCCAGCACCCCACAGGCCATCACTGCGTGGACGTGGATGTGGCGCTGCAAGTCCTGGCTCCATGTGTGCAGCACCAGGCTGAAGGCAGGTGCGCCGTGTGCACTGCCCATCCACGTTGGGTTGGCGGCAAACTCCGCCAGGGTCTGGGCTGTGCAGGTAAACAGGGTGTCAATGACCCAGCGCGGGTGCATGCCGTATAAGCCGTTCAGGCTGTGTGGCAGCGTGAACACCAGGTGCGCGTACGGTACCGGCAACACCTCGGCCAATCGGCCTTGCAACCAAGCGTCTTTGGCCCTTGTGCCGCATTGCGGGCAGCACCTGTGTCGACAGGAATGGTATTGCCAGTGGCTGTGACCACAGGTATCACAGGCCAACTGCTGTCCCCCCAGCGCGGCGGTGCGACAGGCAACAATAGCTCGCCAGGCCTTAGCCTGTGGGGTACTTAACGCGTGCGTTGCCAGATACGCCGCGCCAAACTGGCGCAGCGCATCGGCCAGTGCGGCCATGACGAAGGTGTCGCGTGGCTACAAACTGGGAAGCCCAGCGAGCAGGTCCAGAGGATCGACACCTTTGGGAGGGCGAAACTGCGGGCTGATGAGGTGCATGTAGCGCGAAGTGGTTCCGATGCTGCCGTGTCCCATCAGCCGCTGGATCGTGACCAGATCAACACCGCCTTCGAGCAGATGGGTGGCAAAGGCGTGACGCAGCGTATGGACGCCCCCACGCTTGACGATGCCCGCTGCGTCGCGAGATCCCCAGTAGGCGCGCTGGGCGGACTTGACGCTCAGAGGACGTTTGCCGCCACGCGCGCAGAAGATCCAGTCCCGCGATTTGGTCTTGCGTACGTAGGCACGCAGGAGTTCCAACAGCGTGGGCGACAGCAGGGTGTAGCGGGTCTTGCCACCTTTACCACTCTCGACGCGAATGCACATACGATCAGCAGCACTGTCAATGTCTCGCACCCGCAGCGCGCAGGCCTCAAACACACGCAGCCCTGTGGCGTAGATCGTCTGCAGGATCATTCGGTATACCGGGTTGGTGCAGGCTGCAAAAACGCGCGCGATCTCCTCCCGCGAGAGCAACTCCGGTTGTGTCGCGGGAACCTTGGCCATCGGAATGTGAAACTCTTCGCGGTCGTGACCCAGGACGGTCTCATACAGGAATCGAGCCGCGCACGCCGTCTGGTTCATGCTGCTAAAGCTGACGTGTCGATCCTTGACCATGTGCAGTAGATAGCCCTGCACATCACTGACACTGTATTCGGCCGGATCTCGTCGGTAGTACTTGGCCATGCCGTAAATGGCCCTGACGTAGTTCCTGCGGGTACTTGCCGCAAAACCGCGTTGCAGCATGGCGTCCGCCATGCGTTGACGGAGGGGTGTCATAACGATTCTCCTTGGAAGTGGGGGGAATTCCCCGACTCCAAGGCTTCACCTCAATACCCCTGCGCGCAAGTGCCACCCATCAAGACTGCGATCTAGCCCTGTGAGGACCAATCACCGCGTAGCGGTTTAGTTCAACCGTTTCAATCGGCCAATGAGTAGGCCAATTCAGTGGCATTGACTGATTGCTGGGCTGGCGGGTTCGTATTGGATTTACTGGCCTACTTTGGGCTGGAATGACTGGTAGGGTTTGGATTGGAATGGATGGCGGTATTCGCTGGAATACGCATTGGTCGCCATTGTTGACGAAACGCAACACCCCCCCCTCAATCAATCGCAACAGCAACCCACTGCTCAATTGGAAAATGAAATGCAACAGGTTTTAGGTGCATTTACGTCAATGCTGTAGACCTCTTGCGTGGGGCCCAGACCGGCCGCGATGCTCATCATGCGATCACTCAGATCACCGTACAAGGCAAAGTTCGCTGATAAGGCAACCAGGCCATCTGATTCGCCCAGGTGCTTGATCTGAAACCAAGGGGCACCCATCTTGATGCCCAGCGCCTTGGCTTCGTTGGAGCGCGCTATGGCACAGCCATCGTTGTTCGACAGGCACACAACGGGCAGACCGTTCAAGCTGGGCCGAAACACACGCTCGCACGACACATAAAAATTGTTGCCGTCAACGAGCGCGAACATGAATTGCCCTCATGTGACGAACTGCTTGATGGTGCTGGTAACAACGCCCCATATTTCAATCAACTGCCCGTCCCTTGGCACGATGTCAGGATATGTTGGATTGGCCGCCTTTAACTTCATGCGCCCAGCCCGCTGGTAGAGTTGCTTTACAGTGAATTCGCCTTCTACGATGGCGGCCACGATGTGGTT
>Ga0118677_10011079_pt1 | contig 13620 bp, 12 predicted proteins | sample AliMusrvi5mmetaG_FD_86154 | JGI IMG/M metagenome (GOLD analysis project Ga0118677, IMG submission 86154)
GATCCTTAAACCGCACGGCGGCGGTTACGAATGGCGTAACGAATCTCTACAGTTACGCGGCGGGAAACATCCTGACAAACTTCGGCTCCGGAACGCTGGTGCAGCATGATTTGGCCGGGAACGTGACGAACTTACAGTACAGCGCCAGCAAGAAATTGAGCCTTTACTGGAATGGGCGATATGAATTAGTTGAAGCCCGCAGTAACGGCGTGACTGTGGAGAAATATGATTATGACCCGTTAGGCAGACGCGCCAGGATCATTGCAGGAACCACGACGAATACGTTTGTGTATTCCGGCCCGCACATCGTCGCTGAATGGAGCAATAATGTTCTGGCGAGGTCTTATGCGCACGGGCCGGGGGTCGATAATATTTTGTCGATGACCACCTACGGCGCGGCGACGAACACTTACTTTTATCTCAAGGATGCGATAGGTAGCGTTCACGCGTTGGTCAATACCAACGGCGCGGTTGTCGAACTGTACCGGTATACGGCCTGGGGCGAGGTGACGGTGCTCAGTAGCAACGGAACCATGCTGGCCGCCTCAGCTTATGGGAACAGATTTACCTTCCAGGGACGAGAGGTATCATACTCGACAGGCCTGTTATTTTTCCGCAGTCGATATTATTCAGCCTCGCTTGGACGCTGGCTGAGCAGAGACAGGATTGGCATTAGCGGGGGGGCTAACCTCTATGAGGCCTTCAATAATGCTCCCGCTGTTTACCGAGATCCATGGGGCTTGACCGTCAGTGGATTGCTTGATTTTGCAGTTACGCGAGTGGATTACACAGAGAAATGTGGGAATCAAAAATCTGAATCGGTTTCCAATGGACAGGACTTCCTGAACCTCCTCAATCTCCTCGACAAGAAAGGCGCACTCATTTCTTTGATTTCCGTCAAAGGACATGGTACGGAAGGTCTTCAGTCGCTTGGCGGAGGATGGATATTAACGGCTGATTCTGGAAGCGTGACGCTCACCGATCCTCAAACGGGATATCACGATGTGACTGGACTTCTGAATGGCCTAATGGGAGTTGGCGCTAATATCAACCTGAATGGTTGCAAGACCGGACGAGGGGTTGGTTCTGTTGCGCAGAATCTGAGCGGAGTTTTGCCAGGCACAACAGTTCGTGGTGGGGCGTTTTATCAGATCAATATTCCTTTCACATCAAAGACGTTCGGGACGAAAAATGTGTATCAAAGTGGAACCAAAACCGATCGAGAATGGTATCGAATAAAATGACAGAACTTCAAAATGCATGGTTTAAAAAATATTTGGTTACGGTAATCATTACAGCAGCGGTAAGTGCTATGGCCTTGGACGGAGGCATTCTTTTCTTGGGCTATATAATTGCCGTTATCCCCATAACTACCATCTCGTTCATCATCACAAAGAAAGATAAAATCGCCAGGCTTGGCTTGCTCGCAATCGTAATTCCACTGATAACATTGGGGTTAACTGCGCTCATTATCGAGATAGTTCCCAAGTGACTTCCGCTCGATCCAGCGTATTGATGAATGGGGCCACTTGTTGTGGGATTCCCCTGAAGTTTTAATGAACAGTATTATGGAAGCTAACGGCAGCAAATCGGAAGGTATGTTCCCAAAGTAAGACCACAAAGAAGGTGAGGAGTTTATGAGTCTAAAGCATGGATTTATCGTTTTTTTTCTAATGCTCGTTATCATTGCATTTATGCTGTTGCTGTGGTTGGCGACCCCGCATTCCTGGCCAATTGTCGCAGGAACACTCAAGGCCCAGTACGTGGTTGTAGATTCCGAGCCCTTTCTTATGGTCACGGGTGACCCGATGAATAAACTCGGACAAATCCAGTCTATAAACATTGATGTGGATGAAGACAAAATGCGCTTTGTTGTTTCGCGGTGTATAGTTCGATGGAATCCGTTTTTTGATGGCACTGTGAACAATCAGTGGCCTATCTTCTATCCGCTCACGTCATTGAGACCCGGTAAATACGAAGTAATTTATTACACCTCTAATAGCAATGAGTTGGCAGGTGTAATCAATGTGCCTGCGTCACCAAGGTCAGCCACTGAAAAATAAAGGATCGTCCTGTCTCAGTAACGAATTCAGGCAAACGGAAAGAGTCATACGGGTACACTTGTATTTCCTCACTAACTCAAAAAGCGCCAAAATGAAGCGTATGCCCGAGACGTCACATCTTAACATATAACATTTGATGGATTTGATTGGCGGGACATGATTGTATTTCGGGAAGTTCTGGTTCCCCCGCGCCCCTTCCTTGTAGTACATTGACGTTATGAACAGGCAAATTCGAGCGAATGATGATCGCTGGCTGGATGGGCCTTCCCCCGCGAATGTGCCAATCGGGTTCGCCTACGACCGGCCGTTTAACACGTTGAAGATTACCGACCCGATGGGGCGGGCGGTTGAGAGTTACCAACTGGATGCGCAGGATAGGCCGGTCTCGGTGACCAACATTCAGGGTCAGGTGATGACGGTGAACTGGGGTGTTGGGGATTATGTAAAAGGCATTATACGATTTGACGGGTCGGTAGTGACGAATTACTACGGTGCAGATGGGCGCTTGCTGTTCGTGATGAATGGGGCAAAGGGAAGTCACGTTATTTGGACCGCGGACGGCCAACTGTCCTATGCCTGCGGGTATACCAATAGCGGAACTTCCTGGGATGAGGACGGGATGTTGATTACCAATGCCTTTGATGCCCTTGGGCGCCGCAATTGGGAATGCGCGGTAACGGCAGGGCGCACTAACGCCGTGGCCTACCAGTTTGATCCGGTCGGCAACGTCACGAATATTACGGTGTCTAATACTCAAGTGCGGTATGGCTGGACTTATGATGCGGCCGAAAAACCATTGTCATTGGTTGCCCAGGCCGCCTCTAATCAGGTGTCGATCTTCAACTGGCTTTACAACACGAACAACGGGTTGGTGGCCTCGGTGACGAATGCCGCTACCACGGAATCGCTGGGGTACGATATTCTGGATCGCGCTACGAATATTGAGTGGAAAACGGCCGGTGGCACGACGGTTCGCGGGTTTGGTTATGCGTTCAATGCCGCCGGGATGATTACGAACGTGAGCCGGGAGGATGGCGGGTGGACGGCCTATACCTACGATTCTTTGGATAGGCTCCTTTCCGAGAAACAGTACGCCAGCACCGGGCTGACCTATACGGCGTCGTGGAATTATGATTTAGCCGGAAACCGCACGGCGGCGGTTACGAATGGCGTAACGAATCTCTACAGTTACGCGGCGGGAAACATCCTGACAAACTTCGGCTCCGGAACGCTGGTGCAGCATGATTTGGCTGGGAACATCACGAACCTGCAATACAGCGCCAGTAGGAAACTGGGCCTCATTTGGAACGGAAAATACGAGCTGACCGAAGTCAAGACCAACGGCGTCACCGCTGAAAAATATGATTATGACGCCTTGGGCAGGCGTGCCCGGATTATTGCCGGGACCACGACGAACACGTTTGTCTACGCTGGGCCACACATCGTCGCCGAGTGGAGTAATAACGTGCTAGCGCGGTCTTATTCCCACGGCCCTGGGGTTGATAATATTTTATCGATGACCACTTACGGCGCGGCGACGAACACCTATTTCTATATCAAGGATGCGATAGGCAGCGTTCATGCGCTGGTCAACACGAACGGTGCGGTTGTTGAGCAATATCGGTATACGGCTTGGGGCGAGGTGACTGTGCTGAGCAGTAACGGCACCGTGCTGGCGGCTTCGGCTTATGGGAACAGGTTTACTTGGCAAGGGCGAGAGGTGTCATATTCGACAGGCCTGATTTTTTTCCGCAGTCGATATTACTCAGCCTCGCTTGGACGATGGCTGTCAAAGGATCAGATTGGGATAAACGGGGGCATAAATCTCTATCAGGCATTTGCGTCGAACCCGGTCAACTTTACCGATGCGTTCGGATTAGCCACTTATTTGGTTACAGTGGGAATGGACGTTCCTTCTAGCCAAGTCACGGCGATTGAAAGCGCATTTCGTAACAGCTCCTACTTTAATCCGGCAGTTGATCAGGTTCAGGTTCACTACGTCGCACGGGCGAGTTACCTTGCTAATATTCTGGGCAGGTATAATGACAAGAAGGCATGGGCACATATAGGCCATGGTGGAGGCAACATGCTGTTCTTGGATAATCGACCGGGGCAAACAGCGCCAGACACTAATCTGTCAGGCGACAGTTGTAACACCGGGAAATACAAATCAAGCAATCTTGGTTCTCTCCCTCAAGGGGGATTTTTGCCCGACGCGAAATTAATGTTTCTCAGTTGCCGAAGCGGTCTTTCAATGAATGGCATTTCCTCTTTTGCGCAGTCTGCGGCAAACTACTTTGGCCGTCCGGCTCTTGGTGCAGGTTCTGGCGTCAGTTGGGGAGGTAGTGGCCCTACAATTCGCCCTCACCAGCGACTTATGGATTCATTTGATGGCACCGGTGGTGGCGGGTGGCAGTGGTTTCAACCGTCGGGGAAATGAAAAATGAAAAAAACATGGTTCTTGTTAATTGCGGTTTTCTTTCTTGGGTGCGTAATCACTTTCGTGAGTACAGTTTGGAGTCTGCGTAGTAAGGGGACACTCACGATCCATCCGGCGATTCACCGGGTTGAGACAAAAGGAGATCTGGGTGAGTTTCAAAGGCAGATTGGGCTGACTGCCGGAGCCGATTCGATTGTTGTCATACGTAGCAATGATCCTAGGGTTAGCCTTGTGCGGCAGGTTTCTACACAAGGGTTAAACCTTCATCCAGATGACCGTTTAATTTGTTTGTTCGGCTATGTGCCAATAGATTGCTACCATTCAGTATTTGCCTCGCATGATACATTCTGCCAGCTCTTGCTTAATCAGGTGGAACCTAAGATGCAATCGGAAGTTCAAATATACTGCGTCAGTATTCCTCAAGGCGTGGTCATTGCTCCATGTGTCTCTACTATTCATCCGAGTTATCCTCTTAAATAACGCTCCGCCGTTGACACGGCGTCTGCTTACGCACACGCCGCGCCAGCGTCTCCGTTACCGGAGCGCCGCCGGGGACTGCCTGTTATCCTTTTAGTTGCCTGACCAGGGACATGGCGGCGCATCGTTGCTGAACTTGTCCCGGCCGCGTTCGAGCGTCCAAGTATTCCGCTCCAACGCTGAGTCCCTGAAATACCTCGCCTACGGCTCGAAGCGCCTACGGCGGCGGAACTGTCGGGCCGCAAGGGATCGTGCCAGTCACCGCCATCGGTCCGGGCTCAAAGTTCCGCCCCGACCGCTGCCGTCGCCTGACACGCCCCTTGCTTGGTCGGCCCGCCAGCCCTTTGGAAGAGCGCGGCGGGCGGCCCGGGAATGCCAGTTCCCCCCTCAGTTTTCCCCCCTTTGGAAACCCCCCTTTCCTGATCCCCCCTCCAAACTCGAATCCACCAAAGGGGGGGAAACCGCAGGGGGCACTGGCACGGCGGCCGTAATGGCGCGGCCTTAATCCGCTGGGTCCCCAACCCCAGCGGGGCCGCGCGCCGCCGCCCTTCGGGTTCCCGGGCCACTCCGCCGCTTGGCCCCCGTTGCGCCGAGGCCCCGAGGGGCCGGGCGCGCTGGTCAGGCCGGGAAGCGTTCGTTCCTCACACCTCCCCGGCCTTTCATGGTGTTCGCAAGCTCACCCCATTTCAGCGGCTACGCCTTGCCCCCCGTGCGCCGACCGCCCCCAGCCATGATCTTTTCCGCCGTCTCTCTTTCCTCCATTTTTTGACGTGGGGGCTGGCGCGGTGGTCAGGCCGCCAAGACGGCGGCGGCCTTCCAAGGACGGCGATCACGCGGCAAGCCGTTCTGGCGTCCTACGTCCGCCAGCCCGTCATGCCCCGTGATCGCCGGTTCATTTAGTGCGGCGCTTCGGTCGCCGCTGTCGGAGTACCGCCATCGGCCACCATCACGCCGCAAGGGGAGCTTCGCACCGGCTTTGAACGGTCAGGATCAAGGAGGACAAAGAGAAATCCGGCTTCGATGGTAAGAAAGAAAAAGCGGCTGAAAATGGATCTGAAACGTTTTAGATCGTATTTTTCGGGTTTCGTGGACAGAGGATACCGGTCTGAAAAGATGGCAACTAAAAGGGAAAATCAGGCAGAGACTTTTTGCAGGACGTTAGCCAGGAACTTTCCGACAAACTCCTGTTCGCCACGAGGAAGGCGTTTTACGGCATCCATCTGACGATCCAATTTTGACTTTGGCCCGCGTTTAGGGCTCTGTCCGTTCTTCATACCGAGAATATCTTCCAGGCTTACGCCAAGAATCTCGGTTAATGGTTGTAGCAAGGAAGAGGGAACCGCCTCCGCCTCGCGCTCATAGAATGAGAGCGTTCGCTGGGGGATACCCAACGACTCAGCCAACTGAACTTGTGACAGTCCAGCAGCCTTCCGGAAAGCTGCCAATCGTGCGCCGCTCGCAGTTGGTTCTTTGATAGATGGTCTTCCTGCCATGCCCGCAATATACAATGCTGTCTGATGGAAAGTGTTCATAATGCAATTTCTCGCTTGTCAATTAGCAGTGATATGCTATTTTGACGCCGAAGTTTTTGAAAGCGTTTTTTTCAAACGAGATGCTTGACAGGGTTTTGAAGAGGTGGCCAGTCGTCCAATCTTGGCGGACGGGAACGACCGGCCTTAACAACACGAACCGAAGTCCGGTCATTGGTGGCAATCTACCAAACGGCGGGCGGCGGTTCAAAACAAAAGCCCGGCAAGTCCGGGCGGAAAGGTTGAATGACCATGGCCCGGAAGTTCGACAGCGATGAACTGGAGCGACTGAAGAAGAACAACGCGATTGAAGAGATATGCCGCGTACGCGGCATTGCCCTGAAGAAACACGGAAACCGGGATCTCATTGGCAAGTGTCCCTTCCACGAGGACAAGACGCCGTCCTTTGTGGTCACACCGGGAAAGAATCTCTTCCACTGCCTGGGCTGTAACGCCGGGGGCAGTATCATAGACCTGGTCATGAAACTCGACGGCCTCGACTTCAAGGAAGCCGTCGCCAAACTCCTGGCCTCCAAAGATATTGAGAGGCCCGCCAATGACGTGCCGCGGCCTGACGAAGTTAAGCCGGACCAGCCAAAGCGCCCGGCGATCCCGCCGGAGAAAGCGAACACGCTTCTTGAGAAGGTGGTAGCCGTCTACGAGAAGACCTTCTCTGAAGTTCCGGAAGGCAAGGCCTACCTTGAGAAACGCGGCATCACCGATGCCGGTCTGTTCTCCTCGCACCGTGTCGGCTACGCCAACGGGAAACTCAAAGACCTGCTTCCATCGGGCGGTACTACCCGTGAGGAACTGAAGGCTATCGGTGTCCTGCTCGACAACGGCCACGAACGCTTCGCCGGTTGCGTGACCTTCCCGGTGTATGGCCCGGACGGTCGCCTGGTCACGATTTACGGCCGCTTCACCGGCGAAGGGCTCAAGCGTCATGTCTATCTGCCCGACCGTTCAACCGGGCTTTGGAATGCGGCGGCGGGCAAGACGTATTCGGAAATCATTTTGGTTGAATCGGTTATTGATGCGCTGTCCGTGATGATGGCCGGACACCGGAACGTCATGGCGATCCAGGGGACGAACGGCTTTGACGAAGCCGATATCAAGACGCTGAACACCCATGGTGTTCAGGCTGTGACACTGTTACTCGATGGCGATGACGCCGGGAAGAAGGCCGCAGAACGGCTAAAAGAAAGAATCACCCGGAGCAATGCCGAAGGGCTTTCTTCTTTTAGTTGCCGTGTCCTTGCCTTGCCTGGCGACCACGATCCGAACAGCTTTCTTGTCGAACACGGCGCGCAGCCACTGGCCGGGTTCATTGTCGACTTTGGGGCGGAGTCTCCCCGGTGCCTGTCCGAACCCGCTTCCACCGGGCCGGAAGCGGACGGGCGGGATGCCGGTAGCCAGAAGGAGACTCCGCCCCCTCTTTTAGAAGACCGAGGAACCACGACGCCCCAGTCAGCCCCGCCGCCGGGTGGCGGCGGGGCAGGCCATGCCGCTTGCCACGGCTCCGGCGTGGTGACCTACGGCATGAGGAAATACCGGATCATGGGCCTTGAGAAAGGCCCGCGTAAACTCAAGGCCACGATCCGGGTGGAACATGCCGGCAAACTCCACGTTGACACGCTGGACTTTTACTCGGCGAAATCCCGGCGCATCCTCGCCGTGGATCTCTGCCGCATCTTCGAGGAAACGCCGGAGACCATTGACGGCGACATTGATAAACTGCTGCGCCACTGCGAGCAGTTGCCGGACAAGCTCGATGACGCCGCGCCGGTTCTGCCTGTGGAATCGCTGATGAAGCCGGGGGAGCGGGCGGAGGCGGAAGCGTTCGGGAAATCACCGACACTTTTTGCCGACATCCTGGCCGACTGCGAGAAGCGGGGGCTCATGGGCGAGCAGAACAACGTCCACCTGCTGTATGTCGCCATGACCAGCCGCAAGCGGGACGTGCCGCTTTCGGTGCTGATCCTCTCCAGTTCCGGCTCGGGCAAGACGGCCCTGCAGGACGCCGTGCTGGCCTTCTGTCCTCCTGAAGACCTGGTGAAGCTCACGGCGCTGTCCGGCAAGGCGCTCTTCTACAAGGAACGCTTGAGCCTCAAGCACAAGGTGCTGGCCCTGGAGGAAGGCGACGGGGCGGAAGAGGCCATGTACGCGATCCGCAACCTGATCAGCGCCGGGGAACTGGTGAGCGAGTCCACCATCAAGGACCTAGCCACGGGACGGCTGACCACGATGGAAAACAAGGTGGAGGGGCCGAGTTCGGTGTGCTTCACCACGACCAAGCCGGATGTTGATCCGGAAACGAAGAGCCGGTTCTGGGTTACCAGCATTGATGAAAGCCGGGATCAGACGAGGAAGATCCTCGACTTCCAGCGGCGGCAGCATCTTTCCGATGGACTCATCACGTCGCCGGAGATCGAGGCGGTCTTGCGGAAACACCGGAACTTCCAACGGCTCTTGAAGCCGGTGGCCGTCAAGAACCCCTACGCGGCGCAACTCGCCTATGGTGATGACCGCCTGCAGGGGCGGCGGGATCAGCCGAAATACCTGAACCTCATCAAGGCCATCGCCTTCCTGCGCCAGATGCAGAAGGAAATCTTCTACGAGAACCGGAACGGTTCCGCAGTGGCTTACGTGAAAGTCGATCCGGATGACATCATGCTGGCGAACCGGCTGGCCCATGAAATCATGGGCCGCTCGCTCAACGAGCTCTCGCGGCCCGGTAGCGATCTGCTTATGCAACTGGAGGAACTGGCGAAGGAACGCTTGAAACCGTTGCTCAAGGAGAGCCCCGACTGCAAGGCCAGGACAACCGATTTTTCATTCAGCCGCCGTGACATCCGGGAGTTTACCGGCTGGAGCAATACGCGCCTTCACGTCCACCTGAAAGAACTGGTGGACTTTGAATATATCGTGATCGAGACAGGCCGCAACGGCATGCCGTTTCGTTACCGGCTGGCCTGGGAAGGCCAGGGCAAGGATGGCAAGCGGTTCATGCTGGGGTTAACCGAGCCGGACAAGTTGAATGGCGACTGAAATGAGAAACCTTTCCGCCGCCTTTCACATAGCTTTCACCCACCTTTCCGGCACCTTTCCGATGGTGGGAAACGGGGTGAAGCGGCTGAAAGAGAAGGACTTAACGTGGGGGCATTCCGAAAATGCCGGAAAGTATAGATATGGGAAACAAAGCACAAGTAGTTGATAATGCTTTTTCAGCAGTCCTTCAGGACTATCTGGATGAACTGAAACGACGGAATTACAGTTGGCGTACCCTTGCAGGCGCACGACACACGCTCAACGGTTTTTTCGTTTTCATCATGGGGTTGCGAGTTGCCCGGATTCAGGATGTGAACGAATCACATCTCAGCCGGTATCGCCTTTTCATGAATGACATCAAGCACTACACCGAATACTCGGCAATAAACCGCATGTATCGGATTAAGACCTTTTTCGACACCATTGCAAAAAATCAAGTGGTCTTCATTAATCCCGCAGAGAACATGCCGAGACTGCGGAAACCCGTCCGGCTTCATGTGATTCCAACCGAGAAAGAGATGGCCTTGCTCCTGAATCAGCCGGATATCTCATGTTCGCTGGGCATCCGGGATCGTGCCATCATGGAGATTTTTTACTCGACGGGCATGAGGTGTGATGAACTGTTCCGGCTGAACATCAACGATCCCCAACTGCGATTCAGCCGCTTGCGTGTCTTCGGCAAGGGCAGGAAGGAACGGGTTGTGCCGCTCGGCAAGCATGCCCTGTACTGGCTGGATCGCTACCTCAAGGAGGTCAGGCCGCGTTATCAGAGGAATCCGGATGAACTGGCGCTGTGGCTCGGCGAGAGTTGTGGGCGAAGGCTGAACGACCAGATCATCCGGGTCGGCATCAGGACGTACTGGCGGAAAACAGGAATCAAAACCAGGATCACCCCGCACACTTTCCGTCGGGCCTGCGCAACACACATGTTGCGCAATGGCGCGCATCCCGTGCAGATCCAGATGCTCCTGGGACATGCGGACCTTTCCTCCCTGGCCCAATATCTTCAGGTCACAATCAAGGATATGCAAAAGATGCACAAGGCCAGCAAACTCGGAAAATGAAAACACTGGTCAACTGGGGCGAAGAGTATATCGAGCACTTGCGTTCACGCAGATACAGCAAGGCCACATTGATCCTTATGCGCCATCGTTTCACGCAGTTCACACGCTGGTTGATGGAAGCCCATCGCGTGGAGACTGCCGACGAACTTACAGGTGAGCTTCTGCGCCGGTGGCATGTCCACATTACCACCGCACGCACACAGGATGGCCGGCCATATTCGCCGCGAACCGTCAACGGCTATCTCACGGCCACGCGCACCCTGATTACCTGTCTTGCCAAGCATGGTTGTGTCAATTTGCTGTTGCTCGACAATCTGCCCAGTGTGAAGACGTCCAAGAATCTTCCTGGCGGCGTTATCTCTCATGACCAGGCCAGGAAGTTGCTTTCGCGCATGCCGATTGACGATCCGCGCGGCTACCGCAACCGCACCATGTTGGAACTGCTTTACTCAAGCGGCATCAGGGCGGCGGAACTGCTGGGAATCAGTATGCACGATATCAGTTTTACACATGGAACAGTGAAGGTGCTGGGCAAAGGCGACAAGGAAAGGATGGTGCCCATCGGCAAGACCGCCATGCGATTTCTTGAGACCTACCTCAAGGCGATCCGGCCATTCCAGCTCAAGAATCCGGCGGAGTCAGCGGTGTTCCTGAATCATTACGGCAAACGCATCCATTACACCATGCTTCTGCGCATCGTGAATGAAAGCATGCAGAAGGCCGGGTTCAAGGATGTTCACGTCACCCCGCACACCTTCCGAAGAAGTTGCACCACCGAGTTGATTCGCAGCGGGGCCAATATGTATCACGTCAAGGAGTTGCTCGGGCACGAAACCCTCGACACCCTCAAGCATTACGCCAAGCTGACCATCAACGACCTCAAGGCGACCCATGAAAGGTGTCATCCCAGGGAACGGGACGAGCAACGCTGACGCCTCAAGCCGCTAAAGGAAGAAACATTCTTCTTTTAGTTGCCGCTGCCTCTGGTAATCTTCCTGCCCAATGAATTCGGGCATTATGTCATATCAGAGTCAGGTCTTTGACCGCGATGAGCTCGCGGACGGGCCGACTTCGATTCCTGAGTTAGTCTGGTCTGGCTACGCCGAGACAGCAGACGCGACACATGGCACCTTCACCGCAATCAATCTGACCCAAAACCCGTATACCGGGCTTTTGGGCTACGCAACAAATGCAGGGAACATCACTAATCTGCAATTCAGCGCGAGCCGGAAACTGAGCCTAAAATGGGACAGTTCCTACCAACTGACGCAGGCGAGCAGTAACGGCGTTGTGCTGGAAACTTACCGGTACGATGCTTTAGGCAGGCGGGTTCAGATTATTGCAGGAACCACGACGAACACCATGGTCTACGACGGCCCTCGCATCGTCGCCGAGTGGAGCAATAGTGTGTTGGCAAGGTCGTATTCTTATGGGCCTGCCATTGATGATGTCCTGTCCATGACCACATACGGCGTGGCGACGAACACCTATTTTTACTTAAAGGACTCGATAGGCAGTGTCCATGCGCTAGTCAACACCAACGGCGCAGTTGTGGAGCAATACCGCTACACTGCCTGGGGCGAAACCACGGTACTGAGCAGCAACGGCACGGTGTTGGCCGCCTCGGCTTATGGCAACCGGTACACATGGATGGGTCGGGAATATTCTTGGGCCTCGGGCCTGACGTTTTTTCGTAGTCGCTATTACTCGCCCTCCCTCGGGAGATGGCTGTCAAAAGATAAAATCGGCATTGCTGGGGGCGGAAACCTCTTTGAAGCATTCGGCTCTAACCCGATCAATAACATTGATCCCACCGGCAATGACTGGCTGGACACGACCGCCAACTTCACTGCTGGTGTAGCGGATGTGTTGTCATTTGGTGGAACCCGGGCAATTCGTAATTCCTTCCCGGAATTCTATCGGCAGGATTATAACTCGGGTGCTTACAGCGCCGGGGAGTGGTCTGGCATGGGATACAGTCTTGCTCTTGGTGGTGGACGATTGGCCTATGCCGGTGCCGCTAAAGGTGGATCAATGCTTTTGCTTCGTGAAGGAGCAACAGCGGCGAACGCTGCAAAAGCTGTTGCATACCGCAATGCTCTTAAAAAAGGCTTCAATCTTGGCATGACGAATAAAGACAAGATGATGACAATGGCAAAGGCATGGGACAAGTACGAGGACTACGCAGAAATAATTCGAGCCGCAGGACGAACGGCCACAGGCGCGGAAAATGCGTTGTTTAAGATTCCGTATTCGTGGAATTTGCTTGGTGGATATTTCTTCGGGGCTGGCGCGAAAGAGGCCTATAACAAATCGTCAGGGTGTCAGTGATTAGATTTTCTTTTGAGGGCAAAATGAAAGGCAAACTACTCAATCGGGACGACGGAAGACCATATGGATTTCTGGCATGTGGTGTTAGCTTCCGGCGTTTGTGTAAAAGCATATCTCAATGTCCAGGTGTTGCCCTTATGAGCAAGCGACTGTTCTTTTGGTCAGGGGAAGATGTCCATGCGACATTTACTTTCAATGGGCATGAATTCAAGATTGATCCGGATTCCTGGGATGATGCACTTTGGGTAATTCCAAAGCAAGACGACGCAACCCACCCGGAAATTCAGAATCTTTTTTCTTTTGTCGAGAAACAGCTTGGGACGCCTGTCAGTACTTCCCGCTGACCATGCTCGCCTCCCTCATGCCGGTTGCTGAAAAAGGCCAACCGGCATGCCGTCGGCTCCGCTACCGGAGCGCCGCCGGGACTTCCTGCTATCTATTTAGTTGCTTCATCAGGGACGTGGCGGCGCATCGATTTGGAACATGACCCCGCCGCGCGAGAACCTCCAAGTATTCGGTTCACGCGCTGAGTCCCTGGAATACCTCAATGCCCGAGACGTCACATCTTAACATATAACATTTGATGGATTTGATTGGCGGGACATGATTGTATTTCGGGAAGTTCTGGTTCCCCCGCGCCCCTTCCTTGTAGTACATTGACGTTATGA
>Ga0118677_10011080_pt1 | contig 13620 bp, 9 predicted proteins | sample AliMusrvi5mmetaG_FD_86154 | JGI IMG/M metagenome (GOLD analysis project Ga0118677, IMG submission 86154)
GAAGTACGCGGTGGCCGAAACGGGAAGCAGGCTGAACAGGATCAGCGAGGTCCTGGCCGAGCGGTCGGAGAATCGCGAGAAGACCACCTTGATGAACAGCAGCGTGAAGGCGATCGAGAAGGCCAGATGAAACAGGAAGAACGACCACTTGCTCGTCGCGTGGAACGCCCAGGCCAGGAACGGCCCCAGCCAACTCCAGAACATGTAATGCTGGTGAGGATTATCGAAGGGATTGACGAACGGGTTCTGCGCCATCGCCTGAAAACAGCCAAGATTCGGGACGTACCACACGCCGGTCTTCACCAGCGTGATCGCGCAGACGACCAGGACCAGCTTCCAAGGGCGAGATTCAAAAACCCAAAAAGAAAACCGCCAGGCCCCGGAAAACTGCAAAGCGATGACTTAAAAAGGCCCGCCAAGTATAAGGCGGACAAAAGTCGCCGGCTCCAGATCAAACTTCGACTGAATTCCAGGATAAGTATCGTTGTACTCAATGCTACGGCCAAACGCCCGCCCAACTTCTCCGCTGAATTGAAGATTGTCGGACAGTCGGAATGTCGTGCCAAGGAATAACCGGAAATCCTCAACCGTAGCCTGATCAGCACCCAGGTTGTTCTCGTGAATTCCGTATGACATATTCCGCCAGCAGAAACCGGCGTGAGTACTCCAGCCACGTCCAAGATAATAAGCGAAACGACTCTCAGGCAGACGCGCATCCAGCCTCGTTTTATCATTAATCATCCACGAAACACCGATCAAGGGCATTATCTGTTGCTCAAATCCAGGCCGGACTTCAAACCCAAAAATACCTGAAAGCGTTGGATCGAAAGCTTTGATGACTGCCACTGAAACCGGCATATATAGCGCGTCGGAGCCAAATTCCCTGAAGTCGTTATATATTCCCGGAAGAATCCTGGCTTGCAGCGAATAACCATCAGAGAAACGTCCGGTCCAGCCAGCATCCAATGCAATCCTGGAAAGCTCGCTCGGCAAATCAATGCTTGTCGAATCTGAAAAAATGGTAGAGTTAATTCTCAAGGCAACATCAACATCGCCGAAAAGAACATCCCAGAAATGGGCAAAAGCCCAATGAGCCTCAAACTCGGTCAACGAAACATTGCCATGACCACCCTCGACGTCACTTGATTGAACGAAGGCTCCGCTGACCTGCACAACAGGTTCAAACGGAACATCCAGAATCTGACAGATTCCCACGTCCTTCCCTTTTGCAGCCTCCGCCTCAATTGCAAAAATCCCGCAAAAAAGAACCAGCAACACAATAATTAATTTCTTCATTTTTCGACACCTCCTGCTTTGATTTAAATCAACAGATACTCAAACGTGGTATTGATAAAATAGTCTAAACAAAAAAAACAGTACAGAAAAGAATCAGACGGAAAACCAGGTCAGGGCTTTCTTGGAATACTTGAATCACAGAATCTCGGACTGCTTTGGCGCACTGCGCCCCCTTTGCGACCTTAGCGTTGAAATCTTGTTATCCATAGAAGATTTTTTGACAGAATTAACAGAATCCAGCCTTCGCTTAGGAAAGCTACGGCAGACAAGTGTTCAGAATAATTCTGTCAATTCTGCATGCCAGACTGTCTTGTCTCCGTAGCCTTGGCGAAAGAAAAGATTTACCACGGAGGCACTGAGAAGAGGAGACCACATACTTGTCTCTTCCTCTGCTTTCTCCAGACAAACAAACGTTGCGCGAATTTTCCATAGTAGGGCAACCGTCCCGGTTGCCGCTCCGCAAGAAGGCAAGCAGGATGCTTGCCCTACTATTAAAAAAATTCGTGTAACACTCCTTGTGGGAGGAAGAAGAGTTTCCGGAGTGTCATCTTGCCTTCGAACTCCGTACCTCAGTGCTTGCCACGCCTGCGGCGTGGTCTCCAGTCCGTCGAACGACGGACGGGTGGTGAATAATTCACCATAACGATTGGTAAATCATTTGGAAGCAGACCCCAGCATCTGACCAACCGGCACGTTCAACGCCCAGGAAGAGACCTGAAGCAATTACGTATTGTTTGCCCAGTCATTTCAACCAGTGAATCCTGATCTCTTTTTCAACACTCTTAAATTCAGGGTCGCGGGTGATAATTTCGGCTTTCTTCTCCTTTGCAAGCGCGGCGGCAGCTGAAGGTAGGGCTGGGCCGCCGGACCCGCCGTATAAAAAGAGAAGAGAGGACGGCCCGGCGGTCCGTCCCTACCAAAAATTGATCAATGCTTTTGTAAATTATTTTGACGACAGAGCCTAATGACAAAACGAACGGACTTCATTGATTTCGGCGGAATCCGTCAAAAGCATGACCAGCCTGTCCAGCCCCAGCGCAGCGCCGCCTGAAGGAGCCATCCCCTTCTCCAGCGACTGCAGAAATTCCTCATCCAGCCGGTAGACATCTCGACCAGCCTTTCTCCTCTCCTCCGCACATTCTTCAAATCTTTTTCTCTGCTCAACCGGATCAGTCAGTTCGCTGAATGCATTTACCAGCTCCATTCCGCCAATATAAAGTTCCCACCTCTCGGCGACTTCCGGCCTGCCCGGTTTCCTGCGTGCCAGCGCTGCGGCTTCAGCGGGATAATCCATAAGGACAACCGGACGGTCTGAAGGCAGATTCGGTTCCACTTTCTCAAGAAGGTCCATGTCAAAGCGATCCGCGTCAAAGCGCTTTACCGGGCTCCAGCCGGCATGAAGAACGAATGCGTCATCTACCGGGATGCATTCCCATAAAGGCATCAGCTCGATTTTCCTACCCTGGAATACAACAGAAGCCCCGCCCAGAATCTTCTCCGCAAGAAAGGCCACAAGCATCTTGGTATCAACCAGAATGTCATTATAATCGGCATTCAGCCTGTACCATTCCAGCATTGTAAACTCAGGATTATGGAGCCGCCCCTTTTCTCCGCGCCGGAAACAAGGTCCGATCTGAAAAATGCGGTCATAACCGGCAGCCAGAAGCCGCTTCATGTGCAATTCAGGAGAAGTACGCAGGAAATGGCCGTCCGAAGATATCGCATCAATATGAAGCTCAAGCGCTGGAACTGGAATTCTGACAGGTGTTTCAATCTCTAAAAAACCACGGTCAACAAAGAAGTCCCTGATAGCCTGAATAATCCTGCTTCTCATTACGAGAGCAGATTTCATCTTTGAAATACTGTCATGGGTCATCACTTGACTCTGTCAACATACTCCGAAGTGCGGGTGTCTATCCGGATAACATCCCCTTCCTTCACGAAAAGCGGAACCGGAATTTCGTAGTCGCCCTCGATCTTGGCAGGCTTCATCACATTCGTGGCCGTGTTACCCCTGTTGCCGGGATCAGTCTGGATGACTTTCTTTTCCACGAAGAACGGCAGAGTGAGCTCAATTGCCTGCCCATTAAAGAAAAGGGCATCCACCGGCATATCTTCAGATAGAAAATACTTGGAATCGCCGAGAATCTCCGCGCTGATATTTATCTGCTCGTAGTTCTCATCCACGAAAACGAAATCCTCACCCTCCTTGTAAGAATACCTCAGATGTTTCTCCTCAACATTTGGCTCGCCGAAAGCTTCATTGGAGCGGTAAGACTTGGTCATCGCTGAACCAGTCAGAAGATTTTTCAAGCGGCACGTATAAACAGCCTGACCTTTCCCGGGCTTGAGGAAACTGAATTCTGTTATCACATACGGAACGCCCTCGATCTCCACCTTCAACCCTTTTCTCAAATCACCAACTGAATACATATTTCAACCTCTCAATATTTATCATCTTTTTCCTGCCCAACCGGCAGATATCACCTTAATTCCAACCTTTTGCCGCCGTAATAATCACTTATCTTCCCGGCGACGAAACGGGCGTTATACTATGGATCGGCCCTGTTCTTGTCAACAAATCGTATCATCTTTTAAAAACCCCTGTTTTTGGGCTGTTTTCATGTATTATTAATGTATTATTTGCCTTATGAGCGCTTGCATTTATTTTCGTTTCCTGTCTATAATCAAAGCTTTGGGGGGATAAGGAAAGCTATATGTCAGAACAGAAAAAAGGCGCTAAATACGACGCTACCAATATTACAGTTTTGGAGGGAATTTCCGCAGTCAGAATGCGTCCCGCCATGTACATCGGCGATACCGGTCAACGCGGGCTACATCATTGTGTGTTCGAGGTGGTTGACAACAGTATCGACGAGGCACTCGCAGGTTACTGCAATCGCATCCAGGTGAAACTTAATCTCGACGGCTCATGCTCGGTCAATGACAACGGGCGCGGCATACCGGTCGACATGCATGCCACCGAAAAGAAACCCGCCGTCGAAGTGGTGCTCACCACGCTACACGCCGGCGGCAAGTTCGACAACGACAGCTACAAGGTTTCTGGCGGCCTTCATGGCGTAGGAGTGTCCTGCGTCAACGCCCTCAGCGAATGGCTCGAAGTTGAAGTCCGCCGCGACAGCAAGGTGTATCACCAGCGATACGAAAAGGGGCGCACAGCTTCACCCCTGGAAACCATCGGCACAACAAAGGGCACCGGGACAAAAGTAACTTTCTTCCCTGACCCGACCATTTTCACCACAACCACCACTTTTGAATGGGAAATACTGGCCAGCCGGCTCCGCGAACTTGCATTCCTCAACAAGGGCATCGAAATCAGCCTTACCAGGGAAGATCCGCCAAAGGAGGAAATATTCAAATTCCAGGGCGGCATCATTGAGTTTGTCGAACATCTCAACCACAGCAAGAACCCGATACATTCCAAGGTAATTTACTTTGAGAAGGAAAAGGATTCCATCCAGGTGGAAATCGCAATGCAGTACACCGACGCCTACAACGAAGTCATGTACTGTTTTGCCAACAACATAAACACAATCGAAGGCGGCACACATCTCAGCGGCTTCCGTTCGGCGCTCACACGCACAATTAATGCCTACGCAAAGAGCAACAAGCTTATCAAGGAGGACAAGGAAAGCCTGGGCGGCGATGATGTCCGCGAGGGACTAACTGCCGTTATAAGCGTGAAACTGCCAAGGCCACAGTTTGAAGGACAAACCAAAACCAAGCTGGGTAATGGCGAAGTTGAGGGCATAGTTGCATCAATCGTCAATGACGAACTTGGCATCTATCTCGAAGAGCACCCCTCTGTTGCAAAACAGATCATCGAGAAATCTTTGCTTGCCGCCCGCGCACGTGATGCGGCAAGGAAAGCCAGGGACCTGACCCGCCGTAAGGGCGCACTGGACAGCGCATCCCTTCCGGGCAAGCTTGCGGACTGCTCAGAGCGCGACCCCGAACTCTGCGAGCTTTTCATCGTCGAGGGCGACAGCGCCGGCGGCTCTGCCAAACAGGGAAGAAACCGCGAGATCCAGGCAATCCTCCCACTGCGCGGTAAAGTGCTGAACGTCGAGAAAGCACGCCTGGACAAGATTCTCAATAATAACGAAATCCGCACTCTGATCACGGCTATCGGCGCAGGTATAGGACAGGATGAATTTGATATCAACAAGGTCCGCTATCATAAAATCATCATCATGACCGATGCCGATGTTGATGGTGCGCATATCCGCACACTTCTTCTCACATTCTTCTACCGGCAGATGCCCCTGTTGATCGACAGGGGTTATATCTACCTCGCGCAGCCTCCGCTATACAGGCTGATGCGCAAGAACCATGAAGAATATATTGATTCCGACGAGCAGCTCACACGGAAGCTTCTGGAACTGGGCTCCGAAGACATGCAGGTAGAATGCCCGGACAGGGAAAAGACATTCAAGGGACGGGAACTCATTTCCGTAATGGAAACCCTTACCCGAATCGAACAGATAGGCAACAGCCTCTCACGAAAAGGCGTCAACTTCCCTAAATATATCCAGACGAAGAACCCGGATACAGGGCACTTTCCGAAGTACCTCGTCACCGTGGGTGCCACCGGCAGCATCGGCGGCAATGGCAACGCCGAACCATACTATGTATATACTGATGCCGAACTGAAGAAACTCCGGGAGGAAGTTGAGACAAGAATCGGGCGCCAGTTGGAAATCTTTGCGGAGGACGGCACCGATTCCGCCCAGGAGTCCGCATTCCGCTGGATCGAGCTTTTCGCGGCACAAACCCTGGCGTCAGCCACCACCAGCCTGGAAAAGAAAGGGTTCTCAATCAAGCAATACGAGATGTCGGAAAAGCCCATTTGCTTCCTTTCAGAAGGAGACGCGGCAAAGGTTCCCGTCTTCTCCCTCCATGAACTGCTTAACAAAGTCAGGGACATGGGAAAGAAAGGGATCGAGATCCAGAGGTACAAAGGTCTTGGAGAAATGAACCCCGACCAGCTTTACAACACCACAATGGCCCAGGACAAACGTCGCATGCTCAAGGTAGTCCTCGAGGACGCGGCAAGGGCAGATGGTATTTTCAACATCCTGATGGGCGATGAAGTTGAACCGCGCAGGCAGTTCATCGAAGAAAACGCCCTGAACGTCAAGAACCTGGATATCTAGGAAAACATGGAAACCACACCAGAAATTATACCTGAAGCCGCCAAGATCGGAAATATAAACATCGAAGAGGAGATGAGGGCCTCCTACATCGATTACGCAATGAGCGTAATTGTCGGCCGCGCGCTTCCTGATGTGCGCGACGGCTTGAAGCCCGTTCACAGGCGCGTTCTCTTCGCGATGCGCGAACTTGGCAATGTCCACAACAAACCCTATAAGAAATCTGCGCGTATCGTCGGTGATGTCATCGGCAAGTACCATCCCCACGGCGACCAGGCAGTTTATGACACCATGGTCCGCATGGCCCAGGAATTCTCCCTGAGATACCTCATGATCGACGGCCAGGGAAACTTCGGATCAATCGATGGCGATCCCCCGGCCGCCATGCGATATACCGAAGTCAGAATGTCTAAACTCGCTGAGGAATTGCTAGCCGATATTGACAAAGACACCGTCGAGTTCGGCCCCAACTATGACGGCCAGTTAATGCAGCCGCTCGTCCTGCCGTCAAAGCTTCCGAACCTTCTCCTCAACGGTTCAACCGGCATTGCCGTTGGTATGGCGACTAATATCCCGCCACACAATCTATGCGAACTCGTGGACGCGATTGTCGTGCTTATCGATAGTCCCGACGCCGCCGTCGATGCCCTGATGAAACACATCAAAGGTCCTGATTTTCCAACAGGCGGAATAATCTGCGGCACTGCCCCGATAGAAAGCATGTACCGGACAGGACGCGGCCTGATGCGGGTCAGGGGCCGGGCCACCATCGAGGAGGGCAAGCAGGGCAAGGAAACCATCATCATCACCGAGATCCCCTACACCGTCAACAAAACCTCGCTGGTGGAAAACATCGCTCACCTTATCCAGGAAAAAACCCTTGAAGGCATCTCGGATCTGCGCGATGAATCGAACAAGGACGGCATCCGAGTCGTCATTGAACTCAAGCGCGGAATCATTCCAAAAGTCATCTTGAATAACATCTACAAGCATACCCAGCTCGAAACAACCTTCGGCGCTATCCTCCTTGCCATCGATGACGGCAAACCCAGGGTAATGAATCTCAAGGAACTCATACAGTGCTTCCTCAAGCACCGGTTCGAAGTGGTAACAAGGCGCACAAAGTTTGACCTTGCCAAGGCAGAGGCCCGCGCCCATATCCTTGAAGGCTTCAAGATCGCGCTGGACAACATGGATGCCATCGTAAAAACCATCCGCCAGGCGCCCAACCGCGAGGAAGCCCGCCTCAACCTCATCAGCAGGTTCAAGCTATCGGAAATCCAGGCCATTGCCATTCTCGAAATGCGACTCTACCAGTTGACCGGCATGGAACGTAAAAAGGTTGAAGATGAGTACCTTGAGGTCATCAAGCACATTTCATATCTCAGGGATCTCCTGTCCAGTGACAGCAAGATTTTCGGTGTCATTCGGGCAGAACTGCTTGAAATCAAGAAGCTTTATGGCGATATGCGGCGCACGGATATTGCGCCTGCCGAAGGCGAGATCGACATACAGGATCTCGTCGCCGACAGGGGTTGCATAATCACCATCAGCCACACCGGCTATATCAAGCGTGTGCCGATCGATACATACAAGGCACAGCGCAGAGGCGGCAAGGGCGTTGCCGGCATGGATGTGAAAGAAGAAGATTTCGTTGAGAATCTTTTTGTCGCCAGTACGCATGATTACATCCTGTTCTTTACAGCGGCCGGCAGGGTTTACTGGGAAAAAGTTTACGAGATCCCGGAAGCCAGCAGGACAGCACGTGGCAAAGCCATCGTAAATCTGTTGAATATCCAGAGCGATGAGCGCGTTGCAGCCATGATCCGCGTCCGCGAATTCCCTGAATCAAAATTCCTCGTTATGGCAACCCGCAAGGGCGTCGTTAAGAAAACGAACCTTGCCGAGTTTAGCAATCCCAGGAGCGGAGGAATCATAGCAATCAATATTGATGAGGGCGACAGCCTTATGCAGGTCAAGATGACTGGCGGCAACGATTCCGTGGTCCTCGCGACACGTAAAGGCATGAGCATCCGTTTCAGCGAGAAGAAAATGCGTGACCAGGGCCGCGCTACCCGCGGGGTCAAGGGCATTACCCTCAAGGGTGACGACGTGGTTGAAAGTCTTGAGATAGTCAACCAGGACGCAACCTTCCTGATGTGCTCCGAGAACGGTTACGGTAAACGCACAATATTTGACGAATACCGCGAACAGGGAAGAGGCGGCAAAGGTGTGATTGCCATCCGAACCTCCGACCGTAACGGCGTAGTAGTCGGCGCCCATGCTGTGAAGGAAACAGATTCTCTCATGCTCATAACGGCAAAAGGAAAAATGATCCGCATGGCAGTGTCCGATGTGCGGGTAATTGGCCGTGCCACCCAGGGTGTAAGATTGATCAATCTTGATGAAGGCGACAAACTGGTGTCAGCCACCACATTTGAGCCGGAAGACAAGGAAATCTCCGATCAGCCGCCTGAGGCATAGGGAAAGAGAATGTTCACTTTTGCACTCTGAATTCTCAATGCCGAAGGAAAGACTCAAGTTAGAATACTGACAGCCTGCCAACTCTATCACTCACTGCGGAATGTTCTCAGGCGACCACCATCTACCGAAGATTATGACCAATATCGCGCACAATTTTTTGAATATCAGATTCGAGCCGTTGGAAAGCCGGAAGAACTCGCAGGCATGAAAAATCACGCATATGATTCGACACATCCCTCGCCAAAATGTCAGGCCGTAATTTCTTTAATCGGCGTCCATGTAAACCGCTTGCAGTCTTCAGTATTCTGTAAAGCAAATCTTTAGGGTCAGGAATAGATTCAATCCGAGCCGCAGAAGGAAGATCAAGACCCATAGGTCCGTTAGGATTTCCTGCTGACCTTCGAATAGCCCACTCGTCAAGCAACAACCAGGCCTCCTGCATTCGAACCGGTACAACACAAATATGCTGAAAAAATACCCCACGTTGACTTGCCAATACAACAGCCTGCCTGATTTCTTCATAACGCATATCGGGTGGTTGACTTTCTGCATCACGATGAACAAATAAGATATTGCAGGGGTAAATCTCAATGACACTGCAAATCTTATCGACCAATGAACCAGGCGGTTGTGGAAGCTTTGTCAGATCAGCCCATTCCATTCGCACGATCACCGATTTCAAATGTTCTTCCATCAACCATTTCAAAATTGGCAAAAGAGCAATATCCGAAGGGCCATCTGTTAATAACGAGCAATTGATAGAAGACATACGTCACTCCGCAACGTGAGGAAGACACATTTGAAGGTCGTCTCGTTCGACAACTTTGGGCCTACCTTTTCGATTGGACTCAACAAGATCACGACCAACACGCGCATAATAACTGTACATTTCCTGATCATGTAAAGAACAGGGGTTCAGATAAGCCAGTAGTTTACCTTTCGAAACCGTCTGCCCGTTTGGATCTACCTTTTGACGCCATGTATTCGGAAGGTGTTCAAACTTTGCTTTCTTGTATCGTCGACCACTCTGAAGTTCCTCAACTACTTCTGCCACAAGCAGAGCATCATCTGGAATCTCAAGCACCACTGAAGGTGAATGAGTATTAACAATGATCTGTCGCAACGGGTTTGTCTCGTCTATGGATTCATCTGTATCTGTCACAATATCCTGTAATAATCGCAGCATTGCGGGAATTCGTTTTGGGTGAATGCCGTTTTCCGGCTCTTCCAGACAGACCAAACCATTAGCATATGGGTCCATTTCCAGAACCGTAAGGGCAAGAAAACGCAAAGTTCCATCAGATAAGGATCTTGCAGGATATATCGTCCCATCTTTCCCGGTAACCTGAAGCGTCAGAAGTTCTCGCTTTTCATCACGATCAACGTCTATTGCTTCCACATCATCTATGAGTTCACCTAGACGATTAGCTGCTTGGCAATACACAGCTTGCTCATCTAGAGACTCATTCTTCCCTTCTTTATTGGCTCCTGCTTCTTTTGCCAAATGATAAAGCGTTGAGGGTAAGTGCGCCCCATTTGCGGCCAGATGAAATGGTGCATTAATGCCATCAGGCTCTCGCAAAGCCGCCGGCTCAAGCTGAAGCATTGACCAAGATTCCATCTCTCGCTTGGCGCATAAAACTGTCGGACTTTCTGCCGTGTTGACCGTGGAAAGCACCGTTCTCGGCTGAGTTGCCGGATTCTTTATCGCTCTCCCACTACTACCGCCATCCTGGTGAAGTTTAATTACCCGACTCAATCCCTCCCCCTCGGTTGATATGTATGGTGCGCCTCGGTGCTTGATGTGCACGGCGGACTCCCGCCACTTTCTAGAATTGTGCTCAAAGGGCAAATGTTTCCCCATCTGATTTTTAGGTATCTGCACCAATTGCTCTCTTATTATCTCGATAGGTCCTCGCATCTGTTGACTGCGATCTGAATCCTCCCTGTATCGAAGCTCCAACGTATATCGCAAAAAGTTTGCAGTAGCCACTGTTTGTTGCCCAAGATCATCCACAGCCTCCTTGGGCGTAATCATCTCAACCTCAAACGACATAATATCTGTACTTTTCCCAGCAACACGATGGAAAAGGCTGCGCGCATCTGCATTTCGGGCCGTTTCGTTTCTTACGGACAAAGCTGCTGTCATTAGCGTTTTATTTGCTGACATGCTCAGAAACCGGATTGCATCAAATAGATTTGATTTCCCGACAGCATTAGCGCCTGCAATGCATGTGAAAGGCCCGAATCGAATATCAACATCGACCAGATTCTTGAAGCCGTTTACTCTCAATCGTGTAAGCATGTGAGTCCCTATTTCATTGAATAGTAAGTATAGTCATAACTTTTCCTGCTTTTTGCAAGTCTTGAAATCAGCATCCCAAACGCCACTTTCCTGATGTGTACGGAGAACTGGTATGGAAAGAGTTAAAAAAAGGCACATTGGAAATCCGTCATTACGAAAACGGCACATGGGAATCTTGGCTCCAATAACTCAATCTTATTCTGGGAAGATCCAGCGGCTGTCGAAGCCGGGGATGGCTTCGCCGTGCTGGATTTTCCAGTAGCGGTCCACATAGATTTCCACGCCCTTGCGATAACTCAGGTCCGGGGCGGAGTTGCGGGTCCATTGCAAGTCTAACAGCTTGGCGTCGGCCGGCAACTCCAGCACGCGGTCAAATTCCGCCCGGTCCCGCGCCGACATCCCCAGGTGCTCGAGCCCCAGGATCGCATCGCCGCGATCCAAAATACGCAATACCACCGCCTCGCCGTGGATCATCGGGATCACCGACACGCGCAGGTCAATCTCGCGCCCTCCCACCTTAAGCCGGATTCGCCCATCCTGCGGCAGCCGCTTTTCCGCAATATCCAAATGGCTCAGGATCTTGAGGCGCGACACGATCGCCGCGTGATACCGCTTGATCGAGGAGGGAATATTGGCTTCCTGCAGCACGCCGTCAATGCGATACCGCACCCGCAGTTCGCTTTCAAAAGGCTCGACATGTACGTCCGTCGCCCGCAGGTCTAGCGCCTCGGCCAGCACCTGGTTGACGAACTTGATGATCGACGCGTCCTCGGCCGCCTTGCTCAAGTCCAGTTCATCATCCGAATGATCCACCACCTCCACCGGCTCATCGCCCATCGACTGCAGCGTGTCGGCCCCAATCCCCAGCGAGCGCTTGATGCACCGCTCGATCTCTGCGGACGCCGCCAGCACCGGCCGGAATTCCCGCCCCGTCACCAACCGCAATTCATCCACCCCCGTCGTGTCGAACGCCCGGCTCGTGGCCACCGTCGTCACGCCGCCCTCTTCACTCAACGGCACCACCTGCCGCTCCAGCAGAATCCGCGCCGGAAACTGCTCAATCAGCGCCTTGGGCGGATTGACCGCCTCCAATTCGACATAAGGCATCCCCAGCATCGTCCCCAGCGCCCGCAGCAGCGCATCCTCGGCCACGCCATTGGCCCCGCGCAGCGCCTCATCGAGCGCCTTGCCCTCGCCCGTCAACTGCCGCACCCGCTCCGCCGCCACCGGGGTCAGCAACCCGTCGCGGCTCAAACTCTCTACGACATCCAGCATGCGATCGCCTCAAAAAGTCCGGGGCGGCGCGCTGCCACGCGCCGCCCGCGGACCGTTCTTTGCTACTACTCCAGGATCCCCATCTCCACCAGTACGGCTTCCTGCCGCTGGGTGAGCAACTCGGTGAGCTCCGCGCGGGCCTTCTTGAGGTCCTCGGCGGCCTTGGTCCGCGCCTCGCGCAGGGCCGTCAGCTTGGCCTTGATCTCTTCGGGCTTGGCGTCCTTGTTGTCCAGCACCGTCTGCAGATCCTTGGCCTTCTGGGCCACATCCGACAACGGGGCCGCATCCGCCGGGGCCGCACCGCCGCCGCCGCCCGGGGGGCCGCCGCGGCCGGGACGACCAAATCCGCCGCCGCCCCGCGTATCGCGCTGCAGCGTCGTCACCTTCTCCACCTTCGGCTGGATCAGCTTCCACTCGTCATCCTTGGCCCCCAACTGCTCCTTGATGCGATCCATCATGCGCTGGCGCATGGCCGCGGGGTCAAACCCGCCCCGGCCGCCGGCGCCACCCGCACCACCCGCGCCGCCGCCGGGCTGCTGCGCCAGCAACGGCATCGTCAGGGCGGCTCCCGCCACCAACACTCCTAACAGCAACCACGAACGCAAACTCTTCATAGGGGCTCCTTGAAAGATGTGTCCTTACCGTTTACGCCCCGCACCGCCGCGAAGCGTTTCAACACTATCGTGGGCGCGGCCCGCGGCCGCGCTCGGCCCGCCGCTTGAGCACCTCGTCATACTTCACCCGTTGGGCGGCATCCAAAATCTGCTTAGTCCGCTCGACCGCATCCTGATAGACCTTGCTGCGTTCTTTGTTCAGCGCATCCAGCGCGGTCGTGTAATCCTGCTGGATCTTCTCAAACGCCGCCTTCTGGTCCTCGGGGATCAACTTGGCGATCGCCTCATCCCGATCCTTCCGCAATGCCGCCCGGCGGTCGCCCGCACTCCCCCCCGTGCCGTCGCGTTCCACCACTTTGGACCATATTTCCTTCATCTGCTCCCGCTGCTGGGCCGTCAGCCCCAACTCATCCGACAGCGACAGGTGCGCCGCCGGCCGCGCCGACACCCGCGCCAATCCCACCCCCATCAC
>Ga0118677_10003156_pt1 | contig 13619 bp, 12 predicted proteins | sample AliMusrvi5mmetaG_FD_86154 | JGI IMG/M metagenome (GOLD analysis project Ga0118677, IMG submission 86154)
GTGAAAAAGCAGAAGTGCACAAGCCCCCGTGACACTTGTGACAGACGTGACACTCGACAGGCAGGCGCACCCCCGATCACCTTCCTGCAACCGTTTAAGATTCTGCCTCTTGACACACCCGGCGCACCTGTTTGGGATACAAGCTTTGAAAGTTGCAAGACTATCTCCGGCATCCAAAACGGGTTTAATGCGCTTTTCCGCGTGGCACAAGAGGATTCACCGGATGGACTGTTGACGCGGAAAATTCTCTGCGATCTCACCAGCACTATCGTGGGACAACTCAACGACCTGACCCGTTTTAAACCCGATTTATGGCGACCTATTGCGGTTGATTGTATCGTGTGGCCAATCTTATCGTCCCCACATCCGATGATAAAAGCGCAGGCAGAAGCAACCCTGAAAGCATTGAACGTGGGCAGCAGCAAGACCGGCCTCAGAGCAGACCATTCAGCGCGATGGAACGCAGTTAATGATTTTGTCAGTTGCGTTGCGTTGCAACTTCTCTGTCAATTTGCCAGTGCAAGGGTAACTCTCATGCGTCAGCCCGATCTCGAAAACGGATTGCAGGGATGGAAGCGTGATTTACTAGAGTTGCCAACGACATTCTCCCCGGAGACATGGCGTGAATGGTGGAAAGTAGCGCGGCAGTATTTCCTCGAAGCGTATCCGCACCCTGAGCAAATCAAAGAACTGGCGCAAATTGCCCGGCAGCAGCTTGACCCTGATTTACACACACCGGGACGGATTAAAGGGCGCATCCTCTACATCCTCGAATCACGATTCCGCAGCCTTGCCGGACGGTAGCCCCTTATCAAAACTGCCCGCCCCAAGTAGGAGACGAAGGTTATTTGTCCGTGTCCTAAAACACGGGGCATGGCGGCTGAGCGTTGTCCTTCATGCAGCCCAGCATGGCGCACAGGCTCACGAGCATCCCATACCTGTAGGCTTCGGACTCGATGCAACCGATGACGAATTATTATCTGAATTCAATAAGGCAACGATTAGAAAGAACAACAACAAAGCTGCACTTATGCCAACGATAAAACCAGTCCTCACTTTGCGCTTTTGAGCGATCGGCTTGCTGATCGCCGGTGGAATATAGGCGGGTGCTGTTGGTTTTGACGGGACCGGCTGTGTCTGCGGTACGGTAAGCGGCTGACCGCACTTGGGGCAATTCACAGCCTGCCCTGCGCCCGTCGCGTCGATCACAATATGCTGGCCGCACTTGAAGCAGTAGAATTCGATGTCCATGCGCTACGCCTCTTGCGACCTCTTGCTGGTGACCAGCCAAATCACCATGGATGGTAGAGCAACAATAGCCCATAGAAAAAACCAAAAGACCAAGATGAATCCCATCCCAAATGTCACTCCTAGCGCTTCGGCATCACCCATTATTCTTCCCTGTGTCGAACTGGCCACGTTGGCCATTCCCCCGAATCCACAAACGGCACAGCCACCTAAACACAGCAGTGACCAGCCTATAACGACCCATTTTAGAATTTGGCGCAGAGTATTTCCCGTGTTTTGCTTTGGTTGTAGTCTCTCGCCAACTACTTTTTCCGGTGCTATCTTCGGAGGTGCAACTGCCGCTGACGGTACAGCGACTCGGATCGGGCGCGGCTGCGGCCGGCACCCTGCTGGAACGTATCATTTTGGGCGAGAGTCAGGATCCTGCCCGCCACTTCGAGGTCGGCGAACGGCTGGGGATCTTTGACTTTGCCCGCGCCGCACGGATGACGGGCTCGGGCTTCCCGTTGTTCCTGGGCATGGGCTCCAAGCTGCAGCGCGCGCTGATCCAGTTCATGCTGGACCTGCACACGACCGAGCATGGCTATACCGAGATGCTTCCCCCGTTTGTCGTGAACAGCGATTCCATGATCGGAACCGGCCAGCTCCCCAAGATGGCGGAGGACATGTATCACTGCGAGAAGGACGATCTCTGGCTGATCCCCACGGCCGAGGTTCCGGTGACGAACTACTTTCGCGAGGAGATCATCGACCGTCCGCTCCCCATTTTTCTCACGGCCTACACGCCGTGCTTCCGGCGCGAGGCAGGCTCCGCCGGTAAGGAGACGCGCGGCATCCTGCGCGTGCACCAGTTCGACAAGGTCGAGATGGTGAAGTTTGTCGCGCCCGAGACCTCCTACGCTGAGTTGGAGAAGCTCGTGGGGAACGCTGAAGACGTGCTCCAAGGACTGGGGCTGCACTACCGCATTCTTGAACTCTGCTCCGGCGACATCAGCTTTGCGGCAGCCAAGTGCTACGACATCGAGCTCTGGGCGCCGGGGCAGCAGGGGTGGCTGGAGGTCTCCTCCTGCAGCAATTTCGAGGATTTCCAGGCACGCCGCGCCAACATCCGCTACCGCGATGCGGAGGGGAAGACGCGCTTCGTCCACACGCTCAACGGCTCCGGCGTGGCTCTGCCGCGCCTGATGATCGCCCTGCTCGAGAACTACCAGCAGGCGGACGGCAGCGTCATCCTGCCGCCGGCCCTCGCGCCGTACATGGGTGGAATCGACCGGCTCGTGCCGAAGTAAGGGTCGGGCCGCATAGGCCCCTGTCGCGTGCAATTGCTGCCGCCCGTGCAAACCCCGGATCTCGCCGCTCTGACAGCGCCTGTTCCGCCACTTTGCCGCATTTTTCTCCGGCTGCGAGCGGCATTTTCAGCCCTGCTGCGGGCTCCTGCGGCCGATCATCCCTGTGTGGTCGGCACAGTGAAGGGGCGTCACGTCTGGACAAGACGGCCAACCGGATCAAGGAACGATCAGCACCTTGCGCGGTTCATTCTCAAGAACGACTTCTTTCTCTCTTGGAGATCCGCCCGGAAATTGCCATTTCAGCACAACCGGACCGGCTTCGGCTTGCGCGACAAACGCATCCGCGACGCCGGGCAGTACATTCCACGCGCCAAGACAACGCCCTTTCTTTGTGTACCCGATAACCGAAACAGGCCCTTGGAAGCTGTTTCGTGCCGGCAGGATGCCGCGAACAGACCGTCCGGTGGCCTCACCGGCATCCACGGTAATCATCCAGATGGAGCCGTCGGCAAGAACAAGCGCGTTTTCCATTGTTCCGTCGCCATCAAAATCTGCCCAGCAGGCCGCTGCCGCCCCGTTCGCCGCTGCTGGAAGCGTTCCGCTCACCACAAGATTCAATGACATGGCCACGCCGAAACTGCAGAATCCGCGATTGAAGAACAGCCGGGGCATGCCGCTGGAATAAATAAGGCTGATATCCTGTCGGCCGTCATGATTGAAATCCACTGTCGACCCGCCGGAAATATCATCGCTGCCCAGGCCGGAAGCTTCACCCGTATGCGATCTGACGTCAACAAACTGAAACTTGCCGCGATTTCTCCATAATCGGAACGTGTCGCCAATCGTTACCACGTCGAGCAGACCATCCGCATCAAAATCGCCAAGGAACGCGACGGCCTTGGCGGATCCTGCGGCAATGGGGCAGCTGACGCCCGGCTCGAACTGTCCGCCACCTTTCCCCTGATACCGGATGCTGCCTCTCTCAAAAAGCTGGATAATATCCGGATGGGAGTCTCCATCAAAGTCCGCCACCAGGCAGCGCCCCGGAATTCCCAATTCACGGAGCAGAGACCGGTCAAAAGTCAGTTGCCTCGGCGCAGCTGCAGTAGACGCCGGCTCCCAGAATACGAGCCCGTTGGTGGTGGCGATTACCAGCGCAGCTCTCCCGGCCACGCCGCAATCGACAGTCTCGAGATTCAGGCAATCCTTGATGCGATCGCCGCCGAGAGCTGCGAATTTCTGAAAGGTTCCGTCTGCTCCCTGGGCATAAATCGTTACTGACGTGCCGTTCCAACTTGCCAGATCCATCCAGCCGTTACCCGTGAAGGCGCCCCAGGCTGCGCAGGTGGATTTCGAAGCCAGTTTGTGTTTTGCCGTCGAATCAACGAGAGCTTTCCTGTCAATTGCGTATGCAAGAAGGGCATCTCCTGCGTCGCTTGCGATGAAAAGAGCCGGTTCGCCCTCAGGCGTGATGCAAACGGGAATGGCCGCGCGAACCGTTCCCTCGACTCTTCCGCACTGCACGGCACGTGCCCACGCGACACCGTCTTTGACAGGGATCTCCGCGTCAGGATCGGAGATGACGTAATTAATGGCCTTGATGAGCATATCCGTGCCGCCGTTCCACGTCGGGATCATCTTCTCGCCGCAAATGTCATTGAAATCCCAACGTCCCTCCTTCCTGCTGAGAAACGAAAGCCAGGATCCGTTGACATGCAGATACGCGCTCCGGATGGCGCCCTGCGTCGCCCCCTGTTCGTTCGAGGCTGTGCGCTCAGCCCCGGGAGCAGATCCGTCTTCGTTGAATTCGCCGACAAAAAGGATCACCGAATTGCTAGTCGATCCGTTCAGCACTGCATTCCGGACGGTTTCGAGCTTGTCCTTCATCGCCGTGGCATTGAAATCAAATGTCAGCGTCGTGGCATCTGTCTTCCCCTTGATGACGCGTTTGACCGTTGCCGTCGCCCGGCCGTCCTTCGCCGCCCCCAAATCCAGCTCAAGGATCAGCGCGGATTGCGCGGCCAGATGCACTGGCGTGAAATTGGGATTGATCAACGCATGCGCGACGCTGCATGCGAATGCCAGCATCATGGCGGCCAGGATTGCGGCGCGACTGCGTGTCTTCATGGATGCACCAGATTCTTTCCTTTTCCGCACGGTAAAAGACGTGGCGCCCGTCGCGACACAGGGGAATACCTGCCCGGGTCGGAAGCAGGCCGGGATTCACTCATCGGCCGGGTTCTGCCTTGAGCGGAGCGGCGGGCGCAACCGTCCGCTTACCCACGATCTTTGCCACTGCAGCCGCCATGTCATAGAGCTTCTTTGATTCATCTTCCCAGTAGCTTGGCATGATCATGTCCGGGATGGCGGTCTGATTCTGAACCAGTCCGCACGTCCAGAACTCCGAGACGTACCGCAAGGAGCGTGTGCGGTTGTCGCACAGCAGCTTTGCCTGCCTGGCCAGATCACCGCTGATTTTGTTGTCAAGCAGGGCATTCTGCACGAAGATCCGCGCTTCCGCTTCCTGGAGAGCTTCGCGCATCATTTCATAGCGGGCGGTGGTGCCGGCGCCATCCTTGCAGGGCCAGAGGACGTACTGGACCACGGCGTTAAAACTCAATGTACCCCAGCCGCCATACTGGTAACCGTCGCCGAATCGACCGAGAATGGTCTTCGTTTCCTGTCCGTTCTTGATCACCGGCCAGAAATCGGCGCCGAACGGACCAAATCCGCGCAAGCCCATATACCGGTCGTACCCGTCTTCTCCGGCTATGTTTCCACGTGTCAGATTGACCGGTTTTCGCCTGCCGGACAGCAAAACGGCTTCTGCGCAGAGGCGGCTTTCGGGCATGAATGCGTCCTGCCCCAATCGCGTCCCGGCATAATCGTTATTACCCGTTCGTGGGTAAGTAATCATGATGTCGGGGTTCTTCCATCCGTAGATTGGCTTATCGGCATCCACATCCCAGAATACGCTGATAACTCCGCCCACCAGTGCGGCCCGCCCCCACTTGGGCGAATTTGCCGCGCGGTCCTGATCGCCGAACCAGTAGTGCGAAATACGCACCCATTTCACGTCCGGGCCGGCAGCCGTCTGCACGTCTTTCCATGCCTTGGGGTTGTCGTTCATGACGCCGCTGGATCCGCCGTGGGTGTGAAATCCCACCATCATTGATTTTTCCAGGCCGCGCTTGGCGAGAATCTCTCGCATTCCCGCGAAGACCGGCTTCATGAACGCCACGCACTCCGGCGTGCCCCAGGGTGGTGCCTTGCCTTCGGTACAAGTGCCGGTCTTGGGGTCCAATGCCGTATACAGGAATTGTTTCCCGTGTTCCGGGCCGGTCTCCAGTATCTGCAGGCACACCACGGGAATCTTGCCAAAGCGCTTGATGGCCGTGTCCAGGTATTTCTCGGCAATCGAGAAATCGTACTTGTAGCTCCCGTCGGTTTGCTTGACCCAGCGCACCATTCCCTGCTCCACGCCGAAATGGGTTTTCGCGATCAGGGGAATGTTGATCTCCTTGTTGCCAAGCTCGCCCATCAACTGGAAGGATTTGTCGATCAGTTTCCAGTGCTCGTCCGACCACATCTTGACGTTATATTGCAGGGCAACTGACTCCGGCGACTGGATCAGCGCAACATGCGTGATGAAATCCTTCGGATCGGGAAGAATCCAGTCGGCGACATACAGCTGAATCGGCACGTCAGTGGGCTTCAGCCCTTCAGCCTGCACCGTCAGCTTGCCTGCATAGTTGCCGGGCTTCGCATCAGGTGGGACTTTCACGATCACCCAAATGGGAACACCGGCGAAATTCTGGCCACCCTCGGCCAGGAGAGGGACTCCGGCGGGGGGGGTTGAATCCAGCGGGTCGTATCTCACCCAGCGCCCGATGGCGTCCGGAACCCATCCGTTCCACAGCTTGAGACAATACTTGATCTGGATACTGGCGGCCGGAATCACGCCGCCGGGACCTTTCAGGTCGGAAACGACGGCCTGGATGCCTTTGATGGCTTCTGTCGAACTCAGAACCGCCTCACCACAATAACACCCGTTGGCCGCACCCCTCAGCCTGATCGGATAGATGGGCTCATTCGGATCCCCGTACTGGGTGTAATTATAGTCGAGCAGTGCGGGCTGGGTCCATACCTGGGGCCCCTTGGGCCTCTGGATGTTGGCAACAGCTCCATTGCCCGTCAGCTTTACTTCATCGATCGAACAGCGGTTCCACCAGAACTGCATCCGCATCCCGAAATCATGAACCGGGCTACCTTTCGTTTTCGTGCTGGTGAACATCAGTGCGTTGGCAGGCGCCCGATGCGCTTCAATGGCCAGAACGTTCACGCCCTTGTTCAGCATCTTCGCCGGGATCGTGATGCTGGACTTGCGAAAGCGATCCTTGCCTGCGCCGTTGCTCTTGAGCAGTTGAGGTTCGTCAAACACCTTGCCGGATAATTGAGTCTGAAGGAGCAGCGCACCGTCTGCTGCGTAGCACTCCTTCGTGTATTCCTCCGCGAGTGTATCGTTCTTGATCTCACCCTTCGGCATGCTGCAGCGTCCGGCCTCCACGCCGTTCACATACACAACGACGCCGCCCTGATAGATGAGCGAAAGATTCAGGTCAGATGGCGCCTTCACCTCGAATTTCCCGCGAATGCACTGCAGGGCCAGGCTTCGATATTGCGTTCGCATGGATTGGTTTCTGTGGAGCCATCGCGAATCGTCAAAATCCGTCTTCTGCCAGCCTGCCGGGGGAAGATCGGAAGATAAGACATTCTTTGTAACGGCCAGCTTCGTGGCATCCTTGGCGCCTGTGCGCGGGTTGAGAGGGTCCACCTGCACCAGTTCTCCCGAGTCAGCTTTGACGATATCGGTTTGCCAGGTCTCGAAGTAGCGCCACATGCTCCCGGAGGTGTCGAGAATCACGTTTGCCTCTGCCGCCTGCGCAGAGGGGAGACCAATCATGCTGAGGAGCACGAGGCAGGCAATCAGGTGTCTCATGGTTTGGGCATCCTTTCGCCAGGCCGCAAGTTCCCTTGATTCGACAGGAACGAATTGATTACGCCTGTTATGTTGGCAACTTTACCGGAATCGTGGGCTGTGTGACGAGGCAGGAATTGTCCATGGGCAGGTCACAGGGCCTTCCCAAACCCGCCGATCCGGCCGTAGCCAGCTCCATCCGTGCTGCATACTTGCGGATATCAGGTTACCAGATGCGCTGTATGGCCGATGCTTGGTGAATTTTGCACTGGCGCAGGTTATTGAATGAGTATAAATTACATTTAAATCTGGGTTTTGTTGTGTTTACACAAAAACCGGAATAACCAAACGAAAGGAAGATCGGAATGAAGCACCTGGTGACATCCCTCGTCGTTCTGGCGCTGGTTGCATGCGCCTGCACACCCCAATCAGCCCCTGCACCGACGGCGCCCGCAGCCAAGCCGGCACCTGCCGCCCCTGTGGTCGCAAAACCTGCCGTCCCTGCTGTGGCAAAACCCGCCGCACCGGCTCCGGCATCGGTTCCTGCCGCCCCTGTGGCAAAACCCGCTGCACCGGTTCCAGCTCCTGTTGCCTCTGTGGCAAAAGCCGCCGCAATGGGCGACTGGAAAGTGGCCTACACCGCCGACCTGAAGGATCCCAAGACAGCCGAGCAGTTCGCCAAGGTGGGGTGCACGGTCACGGTTGCGGATGGTGTCATGACATTCAAATCGACAGACGAGGGCGAAGCCATCGCCTTTCTCAAAACGCAGAAGTTTCCGGGCGACGTCAGGGTCGAGTTGGTCGCGTCGTTGAGCGGCGAGAAGCTCAGCGACTTGAGCCTGATCCTGAACGGCAACGAGCAGAGTGGACGCGATAGTGGTTATCTGCTGCAGGTGGGTGCTAAGGGAAACAAGATGGGCCGGCTGCAACGCCAGGGGACTGTGGCGGAAGAGTCCATTAATGGCAAGGGGGTTGTCTCTGCGGGCAAGAAGCACACCGTGGTTGCCGAAAAGAACGCCGGCACAATCAGCCTTACCCTGGATGGCAAGGAGATCTTCTCAGTCAAGGATAACAGCCCGATCAAGGGCGACGCCAATGCCCTCGTGGCGCTCTACACTTGGAGGAGCACCATGAAGGTCGAGAAGTTTGTCATTTCGACAAAGTAACCTGCGGGCTTCATCTGCACGCCGGCCTGCGCACCTGCGCAGGGCCGGCGTTTTTCGTATGCGGGGTGTAGACGGCGTGGCGCTACTGGACAACGAACCGCACCGGCTTGTTTTCCTCCACCGTGACTTCATGCGATGCGCAGGGACGGGCGCCACGTGAACGCTACTCGGCTGGCCCCTGCTTTCCAACAAAAGCTTCTGAAAATCAGGGAATCATGTTTCAGTCTTCCACGCATCGTTCACCTTTCCATCCAGTGGCGCAATGGTGCGAACGGGGCGCCAACTGGCCCAGCAGGCCAGCTGCGTCCCGCGCCGCGCCCAGCATCTCGATTCTCTGCACGATAGCCCTTATGAGCGCATTGCGCGCCCCAAATGCCCTTTACGTCACAACACCTGCGTCCTACAATCCCGACATTCCAGCCGGGTTTGATCGGACCATTCAGCCTCTCACCCCGCTGGAAACGGGTTGGATGGCGACGCATAACCAATAAGTTAGTCCGGAAAACAGATGAAAATAGCGCCTTCTTCTTGTCTGCTCTCGGTTGTGGCCGCAATTTGCCTCGCGGCTGGATGCGCGACACAACATGGCGGAAACACAAGAACATATGTGGCACATGCCATGATGATCGAGGGGCCAACCTCGGAATTTGAACGTATCGGGTGGAATGATGTGACAAATAATATGAAACCGAGTTTTACAGCGGCTATATCTGACTCTGTCTTCCAGTCGCTCAAGTTAAAGGTTGTGCATTTTCCTCTGCTGGCGCTCAGGCTTGGCCAGACAACAGATGCGAGCAACCAGCAGATCGTTCGATATGCGACATCCCTTGACACAAACGGCATGCCGGGTGTCTTCAAAGAACAAGGAGTGGGGCAGAAGATGCAAATTCGTCTCGTCGAGGCAACGGGCGCACGCGTCAGCGTGGACGCATGGCTCGAAAATGTGCGAGAACCGAAATGGCAAAACGTCACGGAAGGGATGAACGGCGCATCTGAATGTAAGATCCCATTCTTTGCTTCAAGGAGCTGGTTTTCCAAAATGGAATTCGCAGTCGATAGTTGGTGTGTCGTGGGCGGCAGAACAGACGACGCGAACATGACAGTTTTTGCCATCAAGATTAGCTACGACAATAACACCCAACCAAGCCGGGCACCACTACCTCGCACTCCGCAAACAGGGTGCTCAGAGGTTGCGCGCTGACGCTGGGGCTGTCGTCACCATCCAGTCTTCACTTCCGCTTCCTCATCTTCGCCAAGCCAATCTCCAGATCGCTGTGGACCGCTGCTTTGATGATGCGGTAATCGCCGGGCGCGTTGTCCACGCCCTTGAGCGCCGGCTGGGAATAATCATTGACATAGAGACAGCGCAGCGGGCCCGCTTTTGAGGCGACCACGCTGTGTTCGTCCGCATATTCCGCCAACCGTTGTACTGGATTCATTTTGGTTCTCTCTGTTTCCCGTCAGTGGGGGGCATTATCCGATATTTTCCATTTGACCCGTTATCCTCGACCCTCGTGGGCTGTTCGTATTCGGCAGTAAGACATTTCCAGTTGTCGGACAACGCCGCAGGTCAAACGCGTGGCCAGGCATCGCCTGCACATGCCTATCAAGAAGGGCGGTATTCAGAAAATGCCTCGTACATGGCGATGACGTTGTCCAGCGGGGTCTCTGGCATCACGATGTGGCTTGAGCCGCCGATATAGCCACCGTTGAACTTCCCGAACAGGGCGACCAGTTCATGTACCTCGCGCTTCACATCCTCCGGTGTGCCTCTTACCAGGGTTCCCTGTACGTCCACGCCGCCGTTGAAGCACACCTTGCCACCGAACTCCCGCGACAGCTGTCGCACGTCCATGGCCTGTGGTTGCACCGGGTTCAGGACGTTGAGCCCCATGTCGATCAGGTCGGGAAGAATCGTCGTGATATTCCCGCACAGATGCATCCAGACATGTGCGCCCCCGGAACGCACACGTTCGAACATGCGCTGGTAGGAGGGCTTGTAGAAACGCCGCCAGTCGTCGGGGTTGATGAGCAGACTGCGCTGACACCCCCAGTCGTCGGAGAAAAACACGGCATCGACTCCGCGTTTGACCAACTGGTCGATGATCGCGAGATTGTATTCGACCACGCGGTCCCGCAGGCGGACGAAGTTTTCTTCATCCGTGTAGGGGTCCATCAGCATGTTGTCGAAGCCGCGGAGCATCCAGAGGCGTTCAAAGAGCGTAAACCAGACGACCGACTGTACGTACCGGTCGCCGCGCTCCCGCAGCCGTTCATCGGCCACGTCGAACCGGCCGGCGCGGTTGGGGTCAGGGAAGGCATATCCGTCCATCGCCTCATAGCCGCCCGCGAGCGGATGCGACTCGGTCTTGTTTCCGTGCCCGTCATTCTCCCAGCCGGTGCCCCACTGGTCCTGCCAGCGATGCACGCCATCCCGGGTCCCGTGGTCCACTCGGAAATCCGTTGGCGCGACCCACTCCAGCATGTCGCTGGTGAAGCGCTCGGACAGCGCGCGGATGTGTTCGCGCTTGCGCTCGTCCTTGTCGTACAACGTGTCGAGATGCAGCCCGATTGCGCAGGGCAGATAGGCGGGTTTCTTGAACGCGATGGCCCGCTTGTAGTTTTCTTTTCCCGTCATGCGGATCTTCTCCTCCTGATGCCGAACGCTCCGGCCAGCCGCAACAGCAGCCGGTGGTCAGGCCTTCCCTATAAATGGTGTTCCCTGATGGAATCGAAGTTGCCATCCGGAACGGGTGCGCGTCCAGATGGAACTTCTTCGGGCGTATTCCGTCACGCCATGATAGGTGACGGCACTATTGTACGTGACCTGTGCCACATCCGGGGTTAGCAGTCGCACGTTGAGATTTGGGAGCGGCAACACAGCAGCGATCGGTTGCGGTTTGGCGTCAAGCGTGTCTTCCCGTTGATAGGAGCGTCCGGACCGTCCGAACTCGAAAAAGTCATCGGCAAAGACCTCGTTCATTCGGTGTCGGTCGAACCGTGTTTCTTCACGCCAGAGTCCCTCTTCCAGTCGCTGAAGAAGCTCACGATCTTCTTTGCTTGGGGTTGTCATGATGTTGCTTTCCTCACGTTCGTTTGGCCTGGCGTCAGCGCGCAACCGACGTTGCGCCAGCGGCTGCTGGTGCCGCGCAATGTTAGGCGGTAAGTTGCGACACGCGTTTTGCGAGTATCACGCTCCGGTAATTGGTGTCCTTCCATTGCGCGTATTCAATGAAGCGAAAGCCCTTCGCCCGGTACATGGCGATCAGTTCGGTTGCACGTTCGGACGTGTCGAGCGCAAGTTCGCGCAACCCTTTTTCCGATGCTCGTGCTTCGACCAGTCCCAGCAGCCGCGTACCGATGCCCAGGCCTTGGTGGCTGGTCCGCACCGCAAATTGGCCGAAGGATGCGACGTCCGGGAGATCGTAAAAAGGCGTGCCACAAGTCGCGGCCGCCTCTGCAAGGGTTACAATGCCCACAATACGATCGCCATCGAGCGTGACGATGGTTTCACCTCTCGAGACGCGTCTTTGCGTTGCGGACTTGTCCTGATGAGAGGCGAAGAAGCGCATGCCAGCTTCTGCGAGCGGGGCGTAGGCTTCATGGAGCATCGCGGTTATTGCTTCCAAATCGTCGCCGGGTGAGAGATAACGATAAAGGATTTGCCTGCCGGTGCGATCTGGACTCTGTAGACCGTTCCGCAGATCTTGTTCGAGCATAGGGTGCTGGTCTTTTTTGCACACAACGTCAGCGCGCACTTTCCGGGTTCCCCGCCTGCGGGGTAGAAGGTGGCGGTGCCGCGTTTCGCTCGGCTTGTTTCTCAATTGCTCGCTGCATTGTGCTTCGTGCTTCCGCGCGCCTTCCGAAAACTAGGACGAAGACGAGCACACCCAGACAGCCAACGATAAGTAATGTGACTTTCCCCGTCTTCTGTTTCCGCCCGATGATTCCGAACAACAACGCCAGCAGGATGGCGACAACTCCAAACCCCGTGGCGATCACCTCTTTCGCAAACATGGCGATGAGGAAAGGCACAAGCAAGCCCGCCACCAGTAGGGCGAGCGCGAGATTGCCGAAGAGTTTGTCGCTTGTTTTTGGGCCTTCCATTTTCACTCCTCTTTTTGCCGCCCAACGCCACGGCTGTGGATTCATCGCACTAGCGGCGGAACCCGTGAGCCTCCGGTTGCGCATACAGCGTCAGCGCCTCGGTCAGCTTGCCGAATTCCGGCAGGGTCGGATAGCCCTTCATGCCTTCGCCTCCTGTGCGGTTAGGACTTCTTGCAGGAGCGGGATCGATTCCGCTGCGCCGGGACGGGTCACGCAGATGGCTGCTGCGCGACAACCGAGCCGCAGCGCCTGGGCAGGGTCGTTGCTTCGCATGAGTTCCGCCAGAAAGAAACCGATGAACGTATCGCCGGCAGCCGTGGTGTCAACCGGCGTCACAACAAACCCGGGTTGGCGCAGCATGCGGGCGGAATCGAAAAACACTGCGCCATCCTTTCCCATTGTCAGCACAGTCGCGGACCGCGGGAACTTGGCAATCATGGTTGTTCGGACACCTGCCGGCGTCGTGTGTCCCGTCAACCCCTCGGCCTCCGTCTCATTCAGGATGAAAAGGTCGACATCCTGCAACGGGTAGTCTTGCACGACGGGCGACATGGGCGCGGGGTTGAACACAACCCTTAACCCGTGTCGTTTCCCGCTCCGGATGGCTTCAGCCGTCGAGCTGGTCTCGTTCTGGAGCAGCAGACAATCCCCTTTTGAACAAGCCGATACCGCCTGCGTGACCAACTCGGCGCTGACAGCCAGATTCGCCCCGCCCTGGAGCGCTGGGCCGAGCGCTCCAACAGCCGGCGAGACCGGGTTCGCCTGCTGTTCGCCCTGGATGGCGCCCCGTGGAACGAGGAGCGGGTGCTTGAGCGTTACGAGCTGCTCTAT
>Ga0118677_10004497_pt1 | contig 13618 bp, 13 predicted proteins | sample AliMusrvi5mmetaG_FD_86154 | JGI IMG/M metagenome (GOLD analysis project Ga0118677, IMG submission 86154)
CCGCCGGACGCTGCCGAGGTGGAGGCGGCCCGCGACGCGGTGCTGCAACAGCTTAGCCGCGCGATTGGCCCGGAGCGCGTGCGGCGTATTGCGGCCGACCTGCTCAAGGGGCGGAGTGAACTGCGCGCCGCCGAAATCCCGCTCAACGACCCCGGCCAATTGCCGCTGCTGATGTATCTGCGCGCCTACGGCGACGGCTCTTTGGGGTATCGCGTCGAAGAGTTGGGCGAGTGGGTGCAGACGGGCGACTACGCGTTCCGCGATTTCCGCCTGCACAAAGTAGAATCCAAGGCATGAGCCTTATTCAGATCGCGCAGGAGTATGAACAGCTGGCGCCCGGAGAGCAGGCGTTGTTCGCCGAGTCGGTGAAGCGCTTGCTGGCGGAAAGCTTGCTGTGGCGCGAAGATGAGGGCGACCGTAAGACTTACAACTTTTTGGCCCGTCGCGGCGACATGGTGCGCGAGTATCTGTTCATCTGCGGCTGGCGACTGGAGTTTTACGAGCAGGCCCGCATTTACTACGTGACACACGTGGACGGCGCGCACCGCCGCCGGCTGAGCAAGGAACTCACCATCTGGCTGTTGGTCGCGCGATTGCTGTACGCGGAGCGGCGCGAGCGCGTCGAGGTGACGCTAACGCGTTACCCGGTGGTCAAGGTGGGCGAGATCGCCGACCGCTATGCGGCCTACTTCCCGAACCAGCGCCTGCGCAAGAAAACCAGCCTGACCGACGCGTTGCGCGCGATGCAGGGCATGAAGTTGATCGCCGTGGCAGGCGGCGGCAGCGCGCGGGCGTTGCGCGCGGATGACCCCGAGCGGCTGGTTGAATTGCGCCCCGCCCTTGAGGTGATTCTGCCGGCGGGTGAAATCACCGCGCTCGCGGATCGCCTGCGCGAGTACCAGAAAGCGTCCACGGACGATGACGCGCCCGGCGCAGACGCCGATGAATGACGCGTGCGCGTATACTTAGGCCACTCCGGGCAGTAAAACACCATGCTCTCACTCACCCGCATCTTCCTGCACAACTGGCATCGCTTTGATCACTGCGTTATCGACGTCAAGGACAGCCTGTATCTGGCGGGGCACAACGGCTCCGGCAAGTCCTCGCTGCTCGACGCCATTCAATTGGTGCTCGTCGCCAACCTCAAGCGCATCCGGTTCAACAGTTCGGCGCAGGACGCCTCGGATCGCGACATCGACAGCTACGCGCGTGGCAAGCTCGGCGAGGATCGCTGGCTGCGCCCGGGGCGCACGGTGGCCTACGTGGCGCTCGAATTCACCAACACCGAACCAACACCCGCGACTCGCGCAGCGCCCAAAGACACAGCCGTGACGTTGGGGGTGTGCGTCGAGGCCGAGCCGGGGCGCAGCGCGGATCGCTCCTATTTCATCCAGCCCGGCAAGCTCAACCCCGACCTGTTCACGCCGGGACGCCAGCCATTGACTCGCAAGCAGTTGCGCAAGCTGAGCGGCGTGCACGTCTACGACCAGATCGACGAGTATCAGACCGACATGCTGGACAAGCTGGGCGGTGTGAATGAGCGTTTCGTCGACCTGTTCCTGCGCGCGCTGTACTTCCGGCCTATCCGCAATATCGACGAATTTGTGGAGCAGTGGCTGCTGGAAAAGAAGGAGTTGAGCCTGGACACGCTGCGCGGTGTGCGCGAGCGGTTGCGCGACCTGCGCGCCGAGGCTGAGCGGACGGCGCAGCGCATCGAACGCCTGGGCGTGATCGTGGCGCAACAGCAGGAGGTGAAGCGGCTCGGCCAGTTGCGCGACCAATATAACCTTCTGGCCGTGCTGCTGTGGGAGGAAATCGCCCGGCGTGACGTGGAACGCGCCGCCCGCGACATCGCGGCGAACGAACAGAGCCTCCGCGACACCCAGAACGCTCTTGATCAAACCGAGGCAGTCCTTCACGGCGCTGAGACAGCGTTGACAGAGGCGCGGCAGCGGCTGTACAAGTCAGACATCGCGCAGCAACGCGACGCACTGATTCGTCAGATCGAGAACGACAGCCGCGCCGCCGATGCTATTGCCGCGCGCTGGCGCGTCTTGCGCGATGAGATGAAGGGCGAGGCCGGGCAATTCAGCTTGTCCGTGCCGCACCTGGGTGCGAATGAAGCGCAGGCATTGCGCGTCTTTATTGACGAAGCTGATTCGCTCGGAACCATCCCGCCTGAGCCGGCGCGCCTGATCACCGTGGTCGAAGCCGCCGCGACCCAGTTGAACGCCGCGCACAAGCGCGTGATCGAGCAAGGGGCTGTGATCAAGAGCCGGCACGAGCAGTTGCGCGAACGCGGGCGGCAGTTGCAGGACGAGATCGCCGCGTTGCAGGCGCAGGGCGCCATCCGCTACGACACCGACGTGGAGCGCATGCAGGATCGTCTGGGGCGTATTCTGGGCGAACGGCCAAAGCTGCTGTGCGAGTTGCTGGAGGTGGGCGACCCGCGCTGGCAGGATGCCGTGGAAGCGATGCTGGGCGCGCGCCGGTTCAATATTGTCGTCCCGCCTGAGCAATTCGACCAGGCGGCGCGCGAACTGGATCGCGCCCGTTCGCAGGAGCGGCTCTATGGTGTGGGCTTGATCGATCTGGAGAACGTGAGTCGTGAGATGCGCGGCAGCGCGCGCATGCACACACTGCGGACGGACTCGCTGGCGCACCGTGGCGGCGTCACAGCATCGACGCCCGCCGTCGAAGACTATGTGGACTTCGTGCTGGGCGATATCACGGCCTGTGAGACGGTCGACGAGTTGCGCCGGCACCGCCGCGCTGTCACGCCGGAAGTGGTCGTGTACGGGGAGTTCACCGTGCGCGCGATTCGGCCTGACCGCTACCGCCCGCACTTCATCGGCGCGCGGGCGCGGCAATCGCAGATCGAGGCGCGCCAGCGCGAATGGCAGGACTTGCAACGCGAACAGGCGGCGCTCGCGGAGGAACTCCGCAACAGTCAGGCACTGGAACGCCTGTTGAACCGCACCGTTCAATTATCCCGCCTGGCAGAGCGCTTGAGCGCAGACCTGGATGACCGCCCATTGCGTGAGCGGGTGGAAGAGGCGCGCGCGGAGCTGCAGGCGCTGGATATGAGCAGTCTGGTTGTGCTCGAACAGGAGATCGCGCGGCTGGACGCGGCGGAGGCGCGCGAGCGCGCCGAACAGGGCCGCCTGCGCGAGTTGCGTGGGTTGTTGACCGGCAAGCTCCAGAACCAAAGCGACGATCAACGGAAGCGCGAGCGCATCGCGTTCCAGCGGGCGCGCGAGGCGGAGGCGGCTCGTGGACGCTATGCCTCGGTAGCTGGCGCGGCGGAGGGCATGCTGGCCGAGCGGCTGGAGCGAGTCGACCTGACCGACGAAGCGAACAAGACCGAGAGCGGTGTGCGGCGCTTCGAAACGCAGCGCGCCAATGAGGCGCAACGCCTGGCCGAGGTGGGCACGCAGTACAACACCGCCGATCAATTTGCCGCCAACCCCGGCGACCCTGACGAACCGCGCTACGGCCAGGAGCGCGAGCGGTTGCTGGCAACCGACCTGCCCAGGTACAGAGCCAACATCGAGCGCGCCGAGCGCGAAGCCGAGGACGAGTTGCGCGAGCATGTGCTGCACACGCTGCGCGAGCAGATCACCACCGCCCGGAGCAAACTGGACCAGATCAACGACGCGCTCAGTCACTTGCCGCCGTTCGGCAACGAGAAGTATCGCTTCACCTGCACGCGCGCCGACGAGACGCAGGAATTTCACGACCTGATCATGACGGACTCGCAACTGCTTGGCGCCGGCTCGCTCTTCGAGAGCCAGTTCTACAGCGAGAACAAGCCCGCCTTCGACCGCTTCTACGACTCGCTGACGCGCCGGCCGCAGTCGCGCGCCGAGGAGGAGGATCAGGAACGGCTGACGGATTACCGCCACTACCTGAGCTACGACATTGAGGTGACCCACACAGCCACTGGCCAGAAGTCGCGCCTGAGCCGCATCATGAACCAGACATCGGGCGGCGAGACGCAGACGCCCTTCTACCTGACGATTGCGGCGTCGTTCGTGCAGCTTTACCGCATCCAGGAGCGCACCAAGCGCCCTACCATCCGGCTGGTCGCGTTCGACGAGGCTTTCTCGAAGATGGATCAAAGCCGCATCGGCGCGACGTTGGATCTGTTCCAGCATTTCAAGCTGCAGATCATCACCGCGACGCCGCTGGAGCGCTGCGAGTATCTGGCGCCGAAGATCTGCACCAGCCTGGTGCTGACCGCCGTGAAGGATCACGTCGACATCGAGCCCTATCACAACTACGCCGCCCGCTTGTCGGTGTTGCAGGACGCGCGTCCGGAGGACCGCGTGCCCGCTGACGACGATGAGAACGAGCCGTGACCCACACCCTGCCGCCGTTCGCGCGCGATATTCTGAATCGCCTGCTGGATCAGCACGAACAACCGAACCGGCAACGCGTGTCACGTGTGCGCCTGAAAGACGACGAAGACTACGCGCACGGATCGCGCGCCGACATCCATGCCGCGCTGGCGCAACTGGCCGCGCAGGGCATCATCGAATTGCACTGGCGCAAGTGGGAAGAGAACAACTGGCTGGACGCGGTCGATCTGCGACCGGAACAAGCTGGCGCCGCATACGAATTACTCGGGCGCCTGCCGCACCTTGATCGGGTCGAACGGCTGCGCGTGATGATAGCGGCACAATCTCCACAGGCGGTGTGGCACACGGCATTCCTCTGCCAGACATTGGCGAACCTGGACGCGCATCGCTCGGTGACGCCCCTCGACCTCGACGATCCTGCCATGAGCGCCGAGTTGCTCACGGCGCTTGCTGCGCTGGACGCGCAAGCGCGCCTGTGCGCCCCGGTGCTGGAGCGCGTGTTCAGCGTGCAGGTGTTCCACGACAGCAAGCGTTTCGAGGCGCTGCGCCCCAAAGTGCTCACGATCCTGCGCCGGCACGATCCCGCCGCGGAGTCATTCGGCGATGACGACAAGGCGCTATTGCGCGAACACTACCTCGACCGCGCGCCGGAGTATGTGCCGATCAGCGGGGCGCTGCGGCTTGAGGTTGGCGGCGCCACCGTGGACCTGGCGCCGTTTGTGCCAAGTGTGGCGCTGCCGGCGAGTCTGCTCCACGGGGCGGCCATCCGGGGGTGCACTGCCTGCGAACTCGTGACAGTGGAGAACCTCACCAGCTTCACCGCGCTGGCCGCCCGCCGTCCGGCGGGTTGGTTACTCATTTACACCGGCGGGTTTGCCAGCCCTGGCGTGATCGACCTGATTGGGCATATCCGCGCTGCGACGCCTGACATCCGCCTGCGCCACTGGGGCGACCTCGATGCCGGCGGCCTGCGCATACTGGCGCACCTGCGCGCGCATCTGGGCGCCGTCGAGCCGGTGGCGATGGACTGCGCAACGCTCACAGCTTACTCGGCCTATAGCCAGCCGCTCACGACCGAAGATCGCCGCGCGCTGCGGCGCCTGCGCGAGTCCGCCGCGCTCGCCGACTGCCTCGCGCTGATCGACATGCTGCTGGAGGGCGGGAGGAAACTTGAACAGGAGGCAGTTCAACTACTGGCGCTGCTGTAACGTCCGATCGCATAGCGCCAGAACCACGCGCTGAAGGCGAACATGACCGCGCCCATGACGAGCGCTCCGACAAACATGCCCGGCTCAAGCTTGCCGAGAATTGCCTGCGCGGGGAAGGTGGTGATGAACGCTATCGGGATGACCAGGGTTAACACAATCCGCAGGACGCCCTGGTACGTGCTCACCGGAAAGCGCCCAGTATCATAGACCGAGTTAAACAACTCGGTCAGGTTGCCCACCTTGACAAACCAGAATGAACAGGTGGCCATGACCATCCAGATGCTGTACACGATCACCACCGCCATCAATAACATCACGGCGAACAGGAGCAGCGTCAACCCGTCAGGCGAAAAGCCGATCCTGCCGAGTGCAAATGCGATGATGACGCCGCCGGCAATGACGTCGACCAGGCTGAACAACTGCGCATAGCGCATCGAGGCCATAAACTGGCTGTTCACGGGTTTGGTCAGCACAAAATCCATCGTGCCCACGCGCACCATCTCGATGATCTTCTGGATATTCGGCTGCAAGAGCATCTGGATCAAACCGCCCATCAGCGTGAACAACCCGGAGATCACCAGCGTCTCGTAGAACGTCCACCCGCCGATGGTATCGGTCTGCGTGAAGAACACAGTCGTGCCGATGATCGTGATGCTGACCCAGCCCAGGCTCACCAGAGAGTGTGCGATAAAGTTCGCCCGGTACTCCAACTCGACCAGGATGTTGGCCTTCAAGAACAACCCGATTAGCTTGATATAACGCATTATGTTTTAGAGGGATTTGAGAGCCCGTCCAATCTCTAATCTCCAATCTCCAATCTCCAATCTCTCCCTTCATGCTCCCACCGCCCCATAACTGCGCGCGCCGAGTTTCCATAGGATGCGAACCAGGATGAAGAAGAACAGCACCCACGCCCACTGCACCGCCAGACCGAAAAGCAGCCGCTCGTCGCGCGTCTGGCCAAGCAGGATTTCATTGCAGAACGCAAGCATGTAGCGGAAGGGCAGCCAGTTCAACGCGCCCTGCATCGCGGCAGGGAACATCTGGAGCGGCGCCAGAATGCCAGAAAACACAACCTTGAGCCCTTGCATCGCCTGTGTGAAAGCGGTTGCCTGACTCGTCCAGAACGATAGAATGCCAATCGCATAATCGGACAGGAACGAGACCAGCCACGCGCCGAGCAGCGACAGCATGAATGCAGCGATGCTGATGGGAGTGAGATACAGGCGGGCGTCAGGCGTGATAATAAGGACAACAGCGACGATTGGGAGCAACATCGTCAGGCGCATCACATGCTCGGCCCAGTTTGCCGCGACGTGCCGGTGAATCGGGTGTATCGGTCGCACCAACTGCGGTGACAGCGCGCCCTCGCGGATGTCATCACTCAATCCCCATGACGCCCAGACGCCGGTTACCTGGCGCACAATTAAGCCAACCATGTAGTAAGCGACGAAATCGCCGCTCGAGAAACCGCCAACCGGCCCGCCGTGGCTGATGCTTAACCATACGACCAGCATGATGATCGACATCAGATTGGTCATCATCCACACCACGCCCTCAGCGCGGTATTCCAGCGACAACATCCACGCCGACCGAAACAGCGCTAAATACTTTCTGCCCACCCCATCATCTCCACTCACTATCAGCGATCATCAATCCCTAATCTCCAATCTCCAATCCCTCACCTCGCGCCTCGCGCCTCGCGCCTCGCGCCTCGCGCCTCGTCTTTGCCAATCCCCGCGAACACCTCGCGAATAATGTCCTCGACCGGCGGTTCCTCAAACGTGACATCTTCAACCTTCACCTGCGAGAGCAGTCGCGCGGCGGACTCGGTGGCGGTGGCGCGCGGCACATGCAGCACAGCCGTCAGGCCGTTGCACGACTCTACCTGGCCAAACTGCGCCAGCGCCTCGGCGGTGGTCGGCTGTGCCAGTTGCAGTTTAATGATCTTATAGGGAGCAACGCGCTCGATCAATGCGCGGAAGTTGCCGTCATAGAAAAGGCGCCCTTTATCAATGACGATGATGCGGTCGCACAGCGCAGTGACATCCGCCATGTAGTGGCTGGTGAGCATCACCGTGGCGCCATAACGCCGGTTGTACTCGGCGATAAACTCGCGGATGCGCGCCTGCATCGTCACATCGAGCCCGATGGTCGGCTCGTCGAGAAACAACACCCTCGGCCGGTGCAGCAGTGCCGCGGCAAGCTCGCACTTCATGCGTTCGCCCAGCGACAACTTGCGCACCTGTTTCTTCATGATCGGCCCCAGCTCGAGCAGGTCGTCAAGTTCCTTAATCGTTGCATCGTACTGCGCGCGCGGAATTTCGTAGATCGCCTGATTGACCAGGAAAGTCTCCTGCGCCGGCAAATCCCACATCAATTGCTGCTTCTGTCCCATCACTAGCGTGAACTGCTTCAAGTAGGCATTTTCGCGCTTGTTGGGGGTGAAACCGAGAACAGTCGCCTTTCCAGAGGTGGGGTATAACAACCCCGCAAGCACCTTCAGCGTCGTCGTCTTGCCCGCGCCATTCGGGCCGAGGAAACCGACCATTTCGCCTTGCCCGATGTTAAAGGAAACATCGTCAACGGCTTTGACAGCGCGGTATTTGCGCGCGACAAAAGAGCGCAGGCTGCCCATCAGCCCTGGCTCTTTTTCGTGTACCTGGTAATGCTTGGAGAGATGAGTGACTTCGATCTGGTATGCCATAGAAATAAAAAAGGCAAAAGGCATGTAATGTGCCTTTTGCCTTTTTTCGCCAGGTGCCCCAAGAGAGATTCGAACTCCCGACCTTTTGGTCCGCAACCAAACGCGCTATCCACTGCGCCATTGGGGCAAGCTCTATGATTATAGCATATGCTTTGACTTCAGATGTCTGACTTTTCGGAGAAGTCAGACATCTGAAGAGTCACCAGCGTCCCCTTGCCCACTTCACTGCTGATGCTGATGTGGCCGTGCATCGCTTCTATCAGCGATTTCGCGATCGACAGCCCCAGCCCGGCGCTGCCTTTCTTGCTGTGCGCCTCATCGGACTGGTAGAACCGGTCGAAGATGCGCGACAGGTGTTCCGGGGCGATGCCGCTGCCCGTGTCTTTCACCGTGATCGTCACACCTCTCCCATGTGTGGCCGATTTCAGCGTCACCCGCCCACTTTCGCCATGCGCCGCGCCATACGCCGCCGTATGCCTCAGCGCGTTATCGATGAGAATGAGCAGCACCTGGCGCAGGCGCATCCGATCCGCGTTGACCACGCCCTGGCTGTCCTCAACCGTCAGGCTCACGCCGTGTTCGTCGGCCAGTCGCGCCATGTCGCGTTGTGCTTCCTCCAGAAGGTCATTCAGCGGCACCGCCGTCATTTCCAGCTTGATCTGTCCCACATCCAGCCGCGACAGCAGCAAAAGATCGGCCACAAGTCGCGTCATGTACTGGGTCTCGCGCAGGATGTCACCGGCCAGTTCACGGCGCTCATCTTCCGAGGTGTCGTCGCGCGCCGACACTTCCGCGCTGAGCTGAATAATCGACAGCGGGGTGCGCAGCTCATGACTCGCGTTTGCCACAAACAGACGCTGGCGTTCCCAGGCCTGTTGCGCGGGCAACAACGACCGCCCGGCCAGCAGCCAGCTGCAAAGCGTCGCCACGATCACCAGCCCGATGCCAACCACAAGCAACCCGGTCAGCAACTGCCTGAGCACCAGTTCCTGATCGGTCAGCACACGCCCCAGTTGCAGCGTCGCAACAACGGAAGGGTTTGACGGGAGATGATACGTGTACAACCTGACGCGAACGCCGCCATCGAGTTGCACGGTGCGCAGGTCGGAACCGCTCAACTGCGCTGCCTGAATCGCCTGTGCGTCGGGTGTGAATGAAGCCGGCACGAGGTTTGTGCCCGAGATGATGTGCAACCCCTGAGCATCAAGCGGCACGACGAAGATCGCAGACAAGTCGCCATCGAATGTTTCGGGGGCCAGCAGCGGCGACACGCGGGAACCGTTTACAGGCGGTTTGACGCGCCCATCGTCTTCACTGCCATGATTGTCGTCAGAATGCGTCTGTGGGGCCGGTTGAGGCGCGCCGCGCCGGCTGGTCCACTCCTGATTAGCCAGTTGCAGATCGGAGGGCAAGGCGACGCCAAGATATTGCAGTTCAGTGGCCATCTTCTGGCGCAGCGCCAAGTCGGTCGTGGATTGAAAGTACAGGCTGATGGACGCATACGTGATGACGCCCAGGACGACCAGCAGCCCGGCCATTGCCGCAAAATACAACGCGGTAAGGCGCGCCCGCAACGAGGTAAACGTCAACTCTTTCATCAATCCAACCGGTAGCCAATCCCCCGCACCGTTTCAATCGGGTCGGGCAGGTCGGCGCTTGTCTTTAGCTTCTTGCGCAAATAGGAAACGTAGATGTCCACCATCTTCATCTGCGCATCGCTATCGAATGCCCACACGCGATTAAATATCTGCTCGCGTGTCAGGATCTGTCCGCGATTGCGCATCAGGTATTCCAGCAGATTCCACTCCGTGACCGTCAATCCCAGCGGGGCGCCGCCGCGCGTCGCCGTATGCGCGCTCAGATCGAGCGTCAGATCGTTGACGATGAGGGTTGAGGCTTCCGGCGAAGTCACATCGAAGCGCCGGCTGAGCGCATGCAGGCGCGCCAGCAATTCCTCGATCGCGAATGGTTTGACGAGGTAGTCATCCGCGCCGCTGTTCAGGCCGGCGACGCGGTCTTCCACCTGGTCGCGCGCGGTTAACATTAATAAGGGCAACCGGACTTTCGCCTGGCGCACCGCCCTGCAGATCGAGGGGCCATCCTTGCCCGGAAGCATCCAGTCCACAACCGCGACATCATATGTGCCGGTCAGCGCAAATTCGAGGCCGGTAATGCCATCATGCGCAAGATCAACCGTGAAGTGTTCTTTTTCCAACACCCGCGCCATCAGTTTAGCCAGGCGCGGGTCGTCCTCAATGATGAGTACATGCATGCCCCTGATTATGGTCGCAAATTGTAAGAAAGCGGTAGGAACCAGATTCCACGTTATCTTAACAGTGCCTTTGCGTCGCTCATACCATTTCCCTACGTTGGCGCGATATAAGTAGTGCGTAAGTTCGAAACGAAATTATCCGATCAGCTTAGTTCTGATCAAAAGCACAAAAGAGAGAAATAAAATGAACACAATCAATACTACGAAGAACGGCAAAGTAAACGTCACTGCGAACAGCAAATCCGCGCGACCCGCTCGTCGCAACAACATGCTTCCGATCAACCTGCTCATCACCTTGACCGCGTTTGCAGCCACGATGACCGGTTGGGGTGTTCTCGCCGCCAAAGATTACGTCAGCACGACAGCAGCCAATACCGCTGTAGCCGCCCCCGCTGCGACGACCACTGTCGCGACTACCGTCGCCCAGGCGCTGCCGACGATTGAACCGCTGGTGTCGGCGGGCACAACCACGCAAGTCGCGCAAGTTGCGCAAGTGTCAACGATCACAAAGGCGACGACAGTGAAGCAGGCGACCATCGCAGTGAGTGCAGCGCCCCGCGCGGTCACGACCACACGCTCTTCCCGGTAAACGAGAAAATAGTTCTACGGTATGTCCACGGGCTGAACCAGTAGGTTCAGCCCGTGGACATACAAGCGACAATAGCCATGATGTCAAAAGCAATTAACGATAAAAAGCCAGTTGTAAATTCGACGGATGAATATCCATCTGCAGTCACCCCGGGCATGCTGATCGCCGGTTTGGGCGCTGCCGTCGCAGGCGCAGTGCTCGCAAGCGTCATCGCCCCGGCTGTTCTGCCGCAAATGGTGCAGTCGCTACTCGGCGCGGAGCCAAAGGCGTACTGGTACCTGTCGCGCGCATCCGCCCTGGTCGCATTCGCCCTGCTTTGGATTTCGACGTTGCTTGGCCTGATGATCACTAACAAGCTGGCGCGCGCATGGCCGGGCGGGCCGACTGCCTTCAGTCTGCACCAGCACACCAGCCTGCTGGCGCTCGGTTTTGCCATCTTTCACGGTCTGATTCTGCTGGGTGACCAGTACATCGGGTACACGCTCGGGCAGGTGTTAGTGCCATTCAGCGGCGCGTCTTACAAACCGTTTTGGGTCGGCATCGGGCAGGTGGGCATCTACCTTCTGGCCGTGGTTGGTTTGAGTTTCTACGTTCGTCGTCAGATCACCCAGAAGACGTGGCGCTTGATCCACTTTGCCAGCTTCGCGATGTTCATCATGGCCCTGGCGCACGGCATCTTCAGCGGCACGGACAGCAGCGCCCTGCCGGTGCAGCTCATGTACCTGCTCGCGGCAGCCAGCACCGTCTTCATGACGATCTACCGCATCTTTGTCGCGCGCTTAGGCGTAAAGTGACCAGGCGCGTTTTCATACCAAATCCCAACTTACGGGCGCTATAAAGATGCTCGTTACACATGCAGATTGTTTTAGAGATAGAAACCAATAATCACAGTAACACAAAAGGTAAATCATGAACCAGAAAACAGCACTCATACTCTCCGCAGGAATCACCTCCTTCATGTTGATGGTCGGCGGCGGAGCAGCAGTTATGGCAAACCAGGTCTCAGCTTCGCTGAATTCGACAGTACAACCCGTGGTCACGTACGCGAACGGAGTCACAACGGTCTCAAATGGCGAAATGACCTCGCAGCGCGAAGCGCAATACATTCAGCTCGTTAACCAGGCCAATTCGCAGATCAAGCAAGCCAATGCTGAGATCACGCTCCTGAAAGAACAACTGAAACAGGCTCAGGCGCCCACAGTCTCGCAAACCGCCGCAAACACAATTACCTCCTTGCAGGCGCAAACCATTGCGTTGAATGCCGTCCAGGGTGCAATCGTGTTGCGAATTCCCGACCTGGTGAACTTTCAGGGCGCACCGACCTATGAAGTAGTGCTCGACAAGGGCACGCTGTACATTGATGCCAAGACGGGCGCTATTCTCCAAAATGGCGCGGCAAGCACTGGCACAGGCCAATCACAGAACGGGCACGAGTCCGGCGGAGATGACTAAAAATGAACACACCAAACAAGAAATCAGCGTATAGCCCTGCCGTAACGATCCTGATTACCACCGCCAGCATCGCGGCTGCACTCACCGGTTGGGCGATCTTTGCAAACAGGGATGCTGCGAGCGATGCCGCCGCGTCATCCGTGACAACCGTGGCCGCGGTTCCCAGCAACTCATACACTGTGGCGGCATCGCCAAAGCCATTGCCCACGCTCGTTCCGCTGATCGGAACGACTCCACTAGCCACGACCGCGGCAGCCGCGCCGCCAAGTGTGAAGTCACAAGCACAACAAGTGTTGCCGACCGTGCAGCCTCCTGCGCCAACAATTCAACAGCCCGCGCGTAATACAAACCCAGCGCCCCGCCCGTTGACCCGTTCGCGCTCGTCGAGATAACGAAATGCAACGCATCGATTTTCGCGCCATGGGTTGTCAGATGATGGCCGTTGTTGCCATCACGTCGCCGGAGGCGCAGCAGGCACAGGAAGTGCAGCAGGCACAGGAAGTGCAACAGGCGCTCAATCAGGTTCCTCTCTGGTTTGAGACATGGGAACAAATCCTCAGCCGTTTCCGCCAGGACAGCGAGTTGAGCCGCGTCAACGCCGCCGCCGGTCAATGGATATCAGTGAGTCAGACGCTCTGGGATGTGCTGCAACTCGGTTTGGCAGCCGCTGAGCAAAGTGATGGACTGGTCAACCCCACGATGTTGCAGGCGCTTGAGGCCGCTGGTTATGACCGCAGTTTCGAATTGATCCAGACCTCCTTCGCGACGATCAGCCTGGGGCGATCCGTCACCGCTGACTGGCGCGACATCGGGGTGGACGCAGCCCGCCGCGCTGTCAGGCTGCCGCTCGGCGTGCGCGCCGCCGATCCCGAGCGCGAGATCGTGGCGCTGTCGGGCGACTACGACTTCCAGTTCCTGATCGAGGAGCTCGCGGTCGGCGCGCAGTTCAAGCTGCCCTATATCCACGTCGTCGTGAACAATTCCTACCTCGGCCTGATCCGGCAGGCGCAGCGCGGCTTTGAGATGGAC
>Ga0118677_10002874_pt2 | contig 13617 bp, 9 predicted proteins | sample AliMusrvi5mmetaG_FD_86154 | JGI IMG/M metagenome (GOLD analysis project Ga0118677, IMG submission 86154)
TTCTTAAATTGTATTCGGAGCACTTGGGCCAGATCGGCGGCGAGAAGGCGCATCATCTGCTGCATACCCATTATCAGAGCCGGAGGCGCTTCACCTCGAAAGGTCTGCCGCTGGTCAAAGGAGGCGTTTCGGAGCGCGTGAGCGTCGAGGTGTGCGTCGGGACCGGCTGTCATATCCGCGGTTCGGAGAGCATTCTCCATGGGCTTGTCAGATATGTCGCGGAGGAGAACTTAAAAGACCTCGTGGGGATCAAGGGAACCTTCTGTTTTGAAAAGTGCGGCAAGGGTCCGAACGTGCGGATCGGAAACAAGATCTACAGCTCCTGCAATCTGCAGTCCGTCAAAGAAGCCCTGGAGCAGACCTTGAGCGCGATCCTGCCGGCCGAAAGCGCGAAGTAAACCCAAGAACCTCGCGACGGACGCCGGTCCTCTTGAGTGTGGGCCGGGACGTGACGCGGGCATCAAAAAAGGCCTCTTCAAACGAAGAGGCCTTTTTGTTCATCAAATGGAGGCGGCGATCAAACTTGCGGTTTGCGGGCGTCCCAATCCGTGAAGGTGGTCGGAGGATTGATGATCGGCTTGTAGCCGTTGTTCATCGGGAACGGGAACGTGAGGACTTCGTAGAGCCCGACGAATTCCCGGGCGAGGAACATCCCGCCTCCCTTGGCGAGCCCGCCGAAGACGGCGATGGGGGCCTCGTGGTTCACGGACATCAGCACGGGCTGCGTATAAAATTCGCCCAGAGAAATCGTCATGTTGGCGACCCCTCGGCCGAATTTGGTGATGCGGTTGTCTTCGGCGTGCCCCGCCGGCGCCGCAGGCAACAGGATGATTGCCGCTATTCCCAGTCCAAGAAGGATTTTTTTCATAAGGACTCCTTTTTCTTATTCGCTCCAAGACGCAAACATTCGCGGATCCGGACTCCCAACCCGTCCCTACTATATCGGCAGGTATTCCAAAAATCTAAGAGGGGAATTCCGGTATGAAATTACCGGGCCCCATACTAGAATGCGCCATGCGGATCGAAGAACGTAAATCTCTCAAGGCGCTTAACACTTTTGGAGTGGACGGGGCGGCGAAATACTTCGCCGAGATCCGTTCGGCGGAACATCTCCGGGAGCTTCTCGTAGATGCGCGTTTTTCTGGCGAGAGGAAGTTCGTTCTCGGCGGCGGCAGCAATATTCTTCTGACCGGGGATTTTGACGGATTGGTCATAAAGAACGCGATACCCGGGATCGAGGGGGTGAGTCGGGACGCGGCCGAAGTGATCGTGAAGGCGGAGGCGGGAGAGGTGTGGCAGGACCTTGTGACGTGGTGTATTGAAAAGAATTACGGCGGCCTGGAGAATCTCTCGCTTATTCCGGGCCTTGTGGGAGCCTCCCCCGTCCAGAACATCGGGGCCTACGGCGTTGAGGTGAAGGATGTGTTCCATGAATTGGAAGCGATCGAGATCTGTTCCGGAAAAAGTGTGAAGTTTGGCGCCGGCGATTGCGCGTTCGGGTATCGTGATAGTGTTTTCAAACATCAGCTTCAGGGGCAGTTCGTTATTACTTCGGTCTCATTCAAACTGACGGATCTTTCCGGGCCTCAGGCGGCTTATCAGTACCGGACCGACTATGGTGATCTCCGGAAGAAACTTGCGGAGATGAAAGTCCGGGATCTTTCTCTCCGGGCCGTGAGCGATGCGATCTGCCGGATCCGCCGGGCCAAGCTACCGGACCCGAAGGAGCTCGGCAATGCCGGAAGTTTTTTCAAGAATCCCTCGGTCCCTAAGGTTCAATATGAAATACTCGCGGCGAGATATCCCGCCATGCCTCATTTTTCTCAGGACGACGGTTCCGTGAAGATCCCTGCGGGCTGGCTGATCGAACAATGCGGCTGGAAGGGGAAGCGCGCCGGATGCGTGGGGGTCCACAAGGACCAGGCGCTTGTCTTGGTTCATTACGGGGGTGCCTCGGGACGGGAAATCCTGGATCTGGCGCACTCGATCCAGGTCTCGGTCAAAAAACAATTTGAGATCGAACTGTTACTGGAAGTGAATGTCCTTTAGGATATTCCCCGGGGGGAGGCAAACGGTGCTTGAAGAAGACGCGAAGGATTGGGAAATAAAGGAAGAAGAGCCGCCGGAGACTCTCCGGAGAAAATGGGAACGGGAAGAGGCGGCAGGCCCTAAAGCCTTGCTCTGCCCTTCCTGCCAAAAAGAGACGCCCGCGGAGAATTTAACCTGTGTTTTCTGCGGGGCGGTGATCCTTCCTGAATTTTGTCCGCTCACCTGCGCTTTCAACTGGATCAAGCGTTTATTCAAGAGGGCCGGATCATGAAGAAATGTCCTTTTTGCGCCGAAGAGATCCAGGAAGAAGCGATCAAATGCAAGCACTGCAATGAGTTCCTCGCCAATGTTTCCGTCAAGATCAAAACACCCTGGTATGCAAAAACCGGGGTGCTGGTCTTGAGCTTTCTTACCGTGGGGCCGTTCGCCCTGCCGCTCGTGTGGTTCAATCCCGCGTTCAGCCGTCGCAAAAAGATCATCATCACCGTGATCGTGCTGGCGATCACCTATGTGCTTGGAACCGTGTTCCTCCGTGCCGCCAAGACCATCTACGATGCCTACAAACAGGTGGGGATTTTTTAGAGGGGTGGGCTGGTCTCTGCAATATTTCAGGATCTTGCCTTTTAGCATTTCATAGCGATGCTGACCATTGGCGGAAACGAACTGCTTTTTCCAAAAATTTCCTGGCGGGCTATTTGCTATTTTTAAAAGGATGTGCTAGCTTCGCGGGACCTTCATCCTTGAGCAAAAAAGGTCAAAAAAAGATGGATGAAGCAGGGGCATAGAAAGCTGAAAAATAGTTTTTGATTCTGAGAGCCGACATTTTCGCGAAAGTCCCATCCCCTGATCTATTGAAGGTCTAACAAACAAAATTCCAAAAGGATAAAGAGAAATCATGAAAAACCTGAGCGCGAGAAAGATCATTTCGATTTTTACTGTCATCCTTTTTGCTTTTTTACAGAGCGTTCCTGCGAGCTTTGCCGGGGGGCCGACGGACGTCAATCAGCCGGTGACAAATGACCTCAATCCCGGGGTGTCCGCGACAGGGACGCCCCTGTCGCCTTCGACACCGGTCGTGAATCAGAATCCGACCACCATCGATTCCTTGATGGGCAACGCCCCCATTTCCTCGACGACGTCCGATATCCAGCCGCACGGAGGATTCCCGGCGCCGCAGTTGCCGGTATTGGTGCCCGGTCTTCCCGTCTATATTCCCCCCATGGTGGACGCACCTCAGGAGTTTGAATTGGCGAAAACGTCCGTGGCCGGCCTGTCCTTTGGGACGAGCGCCCTTGTGATCGAGAAGACAAAGCCGTCGTCTCATGGTGCGCCCTATACGTTTGAAGCCATTGTGATGGAAGGAATCACCGCGAACGGCAATACCGTTGTCAGCCGGACCCCGCTCACACCGGGGAGCTTTGCGATGCCCAATGTGAGAGTGGGTGGGCAGACCCTGGCGGTCGGGGTTAGCGCCGAGGGCGAAGGATTGATCTGTGTGCCGGTGGCTGCCGGCCAAGTGACGGGGGCTGACGGCAGGCAACACGGCAAGCTTACGTTTGCGAGTATTCCCAAAGCCACTTATGCGATCCAGACGTCGACGGATATGAGGACGTGGACAACGGTGACGACGCTTGCGACGACCACTTCGTGGATTGATCCGGTCCCTGCTTCCGGTTTCAAATTCTACCGGGTGGTTGTGACGGGGGTCGATATTACGCCTCCCTCTATCGCGGTTTTTGAAACATTTCCCCATGTTACAAACAATCCGGACCTGACGGTGAGTTACACCGTTGACGGCGGAGCGGTGCAAACGAAGTCCTTCACGCTGAGCGCCACGAATGGAGGGGTGAATAATCTCAGCATTACGGAGGTGGATGCAGCCGGTAACGAGAGCACGGTCCATTTCACCGTGATACTGGACACGAAAGCCCCGGTGGTGGTGTCGACGAGTCCCATTCCCTCACTGACAAATAATGGTTTGTTGACCGTGAATTACACCGTGGACGGGATGGCGCAGGTGCCGATCGAAGTAACGCTGAAAGAAGGCGATAATGCCGTCGTTATTCCGGCGCAGCAGGACGAGGCGGGAAATGTCACGCCGGCGCAAACATTTCACGTGACGTTGGATAGTCATCCTCCGGCCGGTACGATCGCGATCAATAATGGCAACGTCACGACATTGAGTCCTTACGTTACGTTGACGCTGGAGGCTTCTGACGCCACCTCCGGCGTGGATCAGATGCGGTTTTCGGTGAATGGCGGGCAGACCTGGAGTGATTGGGAGAATTTCGCTTCGTCCAAAGCTTTGAGCCTTCCTGCCGGGGACGGGACAAAGGGAGTTTTGTGCCAGGTGAAGGATCTCGCGGGGAATAGCGCCGTTTTTTCAAATTCGATCATTCTCGATTCCACGCCTCAAACCAGTCAGGATGTCCGCAAGACCCTGATCCTGGGGTCGCTCACGGACCCGGCGGGGCATTCTCTGACCTATAGTTTTACTTCGGCCCCGGTTCTTTCCCAGAATGGGCAGTTTGTATTACTAGGAAATCAACTGACGTACATACCGAATAAAAACTTCATCGGATCGGGAGTGGTCACGGTGAGCGTTTCCGGAGGTTTCTCGCCGGTGCAGTACCCGGTCACTTTGAGCGTGGTAGCTCCGGTGATCCATACGCCGAATGATCCTTCGCTCAGTGCTCAATGGGGTCTTTATACCATTGATGCCCTCCGGGCGTGGAGCCTTTCGCGGGGTGTCGGCGTTTCGGTCGGTGTGCTTGATACGGGGATCGCGGTGTTTGATACCGGAATCATCAAGTTGCACGAGGACCTCAGCGGGAGTATTTTTACGAATCCCGGGGAAATAGGGCTTGACGCGAACGGAAAAGATAAAGCGACGAACGGCATCGATGATGACGGGAACGGCTATGTCGACGACATTCACGGTTGGAATTTTGACATCCTCCCCTATAAAATGTCCCCGTCCAATGATCCTATGGATAATTATAACTATGGAGGGCATGGCACAAGCGTCGGAGGGGTTATCGCGGCACAGAGCGATAATGGAAAGGGCGGGGTGGGTATTGCGCCGGATGCGAAGCTGATCCCCGTCAAGGTGCTAAACAGGTTCGGGTATCCTGTCACTGCCCTTGCTGATTTTGTCCCGATGATGCAACAAGCCATCCATTATGTCATCGCATTAGGGGCCAAGGTGATCAATATGTCCTGGGGTTTTCTGAGCTCCTATTTCAGTGCAGCGCAAACGCAGTTACTCCAGGCCCTTTTTGACGCCGCGCATGCCGCGGGCGTGATGATCGTGGTTTCCGCCGGCAACGATTATGGGAACGTGGATTCCTATTTCCCTGCCGCTTTTAACAATATCGTCGCGGTTTCTGCAACGGATTCAGTGGATCAGCGGGCGGCGGATGAAAAAGGCTACTGGTCGAATTCCGGGAACGCGATCGATTTTTCCGCGCCGGGCGTCGGCATTTTTCAGCCTAGTTTCGGGGGAGACTATACCACCCGGGGGGGCACCTCATTTTCCGCGCCGTTGGTTTCCGGTCTTGCCGCAATGATTTTTTCGCAGGACCCCACCGCAACCCCTGACGATGTGTATCGCCGCTTGAAGTATTCGTCGGTGGATCTGGGGACTTCCGGCTGGGATCCCTACTTTGGGTGGGGAAGGATCAACGCTTTTCAGGCACTTTCGTACGATTATTACGACACGGGTGCCATAAAGACGCAGTGGCTTGAGTCCCCGGATGAGAACGGATGGAATAAATTGTCCTTTGACATCCAGGGTTATCTCACCGGCGGGACGCATGTGAACGTTCCGAGTTTTTCCGGATCGGGGACAAAGTCTTTGAACGCCGTGGCGCCTGCCTCAAAACCGGTTGTTACTTCGGCCGCCTCCTCATCTCCGGAGGTTTTTGAAACACAATTTTCCAAAAACAAAGGGATTGGGCCTTGGCGCGGATGGGCGGGTTCTCTTTCCGGAAAAGCGAAGAAAAAAGAAGAGGATGGAATGTCAAAGGCCGGAGTCGTCTTGTCTGCTGACAAAAAGAAAGCCAGCGAAGCGCCCAAGACCAAGGTGAAGGAGAGCAAGAAAAATCTCTCCCAAACGCCCCAGCCCCTCCGCGTCTCGCCTGCGGCTCAAAAAACGCTCCCGGAGTCCCTTCAGAATGGAACGATCCTGAGGAGCGTTCTGGGCAGTCCTCTTCCCGGGTCAGTGGTCAGCCTGCTTGGGGCTGAAACCAACATCAGACAGATTCCTCCGCGGCGGTAGTTTTCTTTTTAGATCGTTGCGTTTAAATTCATCCCCGAAGCAGGGGGGCCTTCTGAAACTCCCTCTGAGTTTCGGACGCGGGGGGGCAGGGTTTACTTGTTCCCGGAAATCGTCCATAATGCCGCCGTTATCATTCCAACGGATACTTTCGAGGGGGATCCATCCCATGTTCAAAGTCGCTAAAATGATCTACTTTAATTACGGGCATCGCTTGCTTGGCGGGCATGATAAATGTTCTCATCTTCACGGCCACAGCGCCCGCGTCGAGATCGAGATGTCGCGCGTGAAGCTCGACCGGCAGGGGATGGTCGTGGATTTTTTTGATATCAAGAAGACGATCGGCGAGTGGATCGACCGGCAATTGGATCACAAGATGATCCTCTGGTCGAAGGACCCTCTCGCGAAACTGCTCAAAAAAGCCGGCGAACCTGTGGTGCTTGTGGAAGAAAATCCCACCGCGGAAATGCTGGCCCGCTGGATCTTCGGGGAAGCCCGCCGGATGAAACTTCCCGTCTCCAAAGTGACGCTTTGGGAGAATCAGGACAGCTGCGCCGTCTACCAAGAATAGCCAGGAGGCATGAGGGCTGAGCTATGAGTTCTAATGAATTTTTTTTACTCAAAACTCAGCACTCATGGCTGAGGGCTAAAAGCAATGTCTAAGACATTGCTTTTGGGTCCTGCCGGCTGCGGGAAAACACACCGGCTTCTGGAGGCTTTTGAAAAGTGCCTCTCAAATGCCGCCGATCCTCTTCAGGCCGATCACTTCTTCGTTGTTCCTTCCGCCGAGCACACCGAACGCCTTGTCTCGCTTTTGATCCAGCGCGGGGTCCAAGGCTTTTTCCACAAACGCGTGACCACGCTCTCCCGTCTGGCGGGCGATATTTTCCGCGTGGCCGATGTCCCCGTCGCCTCCAGTCTGACGCGCACGATGATCGTCCGGGACCTGATCCGCGAGAATACCTGGGACTATTTCAGCGACGTCCGGGAGCAGCCCGGTTTCGTGGGTCTCATGGCGCAATTCCTCACCGGACTTAAAGAATCCTGCATTTCCGAGGAGATCTTCCGCCAGCGCATGAACGCTCTCAAAGGATTCGAGCCTGCCTACGGCGGGAAATACGAAGCCCTTGCAGATTTTTACGAGCAATATGAAGCCCAACTGAAAGCGCGGGGACTCCGGGACGGCCAGGACGCCCTGCGCATCTTCCGGGAGAGAAAAAAAAGGACGGACGCTCCCGCTCCGAGGTTCCGTTCCCTGTGGATCGACGGATTCTTTGATTTCTCGAATCTTCAGCTGGAATATCTTCGCGAGCTTTCCCGGATCGCCGACGACGTGACAGTCACGCTGACGAGGGAGGAAGGGCCGGACACGGAAGGTACTTTCGAGCAGGTCCTGCGGACCCGCGAGGATCTTGAAAAACTCGGTTTTGAAGTCGAGGTCATGAAACCGCATTCCTACCGCACCGTCAAGCCTTCGCTCACCTTCCTTCAAAAGCATCTATTCTCGCGGAAACCGTCAGGTCCGGCGCCCGACCCCGGCCAGGATATCGTGATGATGAGCGCGATAGGGACCGAGGGGGAGATCGAGCTGATCGCGCGCGAGATCCACAAGCTTTACGCCGCCGGGGAGCACCGCCACAGCGATTTCGCGGTGCTTTTCCGGCAGATCCGGCATTACGCGCCGGTCATCGCTTCGGTCTTCGCCCGCTACGGGATCCCGGTGGAGATCCATGAGCGCGAGCGTCTCAAATTCTCGTCCTGGATCGCCGCGACGGCCGCACTTCTTTCCGTGTTCCGTGGCGAGTGGCAGAGGGAAGATCTTTTCGCGTTCCTGAAATCCGCCCATGTCCGCCGGTTCGGGAAGGATGTTGTCCGGGATAACCCGTGGATTGCGGCGTTTGAACAGCGCTCGTTCGTTCGGGGAGTGACGGGAACGCGCGATGCCTGGCTTGCCGGCTGGAAAAAAGAAGACGAGGACGAAGAATTTGATATAAAAAAAAGGGAAGCGTTTCAAGCCCTCTCGGAACTCGAAGACCGGTTCCGTGCGGCGAAGACCGCGGAGGAGCACATCCGTCTCTTCAAACGGGCGGTCTACGACACCTTCGGAATTCTGGAAATGAGCGACAGCTACACGGTCTTCAATCGCCGGGACGCGGCCTGCGCCAGAAGATTCGAAATCCTTTTGGAAGAGATCCGAGGTTATTTCATGAAGTGCCAAGGGGCCGAGGTCTCTTTCGAGAGTTTCGCAGATTATTTTCTGGGTCTTGTGGAACTCGATGTCTATTCGCTCCATGAGCGCGACAAGAACCGAGTTCAGGTCTACGACGTCTCACTCGCCCGCCAGAAAGAATACAAGGTTGTTTTCGTGGCGGGACTTCTGGAAAAGGTCTTTCCCATGCAAGTTCGCGAGGACCCGCTCCTTTCCGACTGGGAGCGGAAGCTGATGAACGGCGGCATGGAGACTTCGCTTGCCGAGTGCCTGCCGCGCCAGAATATCGAGCGGTTCTTTTTTTATCTTGCCGTCACGCGTGCGAAAGAGCGTCTGTATCTGAGCTGCCCGCATCTGGATTTCGAAGGCAAGGAATCCCTGCCGTCCTTCTATCTTGAAGAGGTCAAAGATCTTTTCGGCGACCGGCTGAAAGGGATCACCCAGGACCTCGCGCGCCCTTTTCCAAAGCCCGGCGAAGCGATCACGCGCCGCGAACTGGAGGCCTCGGTGGTCGGGGCCCTTCGCGGTAATGAGGAACCGGGACCGGCATGGGAGGAAGCTCTGGCGGAGCTGTCCCGGGATCTCCGCAGCCGGGAGCGGCTTCTCTCGGCTCTCCGGCTGGTGGAAGCGAAGATCACGGACGGGAAGATTCTCACGGACGGGTGTTTTGAGATCACGGAAGCGAGCCCGACGAGGCTTGAGACCTACGCCAAATGCCCCTACCGGTATTTCGCGGACAAGATCCTCAAGCTCAAGGATACGGGAGAAGATCTCGGCATGATGAAGAAGGGGAGCATTCTTCACCACGTCCTCCAGCAGTTTTTTGATCCCGACGTGGAAAAAGATCCGGCGGAGCCGCTCGAGAAATTCATTGAACGCGAGATGGCGGAGGGCTTTAAAAAATATCCGATGACCTGGAGGGAGCCTTATGAGGAAGCGCTCGATCGCCGGGAGCTTTTCGAAATGCTCCGTGATTTCCTGGGATTTGAAATCGCGCGTCTCCGGAACGCTTCTTTCAAGCCTTTCCATGTCGAATACGCCTTCGGAAGCTCCGGGAAAAAAGGGGCTCCGGCCCTTGCGATCCAGGGAGCGGGGAAGTCCCTGCGGTTGCGCGGGCGCGTGGACCGGATCGACCGGGACAGTGACGGCCGATATGCCGTTGTGATGGACTACAAGCGTTCCGCGAAATTCAAGACCGCTGACCTCGAGCTCGGCACCGCGCTTCAGCTGCCGCTTTATCTTTTAGCGGCTCAAAAAAATCTGGGACTTGCGCCCCTGGGGGGCGAGATCTATTCCATCCGCGATTGCAGCCGGAGCGGTTTTTATTGCGCGGACTCTGCCAAGGCTTTCGGAAAGGAGTTCTCCACGCGTTCCCAGCTTCCCGGAGAGGTTTTCCAAAGGATCCTGGAACGGTCGCTGGCCTTCGTCCGAAAGTTCATGGGAGAGCTCGCCCTGGCCGGGATCCCCGTGCGGCCAAGGGATTGCGAATCTTTTTGCCCTTACGATACCGTGTGCCGCATTGAAAAGTGGCGCCTCCCGTTGATCCTCGAGGAGATCAAGGCGGAGAATCGCGCGGACCCGCTTCTGGCGCCTTTCCGGTCTCCAGCGATCGAAAACGGAGAAAAGGAAGACGGGGAATAGCTTGTCACAGATTGAAAAATCAGTATTCTATGTCTTGAAAGTCTTATTTATCGCAGATTTCAGATATGGGAATGAAGACCGATGCCCTCTAAGAAAATATTGATCGTTGATGATGAACCTACGATCGTGGATATGCTGAGTTCCCGCCTTAAAGCCTCCGGTTATGAGGTTTGCACGGCCCGGGATGGTCTGGATGCCCTGAGGAAGGTTAAAACAGAGAAGCCGGACCTTCTCGTCATCGATGTCCTGATGCCGAGCATGTCGGGGTTTGAAGCCACCGTAAGAATCCGTGAGATTCCCGAATTTAGCAGGATCCCGGTGCTTGCGATATCTGCCCGCAGTAGTATGAAAGATTTCTTTTCGAACGTCGCGGGGGCTGAATTCATTTCCAAACCCTTTGAGCCCAAAGATCTTGTGAACCGGGTTGAGCTATTACTCGGAGGCAAGGCTGATTCCGGGGGTGGTCCGCGTCGAGTGATCCTGGTCGGGGTGGAGGATTTTCTGGTCGAGAAGATCAAGACACTTCTTTCTTCCCTGAAGTGCGAAGTGCTGACGGCCCTCAACGAGGAAGACGCCTTGACCATGGCGAGGAATCTGCGCCCGGCTTTTATTCTCTGCCAGTATTGGGAAGAAAACTCGGTCCTTGACGCGAAAAAACTCAGCGGAAAACTCATGGAACATACGGCGCTTGTGCATGTTCCGCTTTATGTTTATTGCAAAGAGGCGCTTTCGATCGAGGCGATGAAGACTTTTAAAGGGGACCGGCTGATCACTTACATGGAGTCCTCGGACCTCCTTAAAAAACTCGAATCCCTCATCGCGACGAACGCCACGAAATAATTCCGCAATATGTAGTTGAGGGTAGGCAGTAGGTAGGATGTCGTTTGAAATAAAAGCGCAGAGTCCCGGATTTTTTCAACTACTATCTACCACATACGACCTATCGTTTTTATCCCCGCAGCTATTTTCCCGAGTTCGTCACATTCCAGTCGATTATGCCCCGCGCGTCTGGCCGTCTTTGAAAACAGGGAATAACTTGCGACAGGGCGAAAAATTGGTATTCTATGCCCGTGGTGCTTCCGGAACTGTGTCGGGCCCCCTTGGTTTTTCAGCGGACCAGCCACACGGTCGAGTCTCTCTAGGGCTTTTAAACGCGGCCTTATGTCTGCTAAATAAATACTGATCGTGGACGATGCTCCCACCATCTTGGGTATTTTGAGTTCTCTTCTTGAGCCCGCCGCTTTTGACCTCCGCCCACGGACGGGTGAAGGAATATTTTGAAAATATTTCCGCCGTCGAGTTCATCGCCAAGGCGTATGACTCCCGGGAGATGACGGCCAAGATCCAGGACCTGCTCGGGAAAACGGGGAATAGCTTGTAAAATGAGATGAAATCAGTATCCTATGTCCGTGTGTTTTTTAAAACGGCCGTGAATTTTAGGATTCTCAGCGAGGATGTATGCCTGTTAAGAAAATATTGATCGTGGATGATGAGCCCGCCATTCTGGATATCTTGAGTTCCCGTCTGAGGGCTTCGGGTTTCGAGGTTTGCACGGCGAATGATGGTCTTGACGCTGTGCAAAAGGTCAAAACTGAAAAGCCCAACCTGATCATCATGGACGTTCTGATGCCTCGCATGACGGGTTTTGAGGCCATGAAGAAGATCCGTGAAAATCCCGAATCGCGCGGGATCCCGGCGATCGTGATCTCGGCACGCGGCAGTATGAAGGATTACTTTAATGACATTACCGGGGTAGAGTTTCTTTCCAAGCCTTATGAACCCAAGGATCTTGTGACCCGGATTGAGCTTCTCCTGGGGAACAAGACCGTTGCCGAGGGCGGCCCGCGAAGGGTGATCCTGGTCGGGGTCGAGGATTTTCTCGTCGAGAAGATCAAGACGCTTCTTTCTTCTCTCAAGTGCCAGGTGTTGACGGCCCTCAACGAGGAAGACGCCCTTTCCATGGCGAGGAATCTGCATCCGGCTTTTATTCTCTGCCAGTTCTGGGAAGAAGACTCCGTCCTTGACGCGAAAAAAATCAGCGGGAAACTCGCGGAGCACGCGGAGCTCGTGCACGTGCCGCTTTATGTTTACTGCAAGGAAGCGCTTTCGATCGAGGCGATGAAGACTTTCAAGGGGAATCGTCTGATCACTTACACGGCCTCTTCGGACCTTTTAAAGAAGCTCGAAATTTTCCTCGGAACAACCGCCCCGAAATAATTCCGCAGTATGTAGTAGATGGTAGATAGCAGGTAGGATGTCGTTTGAAATAAGACGCGGAGAGTCCCGGGTTTTCCACCTATTATCTACCAGATGCTACCTATCGCTTTTACACCCGCAGCTGTTTTTCGGCGTCCACCACATCCCGGTCGATCATGCCCCGCGCGCGCCTCGCTTTTGCCTTGAGGCCTTCGGACGCATGCGGCGCGTTGGCGATCTCCCTCAGGAGCTGGATCACCATCCGGATATAACGGACCAGGCTTCCTTCGTCTTCCGAAGTGAGTTTGCAGACGTGTTCGAAATCCTTTCCGTGCGTCCACGCCTCAATGGCGCGGGCGAGATGAAAATAGGGAAGTTTGGTGGGCGGAGTGACGCGGAAATTGGATTCCCATTTGAAGATCATGCGGTGATAATGCTGTGTCATTTTGAGGAGCTCGGCGTGTTCTTTATTGAGCCGCGGGGCCTCGTCGTTCTTCCTCGGTTCAAAGATCAGTCCTGCCAGAAAGACATTGAGCTTCGCCTCGTCAAGTTGTTCCAGCGCGCCGTCGGTGTACATCTCGGTGAGCAGCAGCTCAAAGCCGAAGATCGAGGCCGCGAATTCTCCCTTTACGGTGAGGACGCCTTGCGTGTCCGTGGTCCCTTGGTCCGTGATGTATCCCATCTCCAAGAGGAGTGCCAGCTTGTTCTTTAAAAGCTCGAGTCCCTCTTCGCGTTTGCGCTTGGAGGACTGGAAAAAATGGAAGGACCGTGGGTAAATCTCGAGGAGCTTGTGTCCCAGCGTCCGGTAAAGGTTGAGGAGCGTCGCATAAGTGGCGTTCAGCTGGCTGCGCACCGGCTCGGGTTTTCCGTAAAGAATGCGTTCCACTTCGGGGAAGGCGATGTCGTTGGGGTGGATGCGGCAGTAGACGAAGCCTTCCGGGTCCATGCCGCGCCTCCCCGCGCGTCCGGCCATCTGAAAGAAATCCCGCGTGGTGAGAGGCTTGAAACCCGTGCCGTAGAATTTCTCGAGTTCGTCGAAGACCACGGTGCGCGCCGCTTTTTTGCGGCGCCAGAGCGCCATGGCCGGGTGCTTCTCGGCCTGGCCGTTCTGCACGAGGCCGTTCAGAGCGCTGATGACGTAGACGAAGGACTGCCTTTCCAGGCGCGCGAGCTCGTCGACGTTGCTCCACGCGTCCGTGAGGCGGTACAGCATCGGGGCGGCGGCGTCCGGAGGCCGAACGGAGCC
>Ga0118677_10007102_pt2 | contig 13617 bp, 2 predicted proteins | sample AliMusrvi5mmetaG_FD_86154 | JGI IMG/M metagenome (GOLD analysis project Ga0118677, IMG submission 86154)
GCGGTTACCATTGCCAGTGGCGGAGCAATCACCGAAACTGCTGCAGCGCCGCTCACTTTTGGATCGAATGTTGCCATAGCAGGATCATTAACAGAATTTGGCGCACCTACGGTCGGCATCGCAGGAAATCTTACGAATAACGGAACCTATACTTCAGGTACAGGAGCCCACAACTTTACAGGACTTTTGAAAACAATTGGCGGAACAACTCCGAATGTGATTCCAACTGCAACGTTCTCGGGAACATATACCAACAGCGGCAACTTAACTTCAGCCACTGCCCTCACAATTAGCAATGCCTTTACAAACAGTGGTACACTAAATGCCGCAAGTACGCTTGCAATCAGTGGTGGCGCTTTTGCAAACAGCGGTACATTATCTGCGGGATCAATAAGTGTAACAGGTGTTACACTCACCAATACCGGCACGATCACGGCCTCAACAGCCTTGTCTGGAACCGGAGGGGTAACTCAGGGAACCGGTTCATTCCTGAATCTCAACTTCACAGGAGCGCCGACAATTACAACGCTGGATGCCCATACCAATGTAAACACAACAAGTTACGGCTTTGCAGGAGCACAGACCTTGTTCTCAACCAATTACAGCAATCTTATACTTGCTGGAAGCGGGGTTAAAACGTTTGGCGTTCAAACTGACATTAGCGGCACACTCACAATTAACAGCACGGTGCAGGCTAATCTGGGATCTTTCAACCACAATTCTGCATTAAACATGGTTCGTGGAATCGATACTGCCATTCCGGGAGTATATGGAGGGAATACCTCAACAGCTCCGGTGCCGAATATCGATCCCGTATATTTTGCTGATGCAGCAGGTGTTATTTATGTGAATACCTGTTTCCCGGGAACATGGACTGGAATGGGTGCCACCTCTGACTGGAATGATGCTTCCAACTGGTGTAGCGGTGTACCGGGACCATCGGATAATATTACAATTCTCTCTGGAGTCAACATCCCTCACCAACCAACAATCGGTTTGGGTACTGCTCCTAATTGCGGGAATCTGACCCTCAATTCTGGCGCATCCGTCACATTCACAGATGTAAACACACTTTCGATAAGTGGCAACCTGGTGAATAACGGAACATTTACCGACAGCTATGGTACGGTTAATTTTAACGGAACAACCGCTCAGACAATTTCAGGATCTGCTGTCCCGACATTTAATAACCTTACATTTAATGACGTGTCAGGAACAGGATCAGTTTCCTTCAGCACCAAGCCCAATATTAATGGAACGCTGTTGATCCAGGACGGAGCCAATACCCATACCTTCAGCGCCGGAATAACTTATGGCGCCAATGCAGGGATTCATTATAATGTAGGAACCAGTTCCAGAACCGTTTCTGCGGAATGGCCTGCTACCTTCAATGGCCTCGGCGGTGTAACGATCGACGGAACATCTGGTGGTGTAATCACCCTTGATGTGGCTAAAACTCTTGGATTAGGTACTTCTCTTACAATCAACAATGGTGGTACTCTTACTACCGCAGGATTACAACTGACTTTAGGTGGAAGCTTTGTAAATAACAATTTAGCTGTATTTGATGCAGGATCTTCTCCGATTGTGATCAACAATACCATGCCATCGCAGGATATCGACGGATTTACAACCACAGGTCCGGTAACCATGTCAAAACCAAGTGGAACAGCAACCTTCGATGGTAATGTAACCGGAGGCGCATTGTCACTTACAGGAATAGCGGGTGATCTGAACCTTGGACTTGGACTAAACCATACCTTTAGTGGTGTCCTGACAAGAACAGCAGGAACACTCGATTTGGAGACAAGTACCCTGAATCTGTCCTATACCGGAGCACCAATTTCAGGAACAGGCGGAACATTTACTGCCGGTTCGGGAACTGTAAATTTCTCAGGCGGATCACAGACAATCCCAATACTGGCCTATTATGACCTTAAACTCACGGGGTCAGGAACCAAAACTTTCAGCGGATCGACAAACATTGAAGATCTGTTGACAATAAATGGTGTTGTCGCCGATCTGGGGGCCAATAATCACAATGCCTCTCAATTGGTACTCAATAATGGGGCTGCAATTACCTCGAAAGTAACCTATGGCGGCTTATATTGTGCAATTGCCCATACACCGGACACCCACTTTGCGGATATTATAACCTCAACGGGTGCACTCTATGTCGGACAATGTATCCCTGGTAACTGGATTGGAGTAAACAGCTCTGTCTGGAGTGATGGAGGTAACTGGTGTTCCGGAACTGCCCCAACCTCACTGGATGATATTCATATTCCAACCGGAGTTGCGCATTTCCCGGTAATCAGCGCTGATGCTTCATGTCGCAGTATTACAATCAATCTAGGCGCTACGCTGGATATTAATACCTCTGCAACACTCTCTGTTTATGGTGACTGGAATAATAGCGGCTCATTAACAAGTACCGACAATACAGGTACCGTTAAATTGAGTGGCATTGCGGGTACCCCACAGGCGATTAGCGGTGGAACAACCTTTAATAACCTCACACTTGCCGGTGCCGAGGCAGCTACATTCAGTTCTGGTACAACAACAATCAACGGCACCTTATCCCTTGAAAACGGAGTTGCGAATACCTTCCTGGGCGGCATCGCTTATGGAACAAATGCAACGCTTCAGTATAATACTTTAACTGCCTCCAGAGATGTACAGGATGAGTGGCCAACAACCTTCAGAGCCTTGGGTGGTGTTATCATCAAAGGATCAGGTGGTGTCATTACGTTGAATGGGACCAAGCAGTTGGGACTAAATACAAACGTTAGTCTCGATATCCGGTCAGGCGGAATTCTTGCCACTGGTGGTTTCCCAAACAATCTGATCTTCCATGGACAATTCCTCAATGCAGGAAATTTAAATGCCGGAAATTCAAACATCACCTTTGCAGGAACTAACCCGACTCAGAATATCGGCGGTTTCTCAACTACTGGAACTGTGGCCTTGAGTAAGAGTACCGGTACTGCTACCCTCACAAACGCTATATCCGGAGGCGGCCTCACCTTAAACGGCGCAGGAACGCTCGATATGGGTTCGTTTACTCACACCTTCACCGGAAACTGGGTACGAACAACAGGTAACCTGCTGCTAAACGGCAGTACACTGAATATAGGTGGAAATGTGACCAACACAGCCGGTACTGTAAATACAGGTACCAGTCTTGTCAACTACAATGGTGCTGCCGCTCAGATTATAGCTAACGTTACCTACAATAACCTAACCCTATCGGGCTCAGGCCTGAAAACCATTTCAGGCGCCTCTGTCAATGGTATCCTTTCATTGGAAGGTACAGCAACGGTTACGGGTTCAATTACAACCTATGGTCCGGCTTCCACCCTTCAGTATATGGGAACCGGAGCGGCTCAGGCGATAGGTACCGAATTCCCGACCACCTTTAGCGGAACGGGCGGCGTGATCATCAACAATAGCTCAGGAGTAACACTTGGCACTGAAAATAAAACGATCGGTGGCAACCTCACCTTAACAAATGGCGTATTAACAACAGGAGCATTTACAGTCTCACCCGCAACCATCTCCCGGACAAACGGATGGGTTAACGGAATCCTGATACTCCCTGTGGCTACAGGCGCACAAACGAAGAACTTCTATATCGGTGACGCTACGAATTACCTTCCGGTTACAACGACCTTCACCAATGTTACGGTCGCAGGTACACTATCGGTTAGGAGTACACCAGGTCAACATCCGAGTGTTGGAAGCTCAAACATCAGCAGTTCTTTGGATGTGAATCGTTACTGGACCTTTACGGCAGCCGGAGGACTTGTATTCAGTACAGGTACGGCCTCTGTAAACCTGAACTGGGCGGCTGGTGATGTTCCTGGCGGTGCAATCTATTCTACCTTTATCGTTGGAAAATTCAACACCCCAACATGGTCTTATCCTGGCTTCAGTGGTCGGACAGCAACCTCACTTAATGTCAACAGCCTCACAACCTTTAGTGATCTTATCGTTGGCGAAGGGGGAACCCAAGCCAGTGGTATTATTACTACAAATGGTACATGGACCGTACCTGCAGGAATCACCTCCGTGGATGTATATGCCTGGGGTGGCGGTGGCGCTGGCGGCGGAACAACTGGCGGCACAAGCTATGGCGGCGGTGGCGGTGGCGGCGCCTTCCAGAAAACGACTATCGCAGTAATCCCTGGTGAAATCTATACAATAAACATAGGTGCAGGTGGTCTCGGTAATTCGGCGGCCAGCGGATCAGATGGGGGAAATACAACCTTAGTGGGTCCCAACCCTGCAGCAACAGTAGTCGCCATCGCTAATGGCGGAAAAGGAGCGATTACTCTTACTGGAGCCTCGACCTATGGTCTAGGAGGCTTAGGTGGCATAGGTACAAATAACGGGGGTAATGGAGGAACAGCTGTAAGCGGCAGTGGATCAGGCGGCGGCGGCGGTGGTGCCGGTGATTTAGCAGCTGGGGGTACTGGCAGTGCAATAGGTGCTGGATCGGGTGGATCGGGCAGTATTGCTGCCGGCGGAAATGGAGGAACTGGTATAAATACATCTGGGAACTCCGGATCTGATGGAAATACAGGTACCATTCCTGGCGGTGGCGGTTCAGGCGGCAGAACAAACTCTCAAGCTCATGCAGGCGGTGCAGGCGCCAGAGGTGAACTAGCCATTCAGTGGACTTGTCCTCAGATCAATGTTGGCATCTTCGCGATAACCTCACCTGTACTTGCAATATGCGCTGGTAAGACAGCAACAGTAACAGTCTCTTCATCAGCACTCGCAGATGGTGCCTATACTGTTAACTATACCTTAAGCGTAGCAAATACAGGTTCATTCTCTGTACCGCTCACAATGGCAGGCGGTGTCGGAACCTTTACGACAACCGCAATTGCTGCTGCCGGAGCAACCACGTTAACGATCAATCAGATTAACTGTACCCCTGTTGAAACCGGTATTACAGCAGCAATAACTGTAAATGCACTCCCGGTTCCGACATTTACAGCTTCAGCGCCTGTTTCATCGTGTGTCAATGGAGATATTACCTATAAGACCCAGAAGAGTCAGTCGACCTATGTATGGACAATGACCGGTGTTGCAGAGGCTGATTATCATCTGGTTTCAGGAGGAACAGCGGCTGACAGTACCATGGTATTACATTGGCTAACCACCGGGTCTAAAACGGTTACAGTCAATTATCAGGAAACTGTTAACAATTGTCAGGGTGCAACACCAGCCTCATCAACAACGACTGTATATGATATCCCTGTCGCAGCCGGCCTCATTTCCGGAGCGGCCACCGTTTGTCAGGGGGCAAATGCAATCAGTTATTCTGTCCCGGCAATTACAAATGCAACAAGCTATATCTGGGCCTATTCCGGACTGGGTGCTACAATAACAGGAACCACTGCTAATGTTACAATTAGTTTTGCAGCCAATGCAACTCCTGGAAATCTTACCGTTCAGGGATCGAGCTTCTGCGGAACAGGAACCGTTTCAGCAGATTATCCGATCGCTGTAAGTCTGTTGCCCGACGGTGCAGGAATTATCGCCGGGTCATCCGGATTCTGCGCAGGTACAACAGGGGTCGCCTATTCTGTACCTCTAATTAATGGAGCAACAAGCTACACCTGGAGTTATACGGGTACAGGAGCAACAATCACAGGAACGACAAACAGTGTTACTGTTGATTTTGCACTTGGTGCCACCTCTGGAAATATCACGGTTAGCGGAACAAATGCATGTGGTAACGGCGTATCTGCCAGTTATCCGGTAACCCTCTATTCAGTTCCTGTAGCGGCCTTCACAGCCTCAGCAACTTCAATCGCGGCAGGAAGTTCCGTAAACTTCTTTGATCAGTCGACGGGTGGTGCTCTAACCAATTGGGCATGGTCCTTCCCTGGTGGAGTTCCATCTTCGAGCACTGCACAGAATCCGTCGGCGATCAATTATCTAAATCCGGGAACTTATGCAGTAACGCTCAACGCAACAAACAGTTGTGGGAATAACACCCTTACTGTAAATGGTTACATCACAGTTAATCACATTTCAAGCAGCAATCCGAATAATTACACCTTTACCGTTCCCGTTGGTGTTACTTCAATAACTGTTGAAGCATGGGGAGGCGGTGGAGCCGGTGGCTCCGGAAGCGCAGGGAATAATGCAGTTGGCGGCGGAGGCGGTGGCGCTTATGCCACCAATGTGATTAGTGTGACACCGGGTCAGAAATTCTTCTATACCGTTGGAGCAGGTGGCGTACCAAACAGTTCATCAGGGACAAATCCAACGACTGCGGGTGTGAGTTATTTTGGGAATACAAGTCCGGGAGTTCCTGCAGGAAGCCAGGTCTACGCTGTTAACGGCGCTTTTGGAAGCAATTCTGGCGGTGCAGGCGGTTTGGCCTCTAACTGTAACCCTTCGCTGGGTGCACATAGCGGAGGTTCAGGCGCTTCACCAGGCGGTGGCGGCGGAAATAACAGCGGCGGCGGCGGCGGCGGATCAGCCGGCGGCGGCGGTAACGGCGGAAACGGCGCAACGATCACAGCGGGAACTGCCGGTATTGCAGGTTCTCTTACAGCAGGAGCTGCCGGAGGAACAGGCGGAGCAAATGGTGCCATTGGAAATCCGGGAGTCGTTCCCGGAGGCGGCGGCGGCGGTAAAGGAACCAGCGGAACACTCTCAGGAGCAGGCGCAAACGGACAGGTAAATATTAGCTGGCCGATATGCGCTACCGTGGATGTTTCCAACTTCAATATCGTGGCGGCAAATACCTGCAGCGGTTCACCAGCGGTTGTAACGGTTAACTCTTCTACCCTGCCCGACGGAACCTATACAGTAACCTACGATTTGTCAGGAACGAATACAGGCACTTATCTCACTTCATCCATGGTATTTGCAAGCCATACCGGAACCTTCACGACCCAGACTCTTACAAATACAGGGGCGACAACTGTAACAGCAATCGGTGTAAATTGTACCGTTTTACTCTCCGGAAAAACATCGGCTTTAACAGTAAATGCATTACCAACGATTACTAGCGCAGGAACAGCATTAACGCAATGTTACAGTGCAACCGTTCAAAGTACAACAATGGGATATACGGCAACAACCAATTCGCCAACCTCTTACAGTATTGTCTGGAATGGTGCAGCACATACGGCAGGTCTTCTGGATCAGGGTAGCACAGCCTTTAGCTTCGCAGCAGGTGGCGGTACCTTAGCCGGAATCGTAATTACGGCCGGAGCGCTTCCGGGAAACTATTCTGGAACGATGACCATAACGACAGACAATGGCTGTATTGCAACCCAGCCGATAACATTAACGATCAATGCCTTACCAACAATAACCGGTGAACCCGCCTCTCCTGCTGCAGTATGCTCAGGATCGGGAGCGCCATCATTCACCGTTACTGCAACAGGTACTGCGTTAACTTATCAATGGGAAGAAAATACAGGTTCTGCATGGGCGCCAGTCACAAATGGCGGGGTCTATGCAGGGGCAACCACTACAACGCTCACAATCTCCGCTCCAACATTTAGTATGAACGGTTATAAATATCATTGCGTTGTCTCAGGAACCTGTAGTCCGGCAGTAACTACCGACGGATCAGCTACCTTGACAGTATATGACCTCCCAACGATTTCAACCACCGGAACAGCGGCAACAGTATGCTACAGTGCAGGCGTTCAATCAACAACATTGGTTTATACTGCCACAACGGTCTCACCAACATCATACAGCATCGTATGGAATGGTGCAGCACATACTGCAGGCCTTGCCGACCAGTCCGCTACTTCATTCAGCTTTGCAGCCGGTAGCGGTTCGGTAACCGGAATTGTAATCACTGCCGGCACTTTGGCAGGTGGTCCATACTCCGGGACAATGACCATCGTAAATGGCAATGGTTGTTCTTCGACTCAGGCAATAACGGTAACAGTAAATCCTGTCATTGCAGGTAATACAAGCGGATCGGCCGTTTCAATCTGTGATAACTCCGTAACAACACTATTCGGTGGAACTCCAACAGGTGGTGCAGGATCGTATACCTATTTGTGGGAAAGCAGCGATGGAGCAACTGGTACTTTTATCACAGCAACCGGAATAAGCAACACTGCCGATTACACAACTGAAACCCTGACTACATCAAGCACTCAGGTCTGGTTCCGCAGAACGGTAATTTCAGGAGCTTGCTCAGATGTTGCCTCAGCTGTAAAAGTAACCGTCAACCCTGTTCTTGCCGGTAATTCAAGTGGTTCGAATGTTGTAATATGCAACAGCTCCACAACGACCCTTACCGGTGGAACCCCAACAGGCGGTTCAGGAGCATACACTTACCTTTGGGAAAGTAGTGATGCCTTGCTGGGAACCTATAGCGCAGCCACAGGTATAAATACCGGCGCTGACTATACAACAGAAACGCTGACAACTTCCAGCACTCAGATCTATTTCCACAGAAAGGTAACCTCAGGCGGTTGCACAGATATTGCAGCAGCAGTAAAAGTGACCGTTAACCCAGCAATCACAGGCAATTCAAGTGGTTCTGCAGTATCAATCTGCAACGGCTCATCGACCACTTTATCCGGTGGAACTGCTGTAGGTGGTTCAGGAGTATTCACTTACCTCTGGGAAAGTAGTGATGCACTCTTAGGAACTTATAGCGCAGCCGCAGGTGCAAATACCGGCGCTGATTATACAACAGAAACGCTGACAACTACAGCCGCTCAGATCTATTTCCACAGAAAGGTAACCTCAGGAGGTTGCACCGATATTGCAGCAGCAGTAAAAGTAACGGTTAACCCTGCAATCACAGGCAATTCAAGTGGTTCCGATGTAACAATCTGTAACGGCTCAACAACAACGTTAATTGGTGGAATTGCAGCAGGTGGATCAGGATTGTATACCTATTTATGGGAAAGCAGCGATGCACTGGCTGGTGTTTATGGTCCGGCATTCGGAACAAATACAGGCGTCGACTACACAACTGCGGCATTGTCAACAACAACTACTCAGGTATATTTCAGAAGGACGGTATATTCAGGTGGTTGCACCGATGTGTCTACAGCTGTGAAAGTAACTGTAGACCCTGCAATTGTGGGTAATACAAGTGGTTTACCTGTTACAATATGTACAGGTTCATCCACCATACTAACAGGCGGAACACCAACAAATGGTTCAGGATCATATACCTATTTGTGGGAAAGCAGCGCCACCGAAACGGGCGTTTATGCTTCGGCAGCAGGAACAAATACCGGGGCCAACTATACAACCGATGTTTTAACTACTTCAAGCACTGATGTATGGTTCAGAAGAACAGTAATATCAGGTCCTTGCACTGACGTCGCAGCAGCGGTAAAAGTTACAGTCAATCCGCTACCCGATGCCCCTGCAGCAATCACCGGAGGCTCTACCGTATTCGTAGGCTTAACTACCCAATTGTCAGATCTGACAGCTGGCGGAACCTGGTCAAGCGGTACCCTTGCAAACGCAACTGTAGATCCTTCTACCGGTCTTGTTACAGGTGTCGCTACCGGAACCTCATTGATCACCTACACCGTAACCAGTGGAGGATGTTCCAATTCGGTATCGCAATTGATCACTGTTTCGATCGCATCAAGACTTAATGTGAAAGTCTTCCTCGAAGGATTCTACAATACGGGAATCAGTGCAATGAATACAAATCTTGTAACAAGTTCATTGGTTCCGTTGACTCAGCCATATACCGGTTTACCTTGGAGCTATGCCGGAGGTGAGAGCGTACTTGCCATACCGGCAAACGTGACAGACTGGGTATTGGTTGAGTTACGCCAGGCTACCACTGCAGCGCTTGCAACTTCCGCAACGAAACTTTCAGGTTGGCCAAAGGCTTGCTTCCTCAAATCGGATGGCTCAATTGTAGCCCTCGATGGAACATCGCTTCCGGTTATTGGAAATCCATCGATTACACCGGGGAATAACCTGTATGTTGTTATCCGTCATCGTAACCACGTTGCAATTATGAGTTCTACGGGATTGACCCTTAACTTAAATAATTACGAGTACGACTTCTCAACAGCAATCAGTAAGGCTTATGGAGGCACGGCCGGTTATAAGCTAATAACCACAGGACTTTATGGTATGGTTGCAGGTGATGCCGATAGTGACGGAAGTATCTCTGTAAATGACTTTACGAAATGGGCAATAGACTTTGGAAAGGTCAACTTATATCTGAACTCAGATATTGATGGCGATGGACAGATATCTGTTAATGACTTTACAAGGTGGGCTATAAACTTCGGAATAGATAATATCCCGCCAGTGAAGAGCCTTTCTATTCAAGGTATAGATCCTAAAGTTTCAGGCAAATTCAAGTCCCAGGTTCCGGGGAATTGATTGATCAGAAGCAGTGAATTCTCCGGCTGGTGACCGCCGCGAATTACAATAAATAAAGAGATCGGATATCAGCAATAAAATGCCGGTATCCGATCTCTTTTTATATGCACCTGTTTTTTTATGATCTCCCTTGAAAAACCGGATCAATTTAAAAAGTTGTGGGTAGACAAATCTTAAGTCGAGATTTTTGCCAGCCTAAAATATTCGATCCTTAATAAATGATAAACCAATTGGTTGCTAGCATATTAATATTGATATACTAGTCCTTCCAGACATCTTATTTTGCAAGAAAATCACTGAATTTAGCCAAAATCCTTGCAATACTATGATCGGAAAATCGCTAAATCAGCAACAACTGGAACTGTTCAAACCACTCCTGTCCGACTTCCTTGATATGAGGCACGAACTTGTATTATTGAGTGATCATTTCGACTGGAAGTACTTTGATAAAGAGTTCTCAACACTTTATTCAAACACAGGTCAAACTGCTATGCCAACGCGACTGAAGGTAGCCGATGACTCTGCCGTAAACCTGACCATCATGCAGGATATCTTATCAGAGGCTGGATATGTGATACTTACCGTGCAAAACAGAAAGATTGCGGTGAAGCAGGCTGCAGATTATCTGCCTGATTTAATTCTCATGGATTGGCAGATGCCTGTGCTCAATGGGATTGAAGCCCTCGAAATTCTAAAAAAAGATCCTAAAACCAATGAAATACCAGTAATCATGGTGATCGGTATTGCCACCACAGCAGAGCATTTGCAGGAAGCGTATCAGAAAGATGCGATCGATTTTATTAAAAAGCCATTCGAAAAAATCGAACTGCTCGCACGGGTTAAGGCGAAACTCTCCTTTGTTACTTACTATAAATTAGTTATTTTTAATAAAAACAACGAGCTTTCCGCCTCATTGCTTCAGCTCAGTCAGCTGACCGAATTGCATGAACAAATCTCAAAAAAACTGACCCGGCTAAAAGATGATTTTCCTGAACTTGAAAGCCATATCAACGAGATTACCGGAATTGTATCGGTTCGGCTTTTGAATGAGGCATGGAAGCGTTATGAAGAGAATTTCATGGAGTTGAATCCCTCTTTTTACAAACTGTTTATCGAGGTGAACCCCGATATCTCGCCGCCAGAGATTCGTCTTTGCACACTTTTGCGGCTCAACATGAGTTCAAAAGAGACAACAGCCTTCATCCACCAGGAAGAGGCCAGCATAAGGGTCTCCCGTTCAAGGCTCCGGAGAAGACTGGGACTTGGCGAATTGGATAATCTCGTGGGGTATCTGCTGAAATTTTAGCTTAACCCTTACAAATATCCTGAAGTCGCTTGCATTCGAAATTTGAACTCCCATCCAGGAAATGTGAATTAATGATTATTCTATCTTTTACCATCCTTAGGAGGTTATATCGCACTGCCGAAAAAACAGACACAAACTGAACCTAAAACTTCTCAGTTTGTTTATTGCTCATATTAACGATCACTAACTAACAACTGAATTATGACTACAACATTTTTTAATGCGGTATTATTACCACTCGCCCTGGCTGTTATTATGCTTGGCCTTGGGCTCACCCTGACATTGAACGATTTTAAAAGAGTCGTTAAATATCCAAAAGCCATCTTGATTGGACTTATCAGTCAAATGGTTATTTTGCCTCTTCTTTGTTTTTTGATTGCAAAATCGTTTGGACTTTCCCCGGAGCTTGCAGTTGGATTAATGCTGCTTTCTGCTTCTCCTGGAGGGCCTACTGCAAATCTTTACAGCCACCTTTCCAAAGGCGATGTGGCGCTGAACATCTCGCTTACAGCGGTCAACAGCTTCCTTACCCTCTTCACTTTACCTTTAATCGTCAACCTTGCCATCGGTTACTTCATGGTGTCTGGTCAGGCTATTCCCCTGCAATTTAAAAAAGTGACAGAAGTATTTGCCGCGGTGCTAATACCTGTATCGATCGGAATGTTTGTCAATGCAACGTTTCCCAAAACATCCAGGAAACTCGATAAACCGGTTAAAATTTTATCTGCCATATTCCTGATAGCCGTTATTTCGGGAGTGATCTATCAGGTGAGGGCCAACATCCTCTCCTATTTCCAGATGGTGGGTATGGCAGCGCTTGTCTTTAATCTCTTAAGTATCGGCGTCGGCTATTATCTCCCCCGTTTTATGAAACTGGAACAGAAACAAGCTATCGCAATCGGTATGGAAATCGGCATTCATAACGGAACACTTGCCATCTTTATCGCCCTTACAATACTCGGCAATGGCGTAATGAGTATTCCTCCTGTTATCTATAGCCTGATCATGTTCTTTACTGCAGCAGCATTTGGGTATATCGTTAATATGAAGCGAAAACCATCAGACGAGTTCTTGCAAACAACTTAATTTGATTCGGAACTTATTCAACCCTATCCATTAAAGGAGGACAGGAGGTTGATAAACATTTGTATAATAACCCTCCAACGGGCAGGTTGACCAGATCAGCCTGCCCGTTGGAAATTTTATAAAAGTCGCAAATAGCTGATTAATTGCATTATCCACTATTCGGGATCAGGGAATCATATTCCGTATACAGTCAGGTACATTCGAATACGCTCCTGCGAAAATTGAGAATCAAACGCTATATCTGCAAATAAAGTTTAAACTATTAGTAATGCGGCATTGGCCTACAGGATTCTCCGCTTATAAAAATAGGCATTTCGACACATTGCGCATACTTAACACTCCCTGTAATTTTTAATTGGATCTGGATGTGCATCCGTTGACCACCCAGTGGGGAACTATCTCCGGACAGATCGAAGTTTAAAGGGGTAGTGTCAGTTCCCATCAGATAATTGCTTATCTTTGATTTAATACCATCTACACCAGCCTCGATAAGTGAATTTAACCCAATTTCAGGAAAATCGACACCCGACAACGCTGCAGGAAAGTTATTGAAAACCTCAATATTTGTTGATCCCTGCCTGAGCTTTCCGCTTAAACTGACCGCTGTTGCGACGTTATCAGACGATATAATTACCTTGACAGATATCGCTTCAATATTGACCTCCTCAATTGTAGCATCGTACGGAATATTCGTGTTCGCACGGACCAAACTCAGGTCAATATTCCCCGCATTGGTGAAAGGACCCGTCTTGTTCACATCATAAGTATCATTAATCTTGATATCAGCTATAAACCTGTCTTTACCATATTGGCATGATGTGCACACTAAAGCAGTTAGTACTATAAAAGGTATAAGC
>Ga0118677_10011081_pt1 | contig 13617 bp, 4 predicted proteins | sample AliMusrvi5mmetaG_FD_86154 | JGI IMG/M metagenome (GOLD analysis project Ga0118677, IMG submission 86154)
ATCATTTGCTGATCAACATTTTATTTGTTGAAATAATATTTCGCGCAAAAATTTTTAACCTGATTGAGACGAAAAATACCTTCTGAACCATTACCAATATCCAAAACAAAACAACCGAATTAAACCTGCAGAGATGAAACATCAAAGTTTTAAAAATTGGAAATACATGATTGCCCTATGCGGGATAATGTTTTTGTCCTTATCCGCATATTCCGTTAACAACCTTGTTGTATCAGGTACTGCTACAGCAACAGGATCGCCAGATTTTAGTGGAGTGATCGGAACCTATACCTACGCTGGCATCCATAACGGCCACAATTACTGGAGTCATACAAGTGGTAGCTATACCTACTATATATACTTTAATACCTACAATTCCTACAACGAATTTGAAATTTGCACTGTGATGGATACGGATGAATATCTTTTCTTTACACTACCAGCAACACCCGATCCTCCAACAGGAGCTAGTTGGACTAAAAATGATGCGCATTATAGTTCTGCCATTATTAATGTCAGCGATGCAGGCGCTTCGGGACCTGAGATTGATATTACTGGGAATGGTGTCACTATAACCGACGGCAGCACCTCACCAAATTTTGGCAATTTCACAAAATTCGTCTCCACAAATATATCAACAGGCTCACCTACAAGAACTTACATAATTAATAATATTGGGACATCGGCATTGACTATATCCGGAGTATCTATCACCGGTTCGAATGCAGCAGACTTTTCTGTGACCGCCTCACCGGCTGCAAGCGTTGCAGCAAGCAGTTCAACTAACTTAACCGTAACATTCAATCCTTCAACCACAGGTACCAAAACCGCTACCATTACTGTAACGAACAACGACAGCAATGAAGGTAGTTATGATTTCAGTATCGAAGGATATGGATTTGCCCCGGAGGATCTAACTGTGACTGGAATTACTACCCCCGCTGCCGCCAATACGACCTATGTCCACCAGGGAATACTGAACAATTATGAATATTGGAAAAGTGCAAACGGATATTATTTGTACACGGATGGTAGCAATTGGCTTATTGACAACAATACAGATCCCTCAATAGCAGATGGAGTTGAATTCTGGGCAAATAGTGCCCTGGTGCCTTCTATTTTAGACGCAACCGTTTGGACTGGATCTCCTAGCTCCGGTACAAGGGGAACAGGTACACCGGTTATTTCTCCACCTGCACCCATCCCTAACATCAATGTAAAAGGAAACGACGTGACCATTGCAATCAATGATATCACACCATCATTCTCCGATTTCACTAAATTTGGATCCATAGATGTTTCATTCGGATCGCGTTCAAGAACCTACAAGATAGAAAATACAGGAAATGCTATTTTAAACATATCGGGAGTTACGCCTGGAGGTACCGATGCAGCCGATTTTAGTGTGACCACACCACCGGCTGCCACAGTTGCGGCTTACGGTTCAACAACTTTTGCAGTCACTTTCAACCCATCCACAGAGGGCACAAAAACAGCAACCCTATCCATTGCCAGCAATGACCCGGATGAGAACCCATATCCTTTTGACATTTCAGGCGATGCTTTTTCACCACATGATCTGGTTGTCACCGGAATTACAAATCCTCTTGACGCCAATGGAACCTATCTTTATATTGGAATTCTGAATGAGTTCCAATACTGGAAACATTCGACGTTAGGCTATTACATCTACAATAAAATATATTCCTCATCTCCGTATTGGAATATTGATGATAATCTTGATGATGATGCGAGCCTTTTATTTTATTCAAATAATAATTCAGATAATGTTTCTCCGGTTTATGTAACATCCTGGGCAGCATCAGGAAGTGCACCTTGTACAGGAAATGGTACACCACTGATCATTTACAGTGGACCCGAAATAAATGTTCAGGGAAACGGCATCAGCATTGCGGATGGCGATGCAACGCCATCTTTAACCGATGATACCGATTTTGGTTCAGTTACTGCAGCCAGTGGCACTATCGTGCGAACTTTTACCATTCAGAATACAGGAAGCTTTTCACTTAATTTTAGTGGTACGCCTAAAGTACTCGTTTCAGGTCCAAATTCCGCAGATTTTACTGTTTCAGTACAGCCTACAAGCCCCGTAGCAGCAGGTGGTTCTACGACTTTTGAAGTCACCTTTGATCCATCAGCCGTTGGAGTCCGCTCTGCATCACTTTCCATGGCCAATGATGACAGTAATGAAAATCCCTACAATTTTGATATTCAGGGAACAGGAACCAACAGCGCTCCAACCGACCTGGCATTATCAGCTTATGCAATTGACGAAAATGTGGCTGCCAATTCAACCGTTGGTACTTTAAGTTCCACCGATCCTGATGCCGGCAATACATTTACATACACTTTGGTTGCAGGAGCCGGCAGTACAGACAATGCTTCCTTCAACATCAGCGGTAGTAGTTTGCGCATTAATACCAGTCCTGACTTTGAAGCAAAAAGCAGCTATACTGTGCGCGTTCGGACCATGGATCAGGGAAGTCTGTTTTTTGAAAAAGCGATTACCATTACCATCAACGATTTACCTGAAGCACCTATAGCAACCACCAATGCAGCAAGTAGTGTTGCAACAACCAGTGTAACACTTAACGGCAACATCAATGCCAATAATATCAGTACAACAGCCACTTTCGAATATGGTACAACAATCAGTTATGGAACAATTGTTACGGCAGATCAAAGTCCTGTAACAGGCATTTCTGCTACTCCAGTCAACAAATCAATTTCAGGATTGGCAGAAGGTACTACCTACCATTATCGGGTAGTTGGGGAAAATTCAGTTGCTCCCACCAATGGTGGTGATATGAGTTTTACTACACAAAATACAATAATTTCTGTTGATCGTGCATTACCTTCACCAACCAATACGAATTCAGTTCAATGGACAGTAACTTTTGCAGCATCAATGACCGGCCTTAATCCAGGCATCTTTAGTTTGGCAGACACAGGGTTAACCGCTCCATTCATTTACCGCATAACAGGTTCAGGAACAACATGGACAGTTACTTCAGACAGTGGCTTTGGGAATGGAACACTGGGACTAAATTTAGTAAACAGTACCGGATTATCTTCAATATTATCGAACACACCCTTCACCGGTGAGGTTTACACCATTGATAGAACAACGCCATGGGTCACAATCAACCAGGCAGTGGGCCAACCTGATCCTACAAACGCCGGTCCTATCCATTTTTCAGTGATTTTTAACAAGGCAGTCACGGGTTTTGGCGCAAGCGATGTTGATTTTACCGGAAGCACCAATCCCGCAGGACTCTCTTGCACAATCACAGGCAGCGGAACAACTTATGATGTAGCAGTTAGCGGAATGACCAGCGGTGACATCATCGTTGCCTCAGTCCCTGCAGGAGGGGCTCAGGACGCAGCTGGGAACTACAACAATACCTCAACCAGCACCGATAACAGTGTGTCATACGATACAACGCCACCAACCGTCACAATCAATCAGGCAATCGGGCAGTCCGACCCGACCAACAGTAGTCCGATCAATTTTACAGTGGTCTTCAGTAAGCCGGTCACAGGTTTTGCAACAGGCGACGTCAACCTGAGCACCAGTACAACTCCGGGAACACTCATTTGCACCGTCACTCTGAGCAACAGCACTACTTACAACGTGGCCGTTAGCGGCATGACCGGCGACGGGAACGTTATTGCTACAATTGCAACGAATATAGCTCTGGACGCAGCTGGCAACGGAAATGCCACCTCGACAAGCACAGATAACAGTGTGTTATATTATATTCCACCTACGGTTACTGGTATTTCCCCAACAAGCGGTCCTACATATGGATCAACAACTGTTACGATTTCCGGAACCAATCTTTCAGGTGTTACATCGGTTATGTTTGGCAGTAGCGCCGCCACAGGTTTTACCGTCAATTCAGCAACACAAGTCACAGCTACCTCGCCTGCCGGCAGTGCCGGAATTGTGGATGTTACAGTAATATCCTTAGGAGGTACGAGTTCTACCAGCAGTTCTGATCAATTTAATTATGTAGCTCCACCGACAATTTCGAGTGCTTCTTACGATGTTTCAACCGGAGTTTTGGTGGTATCTGGAGCCGATTTACTGGCAAAAGCCGGCGCTGCCAATGATATTGATGTTTCCAAACTCTCCATCACCGGTGAAGGAGGTGCGACCTATACCCTTACCTCCGCCAGTGTGGAGATTACTTCGGGAACTTCATTTACTGTAACCTTCAATGCAACTGATCTGGCTGCTGTCAACCAAATAATCAACAAAAATGGAACATCCTCTACTAGTGGGACTACCTATAACCTGGCAGCAGCCGAAGACTGGGCTGCAGGTGCCGATGCTGCAGTAGTGGTTGCAGACCTGACAGGTAATGGCATCACCATAAGCAATGTGGCTGTGCCAACCGTTACAAGCGCTACCTACGATGCATCCACGGGTGCCCTCGTCGTTACAGGATCCGGTTTGCTTAAACTCAACGGTGCCACCAATGACATTGCAGCCAACAAGTTTACCATTACCGGCGAGGGAGGAGCAACCTATACCTTTACTGATACACCAAATGTCGACATCACTTCCGGAACTTCATTTACCATTACTTTAAGCGCAACCGACAGGACAGCAATCAACCTGTTAATAAACAAGAACGGGACAAGTTCTACCAGCGGGACAACCTACAACCTGGCTGCCGCCGAAGATTGGGCAGCAGGTGCGGATGCAGCAGTGGTCGTTGCGGATTTAGTTGGAAACGGTATCACGGCAAGCAATGTGGCGGCACCTGCTGTCACAAGTGCAACCTACAATGCTGCAACTGGTGCCCTGGTAGTTACAGGAACAGGATTCTTGCCAAAATCCGGGGCTACCAATGATATAGTTGCCAACAAGTTTACCCTAACAGGCGAAGGAGGAGCGACTTATACATTGACAGACACACCAAATGTTGATATCACTTCAGGCACTTCGTTTACCCTTACTTTAAGTGCAACCGACAGGGCTGCAGTCAATCAGATTGTCAACAAAAACGGTACTAGTTCAACAAGCGGAACAACCTATAACCTGACCGCTGCCGAAGACTGGGCTGCCGGCGCCGATCCGGCCGTAGTTGTTGCAGACCTGACAGGGAACGGCATCACAGTCAGCAATGTGGCGGTTCCCACCCTCACAAGCGCTACCTACAATGCTGCAACTGGAGCCCTGGTTGGCACCGGAACCGGTTTCCTTGCAAAAGCAGGTGCAGCCAACGATATTGATGTTTCCAAACTTACCATTACCGGTGAAGGTGGGACAACCTATACCCTCACCTCCGCCAGTGTGGAGATTTCTTCAGGAACTTCATTTACTGTAACTTTAAATGTTACCGATCTGGCAGCTGTAAACCAAATTATCAATAAAAACGGAACTAGTTCTACAGGCGCCACAACTTATAACCTTGCTGCCGCCGAAGACTGGAATACCGGTGCAGATCCGGCTGTAGTCATAGCCGATCTGACGGGTAATGGTATCACAGCTAGTAATGTGGCTGTACCAACTATAACAAGTGCAACGTATAATGGAGCAACAGGCGCTTTGGTTGTTACCGGAACCGGATTCCTAAAAAAAGCCGGTGCGGCAAACGATATTGATGTTTCCAAACTTTCTATTAAAGGCGAAGGAGGAGCAACTTATACATTTACTTCCTCCAGTGTAGAGATTACTTCCGCTACATCTTTTACTGTTACATTAAACTCCCCTGATAAGACCGCTGCCAATCTCCTGATAAACAAAGCAGGCACAAGTTCTATTGACGCAACAACCTATAATTTGGCTGCTGCTGAAGATTGGGCTGCCGGTGCTGATCCGGCTGTAGTTGTTGCTGATCTGAATGGTAATGGCATCACCTGTCTAATCATAACCATCTCAGCAACTTCCATTTCCGGTGTCACACCTCCTGTTGCCCAAGCTACTCCGGTTCCAATTGTAACACCAGGTACAGGGTATACTGGTACAGTTACCTGGTCGCCACCTTCGACAACATTCGGTTATGCGACAGTTTACACAGCAACCATTACGCTGATCCCAACAGCCGGTTATACCCTGACCGGAGTTACTGCCAACCAGTTTACAGTTGCCGGTGCTATCGCAACCAACGCTGCCAATTCGGGAGTTATCACTGCAGTCTTCCCGGTGACGGCGCCACCTCCGGTTATTGCCGTCTTAACCAGCAGTGATACCGACAATGAGATCTGTGCCGGAGAAACGGTCATCTTTACTGGTACTGGAGCAGAAGGAGGTACTTATGAGTTCTTTGTTGACGGAATAAGCATGGGTGCGCCAAGTACTAAAAATACTTTTGCAACAAGTTCATTGTCAAACAACCAAATTGTTAACGTCAGGGCCACAAATCCAGGAGGTTACTCAGCTTTCAGCAATGCTATCATTACTACTGTAAAAGTGATACCGATTGTCAATTCCATTACCGGAAACCCTGTCAACTGTATAGGTTCTATCAATACACTGGCCTGCACCACAACCGGAGGAACATGGTACAGTTCCTCTCCATCCGTTGCCGCGGTTAGCCCAACAGGTGTAGTTTCAGGTCTCGCAGACGGCATATCAGTGATCAGCTATACCATTAGCGGAACCAATGGCTGCTCTGCAGGCTCCAATTTAACGGTTACAGTCAGTTCTCCTCCAGTTGTGAATGCCATCACCGGTACAACCATTGTATGTGTGGGAGCCACCACCAAACTCTCCTGTGCTTCAGGCGGCGGCGTTTGGTTCAGTGCCACTCCTGCTAAGGCTACAGTCGATGCGGTCTCCGGTATAGTTACTGGTAAAGAGGCAGGAAGTACGATTATTACCTATACCGTTACCAATAACGCAGGATGCAGTACTACCGTCACCACAAGCGTTACCATCAATCCGCTTCCAACCATCCTTACATCCATAGCGGCAGCAAGGTGCGATGCAGGTATGGTCACACTGGGAGCCACTGTTTCCTCAGGTACAATCAACTGGTATGCAACAGCAAACGGCGGAAATACCCTGGGTAGTGGGACTTCATTCACAACTCCCGCCATTTCTTCCTCTACAACCTTTTATGCAGAAGCTATTAGCTCAGGTTGTATATCATTGACAAGGAAACCTGTCATGGCGACCGTGAATATAACTCCGTCTGCACCTGTGATAGCTGCATTAATACAACCGACCTGTTCAACAAGCAAGGCAACAATATACCTTAACGGATTGCCGCCGATCGAAAACTGGACATTGACAAGATCTCCCGGAAGCTCTATCTTGTCTTCCAGTGGTCCGGGTATTCTGATCAATGATTTGCCTGCCGGAACCTGGACCTATACCGTAACCAGTGCGGCCGGATGCACCTCTCCTGCATCGGCGATTGTTGCAGTCAATGCACAGCCGGCGGTGCCGGTTGCACCGGTATCCAAAGCGGCCACAAATGTTTTACAGACCGGATTTACTGCGAACTGGGATCTTGCACCCGACGCAACGGGAATCAGGCTTGATGTTGCCACAGACAATAGTTTTGTCAACCTTGTACCGGGCTACTCGGGCATGGAAACCGGCAATGCCTCAAACTGGAATGTGATTGGACTCAGTGCCAATACTTCTTATTATTTCCGCGTAAAGGCTTACAATTCATGCGGTACAGGGAGTGTTTCGGGTACAATCCTGGTCAGAACACCTGTCGAAGTGCCTTCTGCTCCTGTAGCTTTGGCCGCCACAAATATTCTGCAGACAACCTTTACAGCCAACTGGAATACCTCGTCCAATGCAACGGGTTATCGCCTTGATGTCTCCGCAGATCCTGGCTTTGTCTCCTTTATTCCCGGTTACAATGATAAAGATTTAGGCAATCTCACCTCACAAACTGTGACTGGCCTGAATTCAAACAACATCTATTACTACCGTCTAAGGGCTTATAATGCAGGGGGAACCAGCGTTAATTCAGGTAGTATGATCACCTATACATTGCCGGATTTACCGGCTCTACCGGTGGCAAAATCTGCTGAAAATCTGCTTCAAAACAGCTTCACAGCCACCTGGAACACCGCAGCAAGGGCCACCGGCTATAGGCTGGATATCTCTTCGGATCCAGGGTTTACAGTCTTCCTGAGTGGATACAACAACAGGGATGTTGGTAATGTAAGCCTCTTTAGCATCAGCGGACTCAGTACCAGGTCAACCTATTACTACAGGGTACGGGCTTACAACACCAGCGGTGCAAGTGGTAATTCGAATACGATTACTCTCAGGACGTTAACCTTCCCTCCTGATGCTCCCGGTAACCTGACATCATCCTCCTGCAACTTCCTGGTAAACCTGAAATGGAGGAAAGTCACTGACCCGTACTTCCTGCGCTATAGAATTTACGGCGGGAGCGGTGTGAACCCAACGACAAGGATAGATTCCACCGGTACTTCCGTTGCCGATACTTCCAGGACCATCTCCGGACTGACCAGTGGCTTGACCTACTATTTCAGGGTCACTACGGTCAATGATGACGGATCAGAAAGCGCATTCAGTAACCAAACATCAACTGTAACCAAGGCTGGACTCGTGCCTGTCATCAGTCTGAAATGGAATGATGTGCTTATCTGTTCCAATGTCAGGGATTCAATTTCATCTTACCAGTGGTATGCCGATAATTCATCCATCCCCGGTGCAACGGGTCAATACTATCCAACAAATAAAACTTCCGGAACCTTCAAGGTAATCACCGTTGACAAGACCGGATGCCAGAACTCTTCAGCTTCTATCAAGGTTGTTTCCACCAAATCCCTGACTCTTTATCCGAATCCTGCATCTGTAAGCTTTACCCTGAAACTTAGCGGAGCTGTCAGCGGCCGGGCCGTCATTGGCATATACAGCGCACTTGGAACCAAAGTCCTCGAAATGCAGACTGAAAACGTCAGTGAGGAACTTATCCGCGAAATTGCAGTCAGCAATCTGGATGAAGGAGTTTATCTGGTGCAGGTTGTGGTGAATAATGTTGAGGTGTATGATGCGAAAATGGTCCTCAAAAAGTAACAGGAAAATAAAATAATTGTCAATTGTATGCAAAATAAAATTAAATCAATTCAAAAAATCCTCTTCACGCTGCTGCTAATCACATTTTTGCACTATGGGCTATTTGCCCAGGGTGGAGATAGCATTAGCTCAAGGGGCAAGGAACTTTTCTTCGGGCTTAGCCTGGGCCCAACGCGATCCTTGATTAAAAATAATGGTACATCATCCATTGAGTCAATTACATCGGATAAGGTGAATGCTTTTGACGGGGCTGCCGAGGTTGGGTATTTTTTCTCCAGATACATAGGCTTATCCTCCGGAATCGGTTTCAGTTCCTATGGCTCCCAGGTTAAACTGGATACCTACCAGAACAAACTGAATGCCATCGATTCAGAAAATGAAGCATACGAACTGAGAGTAACAGGAACCAATATCAAGGAAACTCAGAGCATAAAATATTTGTATGTCCCTGTTTATCTGAATCTACGATTGCCCCTTACAGGAAAAATCGGGGTATTCCTGCAATCAGGGGTCAACCTGGCCTTTGCCGTTAACAACAAATACACCACTGAAGGAACCTTTACCTACAAAGGATATTACAGCAAGTACAATGTTCTTCTTGAGAACCTGCCAATCTACGGATTTCCAACAAACAAGGCAGCCAACTCGTCAGGCAGCCCCGAAGTGAAGCCCTTTACTGCTTTCGTAGTGGCCGCAGGCGGATTTGATTACTTCATTAATGATAAACTCCAACTTGCCATCATGGCCACCTGGAACAAATCCTTGTCTGAAGTTTCAGCGTACTCAGCCAACACCCAATTCCAGCTAACGCCTGCCGTGGATCAGATCAACAGCTTCATGGGAGGAAGTTCTTCCGTGACCGCAGAGTCAATTGGATTATCCGTCAGAATCAGGTATTTCTTGAAATTATGATCGAATCAGAACACCATTTATGTATTGCAATGACTTCGTATTATCTTCTCCAGATGTTTGAAATCGATCGGTTTAGAAATATAATCATTGCATCCTTCATCCATAGCTAACTTTTTGTCGTTCGAAAGTGCCTGGGCCGTTTGAGCAATGATGATTACCTCTTTGTTGAATCGACGGATTTCCCTCGTGGCATCTTGCCCCGACATCATCGGCAATCTTAGATCCATTAATACCAGATCAATGTCAGGATGAATGTGGCAAAGATGGACAGCATCAGGACCCGTTACTGCATGTATGATCTCACTGCTGAATTTCCGAATATTCTTATCTAAAACGGAACATGATATTTCATCATCTTCCACAATCAACACCTTGAGCTTTTTCAATGGTTCCAAACAATGTCCGGACGATAAGGTATTTTCACTAGTTGCCTTGTCGGTTGTTTCGCTTTTGCAGGGAATGGTAAAACTAAATGTTGAGCCATTGTTCTCTTCACTCTCTACCCAAATTCGTCCTCCATGCATTTCAATAAGGTCTTTGCAGATAATCAGGCCAAGCCCTGTGCTAATTTCTCCATCAATCCCCCTTCGACTTGTGTTTATGGTGAGGTCAAACAAGTCCTGGACTAAATCTTTGTTCATTCCTATGCCTGAGTCTCTGACACTGATTTCAACCATTTTCCCGGAAACTTGTTTGGCCGTGATTGTAATATTTCCATTTTTATGTGTGAATTTTAATGCATTTGAAATCAGATTCCGAACGATACTAGAGATCATATTCACATCAGCGAATAGTGTCAGATCGCTGGGAATATCGCAATTGAAAGTAATCTCCTTTCTCTTAGCGACATCCGATATTTGAACAAGGTTCTCATCCAGGATAGATTTAAATGTAATTGAATCCAGTGATAAAGTTGTTAATCCCCTTTGCAAACTCGCCCACTGCAAAAGATTTCCAAGTAAGGAGAAAAGGGATGCTGCTGAATTACTGATTTTAGCAGAAATGTCCTGAATCTGGTCCATTGTTAAAGAATATAATTCATTGGCCAATATTTGAGACAGACCCAGGAATCCAACGAACGGGCTTCGCAGGTCGTGGGCAATGATGGAAAAGAATTTATCCTTCACAGAGAGAGCTTCCGCAAGCTCCTGATTTTTGGACTTCAGGGCAATCTCAGCTTTCTTGCGTCTCGAAATATCAATGAATGAACACACTACTTGATACAAAGTGCCATTGTTGTCATACTGAAGTTCTGCATCCACCCTTAACCAGATACGGTCGTTCAAAGCGGGTCGATGAACGCCCATTACGATATCATGTACTGAGTGTCCATAGGCAATCGCCTGAGGAACAGGATGTTTATCTCCAGGGAAAGGAGTGCCATCCTCATGGATGACATTCCAATCCGGATCGAACGATGTTTTTCCCATAAGCTGGTCTTCGCTGAGACCCAATAATTCAAGCGCTTTGGGATTGCTCATCACTATTTTTGCATGTGGATCCTGAAGAATTACGCCTACCTGCATATCTCGTACCAGGTTCTTATACTTCTCTTCACTATTCAGGAGCGCCTGTTCCATCTGTCTCCTTTCCGTAATGTCAAAAAAGGTCGTAGCAAACATTCCTTTTCCGGGAGAATAGACCGAAATACGAAAATATTTTTCCATTGGAGCAAAATACTGTTCAAATGAAGTTGCTACACCTGTTTCGGCCACTTCGGCATAAATGTCTAAAAATGGCACTTCATTTGTTTCGAATAGATCACTGGCAAGTTTTCCAACGGCATCTTCAATCTTGATATTCAGGTGCTTCTCAGAAGCAGGATTAGCTTCCACTATTCGATAATCAATTGCCTTCCCGAATTGGTCATAAACCATTTCGTGTACATAAACACCCTCCTGCATGGCAGAAAGCAGGGAGCGTGCTTTCGACAAAGCTGTTTCCAATTCTCTTTTGACCTTAAAGTTCCGGGCTGCAGCATCAATCCTGGCCAGAAACTCATTTTTGTTGTGAAGCCCTGTAATATATCCGTTCACCAAATCCTTAATTTCTTTGGTATTGTTTTGATTCGTTGTTGGATCGAAGGATTCCTTGATGAGCAGGATTTCAGGGTGAATTGTATCACTCATAATTATTTTAGCAAGTCTTTTCCCCTCTGCGTCTTCCAACTGGGCATTGAGAAGCACGATGTCTGGTTTTTCTCTTTCCAGAACCTGTAAACATTCTTCAACGGTCAAGGCAGAAAAGGCATTGTAACCGGCTTCTTTTAGTGTACCTGCCATATTATCCAGTATCTCCGGATTATTGTCAGCTATAAGAATGCTAAAGTCTTTTTTCATAATCGAACTATTTTAGCCATATTACTGACCATTGTTATGTTAAATTTATCCCATCAATTTCCCATATCTTACTATTTTCTCACTTAAAATCTCTTTGCCCACTGGCTTTGGAATAAAATCGCTGAAACCCGCCTCCAAAATTTTCACTCTTTCGTCGTCCATACAGAATGCAGTGACAGCAATGATTGGGAGTTCATTCCTAAATTGTTTAATTATCCTTGTTGCTTCAATGCCATCCATAATGGGCATTCTTATATCCATCAATACAAGCCCCAGTTCGGGATGTTCGCGGCAGATTTCCACGGCTTCTTTCCCGTTGTTAGCCTGAAGGGTCGAATAGTTATAATTACGTATTAGCATTTTCATATATAACAAGTTACACACATCATCATCAACACAAAGGATGACAAATTGATCAGCTTTTAGAGGATCTTTCATAGTACAATTTTAGCCTTATTATCTTCCCGACTTTTCTCAAGCTTTGTATTGCCAGTTGCTTGATTTTTATCACTTAGTTATCTGACAATAAATTATTTCCTGAAATATTTATCAATTAACACCAGTAAATCATGTATCTTAATTGGTTTCGAAATATAATCGTTGCAACCTGCTTCGATAGCTTCTTCCCTGTCGCCGCTTAGTCCACAAGCAGTTAGCGCAATGATTATTACCTCTGAGTTAAATTCCCTTATTTTTTTGGTGGCTTTATATCCGGACATTACAGGCATTTGAATATCCATCAGAATTAAATCAATGTCGGGATTGTTGCGACAAACTTCAACAGCTTCCAAACCGTTTCTTGCCATTAATATTTCTTTGCCATACTGCTCAATACCAATTGCAACGAGTAATTCCGATGATTCATCATCTTCGGCAATTAGTATTTTCAGACCCAAAGCTTCAGAATTTGAGTCATTGTAGGCTATGCCTAGAGTCACATCTTCATCAGTTGCCCATTTATTCTGAACAGTTTTGTACGGCAGTGTGAAATAAAATGTTGAGCCAATTTCTTCTTTACTTTCCACCCATATTTTTCCACCAAGCATTTCCACATAAGACTTGGAAATGGCCAACCCCAATCCTGCTCCCTGAAAGGCGTTCCTATTCGCTAGATCTGCCTGGATAAACCTTTCAAATATAGCTTGCTGCCTCTCCCTGGGAATTCCTATACCCTGGTCTCTTACAAAAAATTCAAGCTCGTACGGCTTGTTAATGTATCCAAACTCGATATCGCCTTTAAGACTGTACTTAATGGCATTTTTTATCAGGTTGGTCAGGATGGCATAAACTTTCTCCTGATCCGTTTGAATGACGGATTGA
>Ga0118677_10010302_pt2 | contig 13616 bp, 21 predicted proteins | sample AliMusrvi5mmetaG_FD_86154 | JGI IMG/M metagenome (GOLD analysis project Ga0118677, IMG submission 86154)
TTGCTGCGAACCGATGGCACGAGTTGGCTCACTGACCAAGGAAACCGTGTCGAAGAGCCAACGCGGAGTCGCGGGTCCGGTAGCTGGTTTCATATTTGCAAGCCGGGTAATTTGTTCCACTCCAACACCCGCCGCGGATGCAGTGAGACAAATCGCCAGCAGGCGTTGCTGTGCCAACCCACCGTGAAAATGGAGGTGCAGCACTGGCCAACGGCAGGGACCGAGGAGAGGACCGGTGAAAGCAGCTGCCAGGCTCGCCACCAAGGGTGGGAATATCAGGGTAGGCACAGCGTCCAAACCTTTGCCAATCGGCTAAACTGCTATACTGCAACAATCGTTGCTGCCGAGCAAATACGAAGCGCCTCTGCCTTTTTGCCCGCATTTCCAGGATGATCGTCAATGTTCTTGTACGCTCTTGCCGAATCCGCCATGAATATCAGCCTGTTATCCAGGGTTCGGGTAACCGGGGCAAAACCCCGGGTGAACACGGAACGAACGCGGTTCATTCCGGCTTTTCCGGTCGAGAAATGGCGGATTTCTGCGACGACCGTTCCGTAGGCGGGCGTATGCTGCACCTGCTTACCCGGGGTTTTGCCCCGGTTACGGGTTCGGGCGCGCGCATTGAGCCCCAGTGGGCGCATCGGATGATAATGCGAAGATCGCCAGGATGAAAGACGGTCGCACACATTTGGCCTGCAAGCCCGAGCACGCGATGGACCTCGACACCGGCACGGTGGTCGCGGCGGAGGTGTATGCGGCCGACCAGGGCGACACCTCGACCATGCCGGGCACCTTGGCCAGCGCGGTCGAGCACCTAGTGGAGAGAATCTGACGAAAGGAACCGTCGCGAATCGGCCCACGCTGGCGGATTCCCGCCATTCCAGCCGGACTCTTCCGTCTGGTTTTTACCACTAGCGGCGGTGGACGCCGCGCCGACGTCGGAGCCGCCAGCCGAACTGATCGCCGACAATGACTACCATTCGCGCGGCACGCTGAAGACCCTTGATGATGGGCCTGGAAGACACGCATCTCCGAGCCACACCGCGATGGGTTCTCGCGCTGGCACGGCGATGATGCGACGCGCCGAGCCGTCTACGGCAATCGAGCGCCGCTGCTGTCAGGCGTCGCCCGAGCCGCCTTGAAGCTGCGCGCCTAACGGGTGGAACGCGGCTTCGCCCTGATCCTCGACCGCGGCGGCATGTGACGGGCTTGGCTGTGTGGCCGGGAGAATGTGCAGAAGCGCTATCTGATTCACGTCGCCGGCTACAACCTGGGATTGATCATGCGCCTGCTGACCGAGGCCGAAACGCCCCGGGAGCTTCAGGCGCGAGCCGCTGCCTGGCTTTGTGTGGTCATCACGCCGAATAATGGCCTGATCATACTGGTCGTCGTGGCAATCGGCGATCAGACCGCCGTCCTCATCGTCACCCTTCAGAACAACCCGCTCGGATAAACGGCGAGTTCGTCAACGGCCTATTACCCCTCACGCACTGGATTGCTCGGTTGTTGGCCAAATCCTTTGTATGGGGTGAGGTCCTTCCATGGAGGTTGATATTCCTCTTTTTCGTAGTACCAAATATCTAGTAGCGCTTCTCCCCCTCCATCAAACTCCACGAGCACAGCAAACGGCTCCCCAGTCGATGTCACCATCAGGAATTTCCCGTGCGCCATTCTTAGACTCTCCGATCGTGCCCCGTGGAGGAGCTGCACTTATAGCGGGTCAAGCCGCCTGATCAGGCTGCCACGGCGCTCAGACTGACGAGGGGACTATCGCCGAGTTGGATGATGGTTTCCAGGAACATATAGTGCATTCATCATCGCGATTTTCGAAACGGTGAACCCGGTGCCGTCCAGCGAGGCGTCCTGGAGCGTCGCGCCGACCCGCTGCTCCGTTGTCGTGCGGCGGCACCCTAGAAACCGGTCAACGTCACATGGACGCGCTTCAAAGGGAACCTGGGCCGCACTTTTGAAGGCAAACCGAACACTCCCTGGAAGGAAAGCGGCCGTACTGCGTTGTGGCGAAACAGTAAAAAGTATCGCGTCATGCCGCCGGCTGTTTGACCTGGTGAGCCCACAGTCGTTCGGTGAGAGCATGGACGCGGTCACGGTGCCGTGCGAAGCAGTCGTGGAGTCGCCACATCGAGTACCGCACACCTTCGTTGTGAGGCATGTGCAGCTTGCAGACGCTGATCACGTCGACCTCGCCAGAGGTGAAGAACTTCCAGGCATCTTCGAGTGTGCGCCCGAACCCCCACGACGCCGTGCGGGCTAGCATACTCCCGTCGACATCGGAGCCAGCCACGCGAGGGGCGATGTGTCAACGCCGGAGTAAAAATGCATCGGCGGACCGGAGCAAAAATGCATCAGGGACGAATGCCAGAAGGCCCCCGCGGGGGCCTTCTGGCGTCTCGGTCGGATGGAGCACTCCCAGGGGGCTCGGTTTGCCCGACGGTGCGAGGGGTGGTGGGCCTGTGGGCCGGGATGGTCAGTCCCTGCCAAACCCTCGCGGTGGGACGATGGTCTGAACGTCGGTCAGGTCGAGGTCGCAGACTGCCCGCAGTGCGTCGGCGGTGGCGCCGTCTTGCAGGCTGTCCGGCAACGCTTACAGCCAGGCGGCATACTGCGCCTGTAATTCTGTCAGTTCGGCGACGGCGTCATGCCAGCGCCGGGCCCGACCGCGATGATCAGCCGGGCGGCGCGTGCGCATGACTGGCGTGCCGGCCGCGTGCGCGGCGCGATGGCGGGCCTGGCGTTCGGCGTCGGTCATCGGCGTTTCACCGATCGATTTGCGTGGCATGGTTCCCACTCCGAAGCGTGACGTCACGAAACCCAGAGCGCAGAGTGTTTCGCCATCATCCCTCGGAGGGGTTCTCCGGAGTATCGGCGGATCGGGTGCCGCGCTGACGCCGCTTGCTTTGTTTCAGCCGGTAGCTGTCACCGTTCATTTCAAGGATGTGGACGTGGTGGGTCAGCCGGTCGAGCAGCGCGCCGGTGAGCCGTTCGGAGGCGAACACGCTGGTCCATTCATCGAACGGCAGGTTGCTGGTGACGACGATCGAGCCGCGCTCGTAGCGTTGGCTGAACACCTCGAACAGCAGCTCAGCGCCGGTCTACCGCCACCGTCGCCTGGGCATTGTAGCATTGCTCGAAACCACCGCCCGCCAACGGCATGATGCGGCTTTCTTCGTCGGTCAGATTGACCTGATCGCTCGGCTGTGGCGTCGCGGTTGGCGGTGTCGGCACGCGGCCGCTGGGCTTCTTCCCGGTCGCTGCCGTTTTGGCCGCCAGGTCCGCCATTCTGGCCTCATGCTCGGCCTGCTCACGCATGAAGCGTTCGCGCGCCCGCGCCTCGATCTTCGCTCTCGCCTCAGCCAGCTTGCGCAACCGCTCTTCGCGACGCGCCAGTTCGTAGGGGATCGACATTCCGTCAGGGATGTCGGCCTGGTCAGCCGCCTCCGCCTTCGCCATCAGATCGGCCACTTCGGCCTGCAACTGCGCCTCGATCTTGCCCGCGTGCTCATACGAAAGCGCGCTGTGTCGGCTGGCATTGGCGTGGATCTTCGCGCCGTCGAGTGCAACTGTGCCGAGCTTGCGCACCCCTCGTCTGGCCATTCCATCAGGCTACGCCTGACGGAACCTTTGGCCAGCCTCGCCCATCTCTCTCGCCAGCAGCAACACCTGGACGAACTGCTTCGCGACCTGTTGCAGAAAGCGGCGGCGGAACACCGCGATGGTATCGTGGTCGGGATGCTCGTTCGATGCGATAAATCGGAATGCCACGCTGTCGTAGGTCGCGCGTTCCAGCTTGCGGCTGGAAAACACGCCAGTGGCGTAGCCGTAGACCAAAATGCCCAGCAGCACCCTTGGGTGGTAGGACGCCGAGCCAGTGCCGCGGTAGCTCGTGCACATAGCCAACAGGTCAAGCCCGTCGATCACTTCAACCACGAAGCGAGCCAGATGCTTCTGCGGCAGCCACTCATCCAACGACGGTGGCAGAAGGTAGCCGGTATCCCCGTCCATCAGGCGGAAATTGCTCATGCTGTGCATCGTCTCGTGACCACGACAGGCCGAAGCCAATGCCCGATCCTATGGCAAACAACCGCATCGCGTTAAGTCCGACAGATGGGGTGATTGGGGTGTCACCCGGGGTGCTCTGGGTGGCTGCTCCTCTCGGGATGATAGAGCGTGGTCCGGTTTGCATTGGCCACAACATCGAGGAGGAGCAGCCGTGAGCTACTATGCCGGTTGGACGTGTCGTTGGAAGAGACCACCATCTGCATCGTCGATGATGTGGGGCGCGTCGTGCGCGAGGCGCGGGTGGCAAGCGAACCGGAGACGCTGGTTGCGTTTTTCGGAGCATGCGGGATGAGAATGGAGCGGGTTGGCCTTGAAGCGTGCTCGCTGACGGCCTGGCTGCATGCGGGGCTGACGGAGGCTGGGCTTCCGGCGATCTGCATCGAGGCCCGCCAGGCCAAGGCAGCGATGGGCGCGATGCCGAACAAGACCGATCGCAATGACGCGCGTGGGATTGCGCAGATCATGCGGACCGGCTGGTATCGCGCGGTGCATGTGAAGAACCCGTGCTGCCGCGCCTGGCGGGCGCTGCTGATGGCGCGCCAGATGGTGCTGAACAAGCGGCGCGACGTCGAGAACGGCGTGCGGGCGCTGCTGCGCGAGGCTGGGCTGAAGGTCGGGGTAGCGAGTCGCACGATGTTCGCAGCACGCGTGCGCGAATTGGCCGCCGACGACCCGGTGCTGGCGAACTTGGCTGAGTCGCTGCTGTCTGTCATTGCGGTGATGACCCAGCAGGTCGACAAACTCACCAAGCGCGTGCTCGACGAAGTGCGCGTCGAGCCCACCTGCCGCCGGCTGATGACGGTGCCCGGCGTCGGGCCACTGACCGCGCTGGCGTTCCGCGCCACCATCGACCGGCCGGATCGCTTCCGAAAGTCGCGTGACGTTGGTGCGCATCTCGGCCTGACGCCGCGACGCTATCAATCCGGTGAGACCGACGTGCAGGGGCGCATCAGCCGGTGCGGCGATGAGTTGGCTCGCACCGCACTCTACGAGGCGGCGCATTCGCTGCTGATCCGCAGCACCAAATGGTCGGCGTTGCGGGCGTGGGGCATGAACGTCGCCAAGCGCCGGGGCATGGCGCGTGCCCGTGTCACGGTCGCTCGCAAGCTGGCGGTGATCCTGCACCGGATGTGGGCCGACGGCAGCGAGTTCCGCTGGGGCAAGCAGGCCGCCACGACGCCAGTTGCTGCATGATGAGAGGAGTTGCAGTTTCCGCCTGAGGAAGGCGGAGCCGATGTCGTTCCCGTGGGGACGATGGGCGAGGCGATCGCGCTGGCAGTCTGGAGCCGGAGGGCAGCGATGCCTCGAAGGTCGCGAGACAGATTGAGACGCCTCACCCTCCTAACCCCATCCTGCGGCGGCCCACGCGCCGACCGCGAAGAGAAGCGAGTGACCCACGGGCGCGACATGAATGCCAACGCCACTGCAATGCGTTATCGCGGTAGGGAACCGGGTTACCCCGGTCCCCCCGCACAGATCCGTACAGGCAGCTTTCCCGCATACGGCTCCTACCTTGGGTGCTTGACGGCGAAGCGTTCGCGTGGCCACGGGTGGAGGATTCTGGGCTTGGGGAGCCAGTCGGCAGCGAGCTTCTCTATCCTCTGCCATGTCGAGCCGTCCCGTTCGCTGCGCCGCTGGAGCGTGCGTAGCCAAAGGCGGCGAATATGGTAGTGGAAGACCGTGAGGGTGCGACCATTGGTCGGCACCGCATGGTAATTAAAGTAGCCGCTGACGACCGATCTCAGCCATTCCCCCTGAAGGGGGATTGCCTGATGTCGTCGCCGTCGCAGTTCCTCCTGGATTTCCTGGAGTTTCGCCCGCATGCGGTCGCCTCGGGACTTCCTGTGAAGCAGGAAGTTGCCCTTGAGAGACTTGCCGCAGATGAAGGTGAACCCCAGGAAGTTGAAGGTTTCCGGCTTGTCGAACCCGTGCCGTTTGCGTCTGGCCGCCGCATGGCGGCCGAACTCAATCAGGCGGGTCTTGTCCGGGTGTAGCGATAGCGAAAACTCCTCAAACCTCGCGCGCATCGCGTCGAGGAACCGACGGGCGTCGTCCTCGTGCTCGAAGCCGGCTACCACATCGTCCGCATAGCGCACGATGATCATGTTGCCGGTAGCCTCGCGCCGTCGCCAGCGGTTGGCCCACAGGTCGAGAACGTAGTGCAGGTAGATGTTGGCAAAGAGCGGTGAGATTACCGATCCCTGCCCGGTTCCCCTGTCACCGACCGTCACCGTCCCGTCTTCGAGGATGCCCGCCTTCAGCCATTTCTGGGCGAGGCGGATGATGCGCGGGTCGCCGATGCGATGTTCTAGGAAACGGACAAGCCACTGCTGGTCAACCGTGTCGAAGAACGATCGAATATCGGTGTCCAGAATGTAGTTCACCTTCCGGCTGTTGATCCCGACATCCAGGGCATCCAGCGCGTCGTGTGGTCCCCGTCCAGGCCGAAACCCATAGGAGAACCCGAGGAAGTCTTCCTCGTAGATCGCGTTCAGTACCCTGGCTGTCGCGCCCTGGACGATCTTATCTTCCAGGGCGGCAATCGCCAGCGGCCGCTGCTTCCCGTTCGCCTTCGGTATATACGTCCGGCGGGACGGTTGCGGTCGGTACGCTCCCCGCTGGACCCGGTCGTGCAGGGCCGCGAGCCGAGGCTCGAGGTCTGCCTCGTAGTCCCACCACGTCAGCCCGTCCACTCCCGATGCGGCGTCGCGTTGGAGCGCGAGGAACGCGGTACGAAGCAGATCGATGTCGACGTGATGCAGGAGCGCGGTGAACCGTTCCTTCTTCCTTGTCCTTGCTGCTTGCCGTACGCGGTCCAGCGCCTGGGTCACGCTTTCCCGGTTCTGTGCCCGGCGCGTGTTGTGCTGACTCGCGTTTCCCTTGGTCCCGACCCTTCGCTCCACCGGCTCCGCCACCGGTCGCCCGGCTTTGTTCGTCCGCTTCGTCACTACTACGGTCGAGTCTGACTTCTCATGCCCGTTCATCGGCGGCTACGGCTCCTCACCTTCCCGTCGCGGACCGGCGCGGCCAAACGCCGCCCGGCCGGGCCTGAGATCTCCCAGGTTCCGACGCGTTCCTTTTGTGCGTGATGGGGTCTCAGACCTCGGCAGAGCGCCGACACCTCGCATAGCGGTGCCGGACATGTTGCCTTCGACGTTACATACCGTCTCGGCCTCTGCGGCATCTCCCTTTCGCGGCTCAATGACCCACCCCACACAATTGCTGTGTACGCTTCGCCACGGTCGTCACCTTCCGCGACGCAACACTCGCTACCAGGCGGGCGCTACCCCTTACCTGGACCGGTCTTCCACCGGCTGGACCGCGCCAGCTTCGCCTGGCGCACACGTAACGGAATTCAAAGCCATGCCGAGAGGCCGCAAACCAGACGGCGACCACGTGCTCAGCAATGCCGAGCGTCAAGCTCGCTACCGTGCCTGCCGCCTGGCCCAACCAACGCCGGTTGTCACCCGAACGCGCCGCCCATCTGACCCGCGGCTCAAGTCCGCGGGGCGCAGCCGCCCCCAACGCTGGCGCGACGCCGTCATCGAGTTGCTGACGCTACAGGCCGAGTATGCCGACTGGCTCACGGCACTCCCCGACAGCCTGCGCGATAGCGCCACGGCTGACACGCTGGAAGCCGTCGCCGATCTCGACCTTACAACGCTTGCCGAAACCGAGTTGCCACGAGGTTATGGCCGTGACTGACCGCCGTCAGAAACCCAAGACCCCGAAAAATCGACCCGCAGGCCCGATCACAGAAAGGAAACAGCTTGACCCCAACAACCCCAATCAGAGAAGGCTGCTAGGAGGGGGAATGATCAGCCCCGGCAGCGAGAACGTCTGCCCCCGCCAGGTCCTCGTTGAGCATCCTGAATCCCTTCGGCAAGTTCAGTGAAACAGGAACGTTTGCAATCCTGTCGCTAACGGCCTGCAACGCGACCAGCAGGGAGGCCATGCGATAGGGTTTGCCGATGCAGCCTTCGCCTTCGGCGTGGAGTATAAGTGGGTGCCTCGGGTTGCCGGTCGCATACAGCACTCCGAAAGTGTGTGGGTGGTCGCCAAGCCGGTACCGCCGGCGAAGGGCCGTCACCGCGTCCGTGCCGTAGGAGCCGTCCGAGAGGCGAAGATCGACGATGCCGAGGTCGGGTTCGTGCTGCTCACCAAGCCTGATGGCATCGGCGACGTTGCCCGCAATCCCGCAAACCTCATAGCCGGCTGTCACGAGAACCTCTTCCAGACAGTCGGCCATCATGAAATCGTCCTCCACAATCAAGACCTTAGGCATGCAGGCGCGTCCTCTCCGAAAAAGCCACTTGATGCGCTTTGCGAAGGGTTGTAGGTAACCAGTTAAGCGCTGTAGGGGTCGCGTTCATACCTAAAATATGGTCTGCGTGGAATGGAACTTGCCGATCAAAATACCGTTAGCAGATTGCGCCGTCAGCAGTCTGCGCTGGCTTCGTTTGGGAGTTATGCTCTTCGGGAGCCTGTCCTGCTCACACTGCTGTCTGAGGCAGCGCGCGTCTGCGCGGACGGGCTGGGCGCTGCGCTCTGTAAAATCTGCCAGTACCGCAAGTCGGAGAACGACCTTCTTGTGATCGCCGGGCATGGCTGGAGAGAGGGCGTCATTGATCAGGTGATCTCGGAGGCGAACCATACATCGCCACAGGGGCGCGCCTATGTCACCGAACAGCCGGTCATCATCGAAAACTTGAGCGATGCCAAGAACTTTGCGTTCGCGCCGTTCTACGCCGAGTACAAGATTGTTTCGTCTATCGACGTGATCATCAAGGGCACTCGCGGCCCCCCATTCGGCGTGCTCGAAGTCGATAGCGTTGTTCAGCACAAGTACGATCAGCACGACGTGGCATTTTTGACCGGCTTTGCTAACGTGGTCGCTGAGGCGGTTGCTACAGCTGCACGCATTGACGAAATGAAGGCATTGGTCGTCGAGAAGGACGTGTTGGCGGAGGAGTTGAAGCACCGTGTACGGAACAATCTGCATCTTGTGAACGGCATGCTCACCCGCCATCAGAGCCTAGCGAGTGGGCGGGAGGAGAAGGCTTCAATTGCCGCCATCATGCGCCGCGTCATGACGCTGGCGGAAATCTACGACCAGTTGGTCGGCAGCGGATTTCGCCGCACGATCGACTTGGGCGACTATCTTCGTGCGCTCTGCCGCAGCCTTCCGGGGCTGCAACGCGAGGGCATCAATAGTGGAAACGTTAATTTGACCTGCTCCGCCGAACCGCTGCTTGTTGGCTTGGACACTGTCGGTGCCATGGGCATGGTGGTGGCGGAGTTGGTGTCAAACTGCTATGAGCACGCCGCCGCCAAGGCGGACATTGCCGTGCAGGTCATCCTTCGCCGTTCCACGACGTCCGCTGCCGCGGTGCTTATTGTGCAGGATAATGGCAGCGGCTTCACTGAGCCGGCGGCCAGCAAGCGATACGGTATTGGGCTGGTGCGGCGGCTGGTGGAGCAGGTGCACGGTACCGCCGAATTCGACACCACGAACGGCGCCATGTGGACGCTTCGGTTTCCGCTCGGCAATCCCGTCCAGCAGGATGTTTCTGCAACGGGCCTTTGAAAGTCAAACCTCTTCGGCGTTGGTCCGATCGCCGGTGTCTTGCTTCTGTCCGGGGTCGGCGCATGGCCGCCACCTGATGGGGTCAGATAAGGAGCAGGTCGGCCAATCTGAAAAGCCGGGCGCCTTCTTTTTAGATTCTTCCGTCGCATCGCCATCCTCATCGCTATGTTTCAGTAGAATCTCCACGTACACACGATACACTAAAGTTCGAGGTTCGCCTCGATATGGTTCACCATGTAATACTTAGTCATACCCAGGCACTCCATTTTAGGTAGCTTCAGAGAAAAGTACGAAAAATCCCTTGTTTGATCCACGATGGCACGTCGGTTCCTGCCTCAACTGGTACATTCTGCTGTCTCGGATATACTCCGCGGGTAATACCCGGTATGACCCGAACACGTATTATGTGCCATGGCTGTTCAACGCTCCGTCACTCCGACGAGGTTGAGGAGCGGGTCGAGGCCGCCGAGCGCCGCGCGGTAGCGGTCCTGTGGAAGTGTGCCTGAGCGGTTGGACTTGAGGATGTTGAAGGCGAAGCTGCGAATGCGGGCGAAGATGCCGGGGTTGGATCGGATGCGGGAGCGGTCCTCGCCCATGGTGACGTCGCGGCTGTAGTGGGATGTGGTTTCGACGCTCCAGTGAGCGCGGATAGCATCGGCAGCGACCGTGGCGGCGAGCGGTTGGTTGGCGAGATAGTAGGCTGTCTCGGCCGAATGATGAAAGCCGCAGCTGGCATCGCAGGTGAAGACGTCGCGCTCGACCCGGATGATGGTCCTGACGTGATCATCCCAGTCGGTGTCGACAAGTCTGTCACCGGGATCGAAGGCCGTGACGATGCGACGTTCGATGCGATTGCGCCCTTTGCCTTGGTTGCTGGAGGCATCGAGCGGCGTGGTTGTCGCGCAGATATCGCGGGTCTGGGCGAGCAGAGTGGGCTGATTGTCCTTGAGTTGGACGATCAGGGTGAGGTCCGCGGCGCGGGCGACCTCGAACAGTTTTTTTGGCAGTGCAACGCATCGAGCGTGACCAGGGCACCGGAGGCGATACCGAGTTCGGCGAGCAGCGCCTGCGCGGCTGGGATCTCGTTGGATTTCGCGTCGATGTCGACGTGGGCGAGCACCAGGGCGGTGTCGGTGGCGAACGCGCTCAGCACCTGCGCGGCGGCGCGATCATGGAACGCGTCGAAGCTGCCGCGCAGCGTCTTGCCATCCAGCGCGATGCTGCTGCGTCCGCCGCCCCCGCAAGAGGCTGCCTGGAGCAGGGCGGCGTGGCGGCGGAACGCCCCCTCCACCGCCGCCAGATCAAGCCCCTGCAGGATGTAGCGGATGGCGGTGTGGGCAGGCGCCCGCCGCCACTTCAGGCCGAACGCCGCATTCAGTCGGCGCCGATGCACGTCGATGAAGGTGACGATGCCCCGATACGAGTTGCTGCCCGTCACAACAGCGAGGATGGAGAAAAGCAGCACATGGCGCAGTTGATAGAGTTTGCCTTCCGCCCGACGTGGGTCAGGAATCTCCGCCAGCACTTCCAGCAACGGCGCGAATGCAGCCACAGCAACCTCCGATCCGGTTGCCGCTCCAGGAGTCAGAGCCAGGCCGATTCGGGAATCCGCCAACGCCCCCCGTGCCTCACTTCCCTCACAACCTGTTGCCCATCGGACTCACCCCAGCCCAATCGGGAGCGTTGAACAGCCATGCCGGCTGGGGGATGAGCAGCTACCATCCTGGATGATCAGTCTGTGTCTGTTAAGTCATTATTTAATAACTCCAATGGACGATTCGACCGCTTCAATACGAGTGGAATGTCGTCCGTCTAGGAAATCTTGGCTCAAACACCTTGACAGGAAAGATCTTACTCGCCATCATATAAAATGGTTGTGTGAACCCGTTGTTGCGAGTACAAAAATGGATATTAAGTCCATTGGTTTGACGGATGTCGAGTTTCTAGAGCAGTATTTTCGGGACTCTGACCAAAACAATGTAGATATGCTACTGCACATCCCGGATGAGGTTAGAACGCTTAGAGCAATGGCGGCCGCTCTAGAAGACGAGTGCGCCCGCCGGGGAGTGCGGGATTATGGTCCTGCATTGGCCATTCCAGGACTTTCCTTTAGAGGTTTATTATTACCTGAGACCGTTGCAAGCCAGCTTCGGGCTCTTCTACGCGATTGGCGTGGTATCCAAACTCGGCAGATTGTCAAAGACTAGATGCCGTAATGGGCCGGCCGCCAGGAGCTTGGGCGGTAGGGCGGCTGTCCCTCAGAGTGATGGTGTTTGGAACGGGGGCCGAGCGGGTCCGCCCCAGGCATCATCGAGGGACAACCATGGAGTACTATGCCGGGATCGACGTGTCGCTGAAAGACAGCAGCGTGTGCGTGGTGGATGCCGCTGGCCGTATCGCGTGGTGGCTCGGTCGCGGCAGCCTCAGCCTTCTACGGGCACGACTCCTCGGAGCCGAGGACCTTCGGCCCGTGCACGGAAAGTGAGTCAGAGCCGAAAAAGGACCCGTTGTGGAGTGCGCCCTTGGGGAGCCCCATTCCATACGGTTGACAGCATGCACCCGGATCGACAATGAGCAGTGCATCGGCAAGCCGCTTTGGTCGGGTCCCGCCATCTTTGTCAAATCGGTGCCGTCCGAGTGCCAGGGCATCGCGGGGGGCCCATAGTGTATCTTTCGTGAACTACACTATGTGGCCTCGCCACCGCGCGACGCTCGGGTGTTTCGAGCCGCGAGTGATTCGAACGGCAGGTCAGGCCCCGAACGGGTCGCGAAAAACGTAGCATCGATACCAGCCCCCATCGGGCCATTGAACGACCCGCGCAGCCCACCCGGTCGGCGATCACGTCGGTATCGGCCAGCAGCTTGCCACTGGCGTCATAGAGGCGGGCACGCTCCGTCGCGGGCAGTCCCAGCAGGGTCAGGATGGCCACCGCCCGGTCCGCCTTCTTCTCCAAGAGTGAGTACGTTGACCAGTGCAAGCGCCACATCGATGAGGCCATCAAGCAGAAGGGGAATGCCGCGGCGCTCGCCGACCTCTCGGCCTATGAGGATCGATTGATCGAGACGATCGGACGTGCCGATCCGAGCCGCAAGACCCTGCTCGATCGTGACCTGCGTGCAGTCGACGCCTTCATCGCGACGCTTCAGAGATGAACGACACGCTTCGCCTAGCGACGTCTGAAGATCTCCTGCAGTACCTACCGCCGGGCTACGTCTCTGTGGCCAGCCTGCTTGGCTCGTCAGATTTGGACGAGGTCCAGCGTCAGGATGAGGATCTTCTGCTCAAAGCCCTGGCCGAGCAGATCGACGAACAGCTGCGCGCTGAGCTGGCTCCCGGTGGCAGGGCGACTGCGCGCATACAGCTTGCGAGTCGCGCGCACGATCTCGAGCAGTTCCAGAGCGTGCTCAGAACGACCAAGAGCATAAGGAGGGTCTTCCAGGACCGACCGTCCGCGACTTATGAGCTCGACGTCATTCTCCTTCTGCATAACCTGTGGCAGCAATCGCGCGAGGACCCCAACGCTCGGCGCGTGACACAGCGGTCGGTCAGGGAACTGACGCTGGCGCTGGATGAGCATCGCGGCGTCGCACCGCGGCTTTGGCTGCTGGACGGACAGGCCGCGGACGGGCGTGCGCTCACCATCGAGGACCTGGGGCCTGTGGTCAGACAGTTCGACCCCCACTTGCTTCCGACGAGGCTGGTGGCGCGCCCCTCTCAAACCAATCTGTACTCGTTCGGCGCGCGGTCCGTGTGGTTCCCTCGCGATCAGGTCATCGACCATCTCGGCACCCGGTTCGAGGTCAGGGTCTACGAGCACGAGAACTGGATCGATGGAGCGACCCTCCCGTATGCCTCGGTCGCCCACGAATGTGCCGACTTCATCCAGGCGGATCTTGCGCCAGTCATGACGGAGATGGATTTCGATCCCTCCAGCGGCCAGAGGATCATCCC
>Ga0118677_10011082_pt1 | contig 13616 bp, 11 predicted proteins | sample AliMusrvi5mmetaG_FD_86154 | JGI IMG/M metagenome (GOLD analysis project Ga0118677, IMG submission 86154)
TCAGATGATCGCGGTCTCGTTGGGTCATCAGTAGTGTTCCTGTTGGCACCTCCACAGCTTGACCCGGTCAACAGGACATTTCTACTTTGCACAATTAGGACATTATCATTTTGCGGCGACATTGGTACAGGGTAACCTTGACTGAGACTCCCCTTGAGTCTATTCTGGGAATGTCAAAGCCGCACTGGAAGGAGAGTCATCCATGAACATCACCCTGCTTCCCCATCAGGAAAAGGCCATTGAAGCCGCGATCAGCGCCGGGGTGATCCATTCAGTCGAAGAACTGATCGATACCGCCATTGCCCACCTGCCCCCGACGATACAGACCTCTTCACCAAAACCAGCGAAGGGACAGAGCCTCGTGGATGTTTGCGCGATGGTTCGAGGCTTAACAGAGGACGTCGATTTTAGCCGCAATCCTTCCACGGGCCGTCCAGTTGATCTTGCGTAAACGGTTTTCTCCTCGACACAAATATTCCTTCGGAATTGACCCATCTCAAAGCCGACCCACGGGTGGGAGCCTGGATTGACGCACAGGACAACTCCTCGTTGTTCTTCAGTGTTGTTTCCGTAGGAGAACTGCGGCGTGGGTTTGTGATGTTGCCGCTAGGGAAGCGGCGTGCACATTTGGAACAGTGGTTTGAGAGCATCCTTCTCCCCCTTGTTTGGCGACCGGACACTGCCTGTGACTCAGAGCATCGGTGACCGATGGGGAGCGTTGGATGGGGAATGCCGAATGAGAGGCGTGACGCTCAACACGGCGGATGGTCTGATCGCGGCCACCGCGCTTGAACACGGGTTGACCGTTGTCACGCGGAATGTGAAGGATTTTGACGGTCTTGGCGTGACCCTGCTCAATCCCTGGGAATTATGAGCGGCACCGTCATACATACATAGCAAGTGAATCGGGTTGCAAGACTGCAGATCGAATTTAGGGATCGGGACATCCACGTGATTTGCATTTTCCAGCTCACTGCGTTCTGACAAAGTAGCACTCTGCTGTTAACTTCAGCATCCCGTATTAAAGAATTGTCCCACCTCGGCAACGAATTCACCTGACTTTGCGGCCGAGGACAAGAACAAGCGCGTGCTACCCCAGTTATCACCAGAGTCCGAAAACAAAAAATCAATTTTCCCATCGCCATCAAGGTCACCAGCCCATAGAAGTTTCACGTGATTGTAGTCGGTGACCACCAGTGGCATCGGTGTCATTTGTTCTCCCTGCTTAATATTCACCTGAAAGATGCTCACTTGTGTACGTGGTGGAAACTCATTGAACCTGCCGGATGGGAGCACATGAAGTTCGATCTTTTTCCCGGCAAAGTAAATGCTCGATTCACTGTTCGCAGCAAGTGAGAACTCGCCGTCAAGAACCGTGCGGATTGACCGCCCAGCGAGATAGTCATACCCCTTCAATAGAAAGACCGGTTGCCCTTGCTCGGCGATTCCCACACTTTTCCCAGTGCGCTGATTCTCGCCATCCAGCACTGGATCAGGCACTGCCGAGACACGTAGACTCACCATAGCGGTCCGATAACCATTCGCCGTGCGAAGTAGGCCTAGAAACTTCTCTCCATTCTTAGCGCGCACTTCGTTCCCGTGAAACATGGGGCCAGCCATGAGCAGCCGTCGCCGGATAACCGAGTCCCCGGCAACGTGCATTGGGTCGGCATTGTACCCAGCACCGCGCCCTTGATCAAACGTTGTGAGCAGAAGCACTACAGATAGGACTTGCACTCGGCGGTCCGACGTTCTCATAGCTGGATAGTAGCAGTTCATATTCCGGTCATCAATCTGAAAGAGAGCATATTTCCGGCCAATCGACCCCTGCTCTAGCCTACAAGCGGCCTTGATCAGAACATCTGAACACGGTCGCCAACTTCCGATGCGTTAGGTCGACCTCCATACTTGACTCGCTATGGAATTGGTCTCACGAGGCTTCGAGGAGATCAAGCCGCCACACCGCACTGTTGAAGTCGATGCACGTGTTTACGCCCTTACAAGTTGCTCAGCAGCGCTCATGGCCTATCTGCTGCCTTGTGTTTAGCGAGCAGGTCACTCAACAACGCAAGGGGCATCCGGAAAGTCGTCAGTCTGAGCGCGGCGACAGCTTGCCCGAAATGAATCAGGTTGCGTTCTGCTGCAAAGTCGAGAATTCCCAGCGTGCCCGTAACATTCAGACCCTGCCTTTCATCTGCAATGACGCCCTTGCGGTCATCCATTAACAATAGATCAGCATGCATTATGGCAGCCAAAGCGATGGCGGCCGATTCGCCCTTGTGAATTCCAGCGGAGAGCTCGACAGCCGAAGATTCCGCGACTTCAAGCCACTGCGGTACAGCAGAGGCCCAGCGTTGAACGGGGGCCGGGGCAAGCGGGTGTGAAAGTTCGGCCAGCACAACGGTAGGAAGAACGATTCGCTCAAAGAGCCTTGGAAGAATATCGACTTGTCCGATTAGGATCAGGTAATGGATTGGGCCGGTATCGGCGATGACCAATCGCATCGGGCTATAGACCCAAACGCTTCAGCGCCGCACGTTCCCGTTCAAAATCTTCCATCGTGTATTCGTGGAAGATGCCGTGAGATTTCAGAAAGCCGTCCATTTGAATTCGTGCGAGACCGAGCATTTCGCCAAGTTGCGGTTCGGTGATGCGGCCAGCACGGAGTTCTTCCAGGGCGAAGGCTTCAAGCGCCCGGCGCGGCAGGTCACCCGTACCGGCCAAACTGCTGGCAAGTTCGTCAGGGATCTGAAAGGTGACTTCCATGCAACCATTCTAACCCAGCGGTTAGAGCGCGAAGGCTTTCTTGATTGACGCGATGGTTGTCGCCAGGGCCTGTTCGCGCGGGAGTTTGCGGAGCTCGGCGTTGAAGGGTTCGGCGCGAATAGGTCCGTCGAAGCCGATTTTGCGGAGCGAGGCCAGGAAGCTCTTCACATCGATGACTCCGGTGGCGGCGGGGAGTTCGCGTTTGCTATCGATCTGTTGATCGACGGGGACGCCGGCGGGGGCGTCGTTGAGGTCGATGCTGACGATGTCGTGATTCGTGAGCGCGAGGATGTCGGCAGCGGTTTCGCTTGATGTGTACCAGTGCCAGCTATCGAGTAGGATGCCCACGTTTCTCTTTCCCACTTCGGCGATGAGTTCGCGCACTTCAGCCATGGTGTGGATGAAGGCGTAGCGGCGGCTGATCCAGGCGGTTTTGGGGCCAACGTATTCGAGGCCTAGTCGGATGCCGTTGTCGTCGAGAATCGTCGCGGCCTGGCGCACACGGGCGATGTGCATTTTGAAGTTCTTTAAGTAAGTCAGGGTGTCGCTGTTGGGCGTGATCCAGCGGACACCGCGCGTGACTCCGGCTTTTTGGAGGGCCTTCGCGGTGGCTGGGAGGAGGTTCATGTCTTCGTCCCAGGTTTTGTCGTCGGCATTGAGGTTGAGGCGCAGGCCGGTGGCTCCCCATGCGACGTTGTTGGCGCGGAGTGCGTCGCGGAGTTTTGCGATGGCGGCGTCATCGAGGCCGCGGATGTATTCGGCCTGCGGCTCCACGGCTTCGAAGCCGTAGTAGTGGGCTAGTTCGATGGCTTCCAGCTGATTGGCTTTGACGCCGATGGCTCCTGGGCTTAGTGAGGACTTCATGATCTGATACTACTCCATGAGGAGGTGGCTAGGGAGACGTCCCAACGGCCTCGACGGACATCTCGACACGAATGTCGAGACGCCAGGCCGGAGGCCCGCGCTACGCGGTGCCCAGGCTTTCGGCTACTGTTACTACGTCGGGCTTGCCTACTTTTGCGCCGGCGGGTGGGGCGACCGGTCCTTTCAAGAGTGGATCGTTGGTGGCGCGCATCCAACGGTCGAGGCGGGCGCGCATATCGTCGAGCGTCTGCTTGTGCGCGGGGTCGGCGGCGAGGTTGCGGCTTTCGGCGGGATCGAACAACAGATCATACAGACGCTCGGTATCGACCACTTCATTCTGCCAGCCGTTCGCAGTGAAGTACTCTTTGCTGGGGCCATCGTCGCAGTTGGGCAGCACGGGTCGTTTGCGATCGTCGAAGGCGCGGATGTATTTGTAGCGTTCCGTGCGGACGGCACGACGCGGTTCGTAGGGAACGTGATAGTTGACCTCGGCGAAGACCTCATCGTTGATGGATGTCTTTTCGCCACGGATGAGAGGCAAGATCGATTTGCCTTGTAGCCAAGCTGGACGCGCTGTGCCGATCATCTCGCAGACGGTTGGAAATAGATCGATGTGCGAGACCATCGCGTCGATTACTTTGCCGCCGCGGAAACCGGAAGGGCCGCGGAGGATGAGCGACACGCCCATGCCGTGATCGGTGAGATTGCACTTCATCCCCGGAAACGGGATGCCGTGGTCGGTGGTCGAGATGACCAGCGTATTTTCCGCTTGGCCCGATTCGTCGAGTGCTCGCAAGATCTGGCCGACGGCTTCATCGAGCAGTGCAGCCGAGGCTTTGAAGGCCGCCATGTCACCGCGGACTTCGGGCGTGTCTGGCATCGGCATGGGAGGCTGCGTGTAGCGGGCGTCCTGCGCGGAGGTCGCGGGATGGAATTTACGGTGCGTTTCGAAGAAGCCGATCTCGATGTAGTACGGTTGCTTGGGCGGGTTCTTGATGAACTCCGCCGCGACGGGCGCTACGTTTTTCGCCTGCATGTTTTGGATCTTGAGGATCTGATCGTAGCCGATGGTTTTGGGATCGCGCGCCACGTGCTGCACGCCGCAGAGCGCGGAGTAGTAGCCGGACTTTCGCAGCGTGTGGAGGATGTGCTGGCTGTAGTCGTTGAGGCTGAAGCCGAGATGCGCCAGTCCCGTCATGCCGGAGGAATGCGCAGCCTGGCCGGTGAGCAGGGCGGCACGGCTGGGCGAGCAGGTGGGCGCCGCGTTGAAGGCCTTGCGGAAGAGAACACCCTGCTCGGCGAGTTTCTGCAGATTGGGCGTGGGGATGGCGTGCCCGTAAGGCTGAATGTAGCGCCCCGTATCGTGCGAGTGGAGATAGATAATGTTGGGCAGTTTGGCGGGAGCCTGCGCGGCGAGGGCGGCGGCGCTGGTTTGCAGGAAGTCTCTTCGGTTGTGGACCATCACTGGTAATACTATGATAATCACGAACCTCTATGTTGAACCGCCGGAATTTTCTTAAGACCGCAGCCGCCGCGCCTGCGCTGCTGCGCGCTGCCGGAGCGAACGATCGCATCCGCGTGGCGATCATCGGAGTGAACAGCCGAGGCTTTTCGTTGATGAAGAGCCTGCTCACGATGGGTGCCGATAACGTGGAGGTGGCGGCGCTGTGCGACGTGGATTCCGTGGTGCTGGCAAAGCGCGCGAAGGAGTTCGAGAAGCTGAGCGGCGGGAAGAAGGTGGCGACCGAGGCGGATATGCGGACGTTGATCGGCGACAAATCGATCGATGCGATTATTCATTCCACTCCCACCAACTGGCATGCCACCGGTGGCATATGGACGATGCAGGCGGGCAAGGATGCGTACATCGAGAAGCCGCTGGCGCTGACGCTGTGGGAGGGTCAGCAGATTGTGCGCGCGGCGCGGAAGTACAACCGCATTGTGCAGCATGGCACGCAGTGCCGCAGCAGTCCGGAGATATTGGAAGCGATGGCGCTGTTGAAACAGGGGATCATCGGGGACGTGTACCTGGCGCGCGGGATGGGGCACAAGTACAGGCCGGGCATCGGGCCCATTGCACCTGGGACGGCTCCGGCAACGCTGAACTACGACATGTGGCGCGGGCCGGCGGCGATGAAGCCGTATTCGGCGAATCAGATCCATTACAACTGGCACTGGTTTTGGGATACGGGCAACGGCGATCTGGGAAATCTGGCTGTGCATGGACTGGATGTGATGCGCATGGCGCTCGGCCTGGATGGCGAACTGCCGGAGCGGGTGCAATCGATGGGCGGCAATCTGCTGTTCGATGACTGCAAGGAGACGCCGAATTTTCAGACCAGCGTATTCAAATACCGTAAGAAGAAAATGATGCTCGAATACTCGATCCGCAACGGGTATACGAATAGCGAAGGCGGGATGGGCGAGGCGATCCCGTTCACTATGGGCGACAAGCGCGATTCACATTCGCTTATTGTCTATGGCTCGGAAGGGTATATGTTGTTGCCCGACTACATTAGCTACTATGTCCACATAGGACGTGATCGAAAGTTGGTCAAAAAGCTTGTCGGCTCGGGGCCGCCTGATTCGAACGAACCGCATCTGCGTAACTTCCTCAAAGCCATGCGTAGCCGCAGGTCCGCCGATTTGAATGCCGAGTGTGAGTTGGGCAGCCAGTCGGCGGCGATGTGCCACTTCGCAAATATCGCTTATCGTGCCGGACGTACTTTGGCGGTCGACGCCAAGGGCTCTATTGTGGGCGATGCCGCGGCGGCGGCGATGGCGACACGGACCTATCGAAAGGCGTATGCTGTCCCTTTGACAGTCTGATACATAATGGCCACTATCTACGATGTCGCCAAACGGGCGGGCGTTTCGATCGCTACCGTTTCGGCCGTGATCAACCGCACCGCGTTTGTGAGCCCGGAGTTGACCAAGCGGGTTAACGAGGCGGTGAAAGAGCTCGACTACACCATCAACCAGCTTGCGCACGCACTGCAGACGCGGCGCACCCGTACGATCGGGATGCTGATTCCTGACGTGGGTGCACCGGATCCTTTCTATGGCCAGGTGGTGCGCGGAGCAGAGGATGTATTTCGCAGGAAAGGCTATCTGTTGTTTCTGGGCCACACCTACAATTCAGTGGAGGAGCAGTCGCGGTACCTTTCGGCGTTTCGGGCGCGGATGGTGGATGGTGTTTTGTTGTTCCAGGCTCCGGGCGAGGATCGCGAGCTGGACATGCTGGTGGAATCGAAGAAGCCGCTGGTGTTTGTCGGACGCATTCCCAAAGCGATCGACGCCGATGTGGTGGCGACCGATATTCAGGCCGGTACACGAATGGCCCTGGAGCATCTGCTGGAGCGCGGGCACAAGCGCGTCGGGATGATCCTGGTGAGCGCATCGATGAGCGTGCATGCGAACCGCATCGCGGGTTGGCGTGCAGCGCTGCGTAAACATCGGATTAAAGCGGACGAGTCCTATGTGGTCAGCGGGGAATTGTCGATGGATGCGGGAGCAACCGCCACAGCGCAGCTACTGGATCTGCCTAAACCTCCGACGGCTATTTTCACCGACAATCTGATTGTGATGACCGGAGTATTGAAGGTTCTCAAAGCGCGCGGGATTGCGTGCCCGGAGCAGATAGAGCTGGCCAGCTCCGACGATGCCGACTTCCTGGATGTCTTCCGGCCACCGGTCACCACCATTGTGCAGCCAGGCTATGAGCTGGGCGTTGAGGCTGCCGAGCGGCTGCTGGTGCGGATCAAGTCGCCCAAACTGCCTGCGCTGAAGAAGATTCTGAAGCCGAGTCTTCACGTGCGCGAATGATATATAGTATCGGCAATGGTTAAAGTTCTACTTCCAATTGGTGACGCCGCCGAAGCGATGGACACCATGTATCCTTATTTCCGCATTCGCGAGGATGGTTATGCGGCCGTCGTAGCCGGGCCCGAAAAGCGAGTGTATCCACTGGTTATGCATGAGATCCCGCCGGGGTGGGACATCACGCGCGAATCTCCCAGCTATCACCTGGCTTCGGAGATTGCCTTCCGCGATGTAAATCCTGAAGAGTACGCGGGCCTGTTTCTGACGGGCGGGCGTGCACCGGAATATCTGCGCTATGACAAAGACCTGCTGCGGATTGTGAAGCATTTCTTCGATGCGAACAAACCGGTGGCGGTGGTTTGCCACGGGATTGAGATTGTGGCGGCGGCCGATGTGATCCGCGGTAAACAGATCGCAACGGTGGCCAAGTGCGCGTTGGACGCCGAGTTTTCCGGCGGTATCTATACCAACAATGGCTGCGTGATCAGCGGCAATATGGTGAGCGGGCGCACGTGGCACGATCAGCATTTGTATATGCCGGTATTCATGAAGATGATCGCCGATTCGCTGAAGACGGCATAGCGCACCCGGTTGGAAGGATTGTATCGGACCCGGTTGGAAATCGGTATCGAACCTGGTTGGAATTCCGGGCGATTATCAAGAGGTTAGGGGCGATTTCCAAAGTGGGCTGAGATGTCGCACCCGGTTGGCAATTCCCTGCCCCGCAGGTTGTGTCGTGGGGGGCAAACCGGGACAGACAGCCAAATTCCAGCAAACTACGCTGGAAATTGGTGTCAGTCCCTGGTTTGCGTATCGCAGTTGGTTGGAAACAATAGCGAAGCGGGTTGGAAACGATGCCGTATCCGGTTGGCAGGATCAACGAACCTGGCTGGAAATCGCATGACGGACCCGGTTGGCAGAGCACTCGCACCTGGTTGGAAGTAACGTCGCACCCGGTTGGAAAAGATTGGCCTTTATCGCCAATGTTTGCAGGGGTCTGGGGAAATCCATGGGTTCTATAGTGTCTTCACAGTCTGTGCTATTTATAGTACTCTAGGATTCAACAGCAACTAGTAGTCGTAGCTGAGTTCCATGAACAGACGCCAACTTACTACCGAATCCGCAGCGCCCCTGGTGCCGCTGCCTGCTGCTGTTGATCTGATCCGGTTTGAGAAGAACCTGCTTCAGATCGGATTTTTTGGCGCCCACGACACCCGGCACAACAACCAATCTACCAGGCGGCTGGAGCAGTGGGTGAACCGGGATGGCCAGAAAATCAAAGTGGCGGCCGAGTTCAGAGGATCGGCTGCGCTTGGACTTCCTTCCACCAGCGACCGCGACAAGTATATCGCGTTTATGAAAATTGCGATGGACCGTCGCGCAAAGCTGGGAAGGATTGAGAATCCGATCCGCTTTACCGGCTACCAGCTTTTGAAGGAGCTGGGACTGAGCTTTTCCGGCGAGAACTACGAAGATATCAATCGCTGGGGCCAACGCATGGCCGATACGACGATCACGTCCGAGCAGGTGATTTACCTGGCTGCGCACAAGAAATACACGAACAAGACGGTTCATGTGTTCCGCAGCTTTGTGCGCGCCGGGCAGAGTGACCATGGCGACAACTCGCGGGCCGAACAGTACGAGGTGATGCTGGAAGACTGGCTGCTGGAGAACCTGAACCAGAGCTACGTGATTCCCGAGGATTTCAATTCGTATCGCAAGCTGAAGCGGCCGACCGGAAAAGGCATTTTTGGTTATCTCCATCTGTGGTTTCATGCGAGCCAGGGGCGGCCGGTTGAGAAGGATTACGCAGAGCTTTGCACGCTGTTGAACATCCCCGTTTATAAGCATATTTCGAAGATCAAAGAGACCATGGGCCGTTCTTTGGATGAACTGGCAACGGTGGGCTATCTTTCGAGCTGGGATATTCGCCGGATGGTCACCAAAGAGGGCTTCAAGCTGGTTTTGCAGGCTGGTGCGGAACTGCTGCATGTGCTGGCGATTTCGCAGCGCAAGAGCCTGCCCGAAGTGGTGGCGGCCCGTGAGAATTACTTTGACGATCAGCAGAATGCGGCGATTCAGTCATTGATGGAACGCGGGATCAGCGAGGCGAAGGCGCAGGTACTGGTGCGGCAGCAGGATGCGGCCGGCGTGATCGATCAGATTGAGTACGCCGAGCACATGATGTCGCGCGACCGCAAAGGCAAGTTCGAGAATCCGGCCGGGTTCATCATCTACATGATTGAGAACCGGGTTCCGGTGCCGGCGAACTTCCCTACTTCGCGGCGGATTCGATCGAAAAAGGCCGCGGATGAGGCGGAATCGGAGAAGGAACTGCATCGCATCCGGTTGGAAGAATCGTACAAAGACTATCTTCGCAACCAAGTGGATAACGAGCTGCATCGACGCTTCCCTGGGGCTTCACTGGCCAAGCAGGTGAAGCGCGTGATCGCGGAGCGGGCCAAGCGGGATCCCCGGTTTGCGCAGATGCATCCGGAGCAGCAGCGGCCGGTTGCGGAGCAGTTTCTGCGGCGCGAGTTGCAGGAGACGATGAGCCTGCTCTCGATTGAAGAGTGGGCGGAGTCTGGCTCGCAGATGGATCTGTTTGCTGGCATGAGCCGGTGAAGGTCAGGCGAAACCGCCTGACCCACCTTTGGTAGGACAGGCGGTTTCGCCTGTTCGCTTGCTTTTTACCTTCCTCTTGCGCGGGCGATCGCCTGCTGAAATGCATCCTTCAATGCCACCGGCAGCCCGGCTGCCGAGGCCGAGCCCCATTTGCCGCGCGGGGGAACGTGCGACAGATCGAGGAACGGCCTGACCTCGTGGACTGCCAGCACTAAACCATGAATTAATTCGGAGGCGCGGACGTCGCGTTCGGCGCTGTTGGTGCGGATGTGCGCCAGGAGTTCGTCGATCATGCGCAGGGTGTCTGGCGTCATGTTGAACTGTTTGCGCGGCGGCGCTCCGCGTTTGATGGCAGGGAGAGTGACCGGCGGTGGCGGCGGCGTTAGTTGGACCGGCGGCGGTGCCGGTGGCGGTGACTTCGGTGAGGATGCGCGAGACCGACCATGCCGAGCTGCCGCTGGCGGCCTGATAGGGAAGCGGCAGGGTCGTATAAAGGATGTTGCCGACGCGATCCTTGATTTCGGAAATCAGATAGGGCCGGTAGCGCTGGCCGGCATTGGGAAAGATCGAATAGGCGGAGGCGACTTCCCACGGTGTGGCCTCCCATGACCCGAGGTAGGCCGACGGTTTGTTAGGGATCGGGGTGGTGAACCCGGCTTTGAGCGCGACATCCTTGACTTTCGGGATGTCGGCGTGGTTGCCGACGCGCACGGACATGGTGTTGCGGGAACGGATGAGTCCGTAGGAAACCGGTTCCATGCCACCGAATTTCCCATCGGAGTTGTGAGGCCGCCAGGTGCCGGCACCTTTGATTTCGCCGGGTTCGATCGGTCCGTCGCTGATCATGCTGTCCGGGCGCAGGCCTTTGTCGAAGGCGGCCAGATAGACAAACGGCTTGAAGATCGAGCCGAGCTGGCGCTGGCCGTCCTTGGCGCGGTTGAAGCGTGATTCGTTGGCGTCGCGCCCACCGACCACGGCGAGCACGGCCCCGGTGCGGTTTTCGACCACGACGACCGCCCCTTGCAGGTAAGCGGATTCACCGCGCTCGTCTTCCGGGATTTTCCGCCAGGCGTCGCGGGTCGGGTGGGCATAACCCGGGAGGTGTTCGATGTCGTGGAGTCTTTTGTTGAGCGATTCCTCGGCTTTCTGTTGGATTCTCAGGTCGATGGTGGTGGTGATGTCGAGGCCACCGAGTTCGATGTCCTGTTTTTCGAGGATGATTTCCAGATCCTCGCGGATGGCGTCCATGGCGTAGGATTCGCGGGCGTCGCGCCGCCATGGTGGCCTGACCTTGACCGGTTGTTTTTTCGCCATGTCCGCCTCGGCACGGGTGATGGCATTGGCGGTGACCATGCGATCGAGCGTGGTATCGCGCTCACGGGTGGCGGCTTCCAACGAGTGGAACGGATTGAAGGCGTCGGGTCCGCGGACGATGCCGGCAAGCATGGCGGATTCCGAGAGATCCAGTTCGGACGGGTGTTTCTCAAAATAGATGCGGGTGGCTTCGCCGACGCCCTTGATTTGGCGTCCCCAATTGATCTGGTTGATGTACGCTTCGAGGATCGCGTCTTTACCGACGGTGGTTTCCAAGCGGATGGCGAGGGCGATTTCGAGGAACTTGCGGTCGATCTGACGCATCCGGTTGCCGCGGTTTTCGCCGTATTTGAGTTGGAAGATATCGGAGACAAGCTGCTGGGTGATGGTGGAAGCGCCCTGGTGTTTGCCTTGCATGTTCATGGTGATGGCGCGGCCGATGCCGCGGGGGTCGATGGCACCGTGTTTGTAAAACCGTTCATCTTCGCGGGCGAGAATGGCCTTGCGGAAGTATTGGGATACATCGCGCAACGGCACAACCGAACGTTTCTCACCATGGATGCGGCCGATTTCCTTGCCGAGCCGGTCATGGATGATCGATCGTTCGGGCATCGCCTGGATTTTGGTCAGATCGTAGGGTTGGGCACGGATGCCGTAGAGGACGCCTAGCACGACCACCGCGTACAGTCCGGCGACCAGCGGGTAACCCACGGCGCGGGCCAGGAATTTCAGTGGCAGGCCGAGCGGCCGGGTGCACAGGTTGAACAGATGGAACGGCCACAACAGCAATACCGAAACGGCACTTGCGGACGCTTGTTTGCGACGGTTCTGGGGCTCCGGCGGTTTGCGGTTGGACATCGGCGCGCGGATGGTAAACCCATGAGTGCCGTCAATCCATCCTTGATTCCGGCGAATTGTGCCATCACTCCACTACTCCCGCGTGGCAGAGCGCTTGGCCCCCCGGACTGGTGGCGTCGGCAAGGGAGGGAGGGTTTCGCTCCCGCGGTCTTTTTCCAGCCGTTCAACGGCTTTGCGCCAAGCCGGTGATTGGTCTGGGTTGGTATCGGGCTTCGACTTGTCCGGAACTTCGGGCCGTTCGACCGCTTTGCGCCAGGCTGGTGTTAGGTCAGGATTGTCTCCATGCCTCAAATGATCGGGGTCCGCAAGCCGTTCGATGGCTTTGCGCCAGGCCGGCGTTTCCTCGGGATTGGTATCGCACTTCGGAGTCTCCAATTCGGGAAGGGGCAGACCGGAGATCTTGAATTTCACTAACAGGTTGCGAAAGACGATCCGTTCCTGCGGCATAAAGCTGCGCCAGTCGACCTCCTTCAGCAATGCGGTTCCGGTTTCGGTTTCGCCGACGAGGATGCGGGCGGTGCCTTCGAGCGCGGTTTTCATCATCGGGGTCACGCCGGGGCGCTCGCGGAATCGGGCCAAGTGGGCCAACGCGTCGGACGGCCGCGCGTCGAGCAAGTCGGCCAACATGAGCGAGGAATGACAGGCCGGGGTATCGGCTTGCCGGAGCAGATTGGTCAACTCGGTGGCGACCTGGCGGGGCGGCAGCAAGCGGTGGATGAGGGCGAAATAGTAGAAATTGTGGCGCAATTCGGGGTTGGCGGGCTCGTAGGCGAGCAGGGCGCGGAACATCGCGAGCAAGTCTTCGGAGCGGCCCTTGGCGGCCAACGAGGCGAACACCGGCAGCAAGTCGCCGTAGAGCGGCACCTGGCCGCGGCCGCAGCGGATCGCCCCCACCCAGGCATCCTCGGCGGCATCTTTCGCGCCGAGGCCCTCGGCGGCCCGCGCAATGTCGATGAAACGATTGTGGCTGGCGTCAAACGCCGCGCCGTTGAGGGCGCGGGTCCAGGCCGCCGCGGCACCCAGCGGGTCGGCATTGAGCAGCGCGAAGTTGGCCCGCGCAAGCTCGATGGCGACCCCATCGACGCCCGCCGGCGGCGTGGCCAGGGCGGCCTCGGCGGCGGCCATCCGGCACAAGCTCAGCAGCGCGTGCAGGCGGGCGAAATAGGCATCCGGCCGGGATTGCGCCGCGGCAGCCAGGAGATCAGCGGCTTGGCCGGCCCTGTCGCGGGCAACCAACCACTCCCCGAGCGCGCCGGGATCACTCGCCAGGAAGCGCGTGACGGCCACGGCCACCAGGCGCTCCGCGTCAGCGGGACAGGCGTCGAGCGTCGGATTGAGGCCGCACAGGTGGTCGCGCGCCGTGGCTT
>Ga0118677_10011083_pt1 | contig 13616 bp, 22 predicted proteins | sample AliMusrvi5mmetaG_FD_86154 | JGI IMG/M metagenome (GOLD analysis project Ga0118677, IMG submission 86154)
TGAACCGCACCAGGCTGCCGAGATAAAAATGCGGCAGTCCGAAGCGGGTTAGATTCTGGATGTGGCGTTCGGAGCAGCGGAGATAGTTCGCTACTTCCTTCAGTGTGAGAATGGCCGGTAATCCGGCCAATGCGACCGTGTTCATGCCGGTCTCAACCGGGTCTGAACTGGTTACGGGTTCCCGCTTATTGCGGGCTGGTTGGCGCTGATGCGTTTGCATGCGCCCACATTACAAAAAGCGCATGCCGCATTTTCTGGCAGGCAAACCGTAAAACCTGGCGGTTCGCGCCCGGTTCTTGGCAGCCAAAACGCGAAATCTGGCAGCCTACTCCGGGTTATTTGACGGCCTGCCTCGGGTTTTTGTCACCCCGGGACGGTGCAAGAACTATTTCTTGGATTTTCTCCCGATGCCGTTTGTTGGTCTTATATTTCCAGCTCACGTATGTTACATTCAGCGCGATCATATCGCTGTGCGTGACCCCGTCCTTTTTCCAAGCGTCAAAATGCCGCGCCTTTTCCTCGCGCCCCTCGGCGGCCACAAGGAAATCCGCAAGCTTCGCCTCGGCTCGGTCGGCCCGATTCTCCCGCGTGATTTGTTTCGCGGCCTCGGTGAACGGAATATTTTCCTTCATCTCGGCTTCATGTGAAATCTTTTTGCTGCGAGCCGATACCGCGTGTTCACAAGCACGGTTCAGGATGTAGGCGGCGGCGGCAACGGCGTTGTCGAGCTCGACAATTGAAGCGAAATAGCCGCTTTCGAGTTCCGGCCACAAATCCCCATTGGCAAGCCCTTGTTTGACTGACTCCGGCACCATGGCAGCTGCTAGGTGCGCGATCTCGTCGGCTCCGAAAGGGGGCTTGTCGAACAAGAGAGGACACCAATCGGGTTGAACTCCGAAACGATCAGCATCCGGGGTTGCCTTTGCAGCCCTTGCAGTTTTTTTTCGTGCGGTATTCGGTGTTTTCTTCATGGCCAAACAAATTGGAGCGACGGTTTCCGGGGTGCTCTCACTCATCACAGGTATTAAACGAAGCGGCATGCGAAGCCAAGCATTGGTGCTCAGCCATGATGATCGCTATTTCACCACCCAGGTCCACGGTATTTGGCGGCATCAAGGATTGACCAAAGGTGAATAATCCAGCCCAGCCAAACGAACCATAGAAGGCCAGCGAACACGAACATCACGAGCGCCATGAACACCCGGCCCTGGATGAGCTGCCCGAGGCCGGGAATGAAGAAGCTGGCAAGTGCGGCGATTACGTTGCCGGTTGAACCTTGTCCTGACATAGGGGGATTTTGGCATAAATCCGCCAGCGGCGCACCGTAAAAAGCCATCAGTTGACATGGGCATTTGTGTATGAGCGCATTCATGCACCCAGCCGACCTCTCGCCCGCCGAACGGTTTTCCGAGATCACCACACTCCTGGCCAGGGGCTTTCTTCGCCTGAGATCAAGGGGAATCTGCGTAGGTTCCCTGGCTTTATCTGCTGTAAACGGAGAGGAAATCCTTGAGCCGGTTGCGAACCCGAGGCTGCATGGTGCGCAGAAAGAGAGGATTCCATGACCAGACAAGATCACGCAAGCATCGCCCGGCAGATCGCTGAACTGGATGATATGACCATCGCCCAGCTTCAAGAAAAATGGGAGGAGGTTTGGCAGGAACCCTGCCGCTCCAAAAACAAAAAGCATCTTCGCAAGCGAATCGCATGGCGCATTCAGGAGTTGGCCTATGGCGGGCTTTCCCAGCGGGCATTGGATCGGGCGCGAGAATTGGTAGATGAAACGCTGCTGCGAAGGAACGCGCCAGCGCGTCCCGCCGCGCAGCCTGCGCCACGTGGAGAAACGACGATTCACAGCTTCGCGCCCGCAACGCCGGGTGACCGCTTGATGCCCGGTGCGATCCTCACCAGAGATTACCGTGGCCGCAAGTTGCTGGTGACGGTGCTGGAGAAAGGCTTCCAATTTGAGGGCAAAATCTATCGGAGCCTGACAGCGGTGGCTAAAGAGGCCACGGGAGCGCACTGGAACGGACGACTATTTTTCGGCCTTGGACGCGCCGGAAAGGAGGCCGCATGAGCCGCAAAGCGCCAACAAAGGAAGCATCCAAAAAGATGATCCGGTGCGCGATCTATACGCGTAAGTCGACGGAGGAAGGCTTGGCGATGGAGTTCAATTCCCTGGACGCCCAGCGCGAGGCGGCAGAAGCATTCATTCACTCCCAGCGCCATGAGGGGTGGGTAGTGCTGCCGGAGAAATACGATGACGGCGGGTTCACGGGCGGAAACATGGAGCGGCCCGCATTGAAGCGCCTCATGGCCGATGTTGAAGCGAAGAAAATCGATTGCATTGTTGTTTACAAAGTGGATCGACTTTCCCGTTCGTTGCTGGATTTCTCGCGGATCATGGAAACGCTCGACCGTGCAGGCGCAAGCTTCGTTTCCGTGACGCAGCAGTTCAATACAACCCACAGCATGGGGCGACTCACGCTGAATATTTTGCTCTCCTTCGCCCAGTTCGAGCGCGAGATTATCAGCGAGCGCACCAAGGACAAAATGAGTGCCGCCCGGAGGAAAGGCAAATGGGTGGGCGGCGGCATGATTCTTGGGTATGACTTGAACGCTGAGCGCTCCCGGTTGGTGGTCAACGAAGTGGAGGCCGAGCAGGTCCGCCAGATTTTTGATCTTTACCTTGAGAAACAATCCCTGCTTGCCACCGCCGCCGAGTTGAACCGGCGCGGCTGGCCGCGCAAAGTCTGGACGGGCAAACGGGGAACCACGGTTGGCGGTAGACAATGGAACAAGCCGAACCTGCTCGGGCTGCTTAACAACGTCGCCTATATTGGGAAAGTGAAATACGACGGGCAACTTTACCCCGGCGAGCACGACGCTATCTTGGATGAGAAAACGTGGGCGGACACTCAGGCGCTCCTCAAGCGGAACGCCCGTGAGCGAACCGGGGGAGCACGGAATCGCTATGGCGCACTCCTGCGTGGGCTGCTGGTTTGCGGCACCTGCGGCTGCGCCATGACGCATTCCTACACCTGCAAAGGAACCACTCGCTACCGCTATTACGTATGCCAGCGTGCCATGAAACACGGCTGGCAGGAATGCGAAACCCGGTCCATCCCGGCTCAAGAGATTGAGGATTTTGTGATTCAGCGGCTGGCGCGGATTGGCTCCGACCCGGAATTGGCGAAAGCGGCTGCCGCGCAGGCACAGGAAGAACATCAGCGGCTGGGGGACGCACTCCGAGGCGAGAAAGCTACCATTGAAAAGAACCTGCGCGAGCAGGCGCGCACAGTGGCCGGGTTTTTTGCGCAGCCCAACGCTGCCGCCCGCCTGGCCGATCTTGAAGCGCAAATCCGGGCGGGGGAAACCCGGCTCGCCGCCATTGCCACGGAACTCGCCGGGCTTGGCGACCGGGAGATTGACGGGGCGGACGTCACCCGTGCCCTTCAGAATTTTACAAGCCTCACGGAGGCGCTCACGCCCGCTGAACGGGAGCGCCTCGTCCATCTGCTGGTGGAGCGCGTGGTCTATGACGGCGCGAAATCCAGCGTCTCAATTACCTTTCATTCCATCGGAATCAAAACCCTTGCTCAAGAAACCGCCGCATGACCGATACCTGCACCATCCACTTCAAAACCATTCGGGACGGTGCCAGAAAACTCCGCCCCGGCGCGCCGCCCGCACCCAAAGCCCCGCCACCGCCCCGGATTCCGCGCATCTCCCGGCTCATGGCGCTGGCCATCCATTTTGATGGTTTGATCCGGCAGGGTGTCGTCCGCGATTACAGTGACCTCGCCCGGTTGGGCGGTATTTCCTGCGCACGAGTAACGCAGATCATGAATCTCTTGAATCTGCCGCCACGGCGGCAGGAAGAGTTGTTATTCCTGCCGGAGGACAGCACGGTCACGGAATGGGCGATTCGGGCAGAGTGCGCGAAGGTCGCGTGGGAGGCGAAGCAGGATGTGATGGGAAGTTAGGCTCTTTGCCTACAGCGCACACTTTTCTTCCCAGAGCTTTTTAGCCAATGCCGCTGCCTCCTCAAATGTGGCCGGAATTTCGACCGGCCTTCGCTGCCCGACAATCGCATTGACCAGCATGAGGTTATCCGCCATTTGGCCGAAATCCTCGATCTGAAAGCGCTCGCAACCGGGATGAAGCCGCTTTTGATGTTCAAGAAAGGCCTTCACCCGTTCCGCAAAGGGGCGTCGATCCGGCGCATAACCCACAACGATTTTCCCCAGCGCCCGGCCATACCCCATCTCGTAAGCCATCCCCACATCCATGCTGGGACCGTGCCACGGCTCCATGTTCGCCAGGACGATGTCGCTCTTTTGAATCAACGCCTCGTTTGCCAGCGCGATTCGGAGCGCAGTGCATTCCGGCGGCTCACCCGTGGCGGAAATTTCGTTATCCAGCGGGAACAGTCCTGCCATCCCCATCTCCGAAAGGATATTCTTCTTTCGCACAGCCACCGCCAGCGGGTCGGGATAAAACACATCCGGCCCAGCGAGATATACGAGGGGTCTGTTCAAAGCTGTCTGGGCCACAATGCCCGTTTCGCTGGCGAGGGCGTTCACCTGTTTCCCAACTTCGTGGGGCACACCTTCTCCTTTAATCAAGTCGGCGACGCTCTTGTAACGGCGTCCGGTCGGCGTAGCTTGTTCTTCTTTTTTTACGGATGACGCGTTCATGGCTTCAAAATTTCCCCTCTTGTAGGTTCTTCACAAATTTGCTGCAAAACTCGATGTCTGCTGGCTGGCTCTGTTTATCCCCAATCGCGATCAGGTAGAGCACGTTTCGCTCGGCATACGCATAGGTATAAAGGCGCGTCTGTTGGAGATTGCCGCCCCCTCCCTTCTGGTCAATCGCAACGACCCCACCCGGGGGACGATTCGCAGGCTGGCATCCAGAACTTAAGACGCGGGCCAAATCCCGTCCCGATCCAGCCGAACCTCAATCACCTGAGCATTCACGCCAAAACGGGGGGCGACCCTCTCTGCAAAACGATTCCTGAGCTGGCCGCTGGCCATGAAGTTTGACACCAGCCCCTCCGCTTGCGCTGCGAATTCGTCGAAATAGGCACGCAAACGGGGCTCTGGCACCAGCAGCCGTCCTGCAAACTCGTTCGCCTCCTGTTCAGCCGTATATTTCTTGCCCCCGTAGTTTTCTGTCCAACGAGCGAAATCAGGTAAGGAAGCGAAGTTTTCCGGCTGCGGCAGGTTCTGATGCAGAAAATAGTGCGCCAGTTCGTGGGCCACGGTGAAACGGAGGCGGTTCATCTTCCAGCCAGGCCCCCTTTCCATCAGGTGATATTGCTCAGCATCCAAGTAAATCCCGGTGAAATCCGCAGTAATAGCGGCTTCCACGCGGTATTTGGAAGCGAGGTCGTCGAATGGCATTGGGTTCAGGCCAAGATCAACCTCCAAAAACGTGAAAACGTCTATCGGGGTTCGATCTTCCCGCAACACCTCATATTGAGCGCGGACTTCTTCCACTTTCTTCCAGATATGATCCATGAGGGAGGGAATTAATGCTGGTCCGGAGTATGGAGTTTGCGGATGTCGTCAGCGAAGCTCTTCAGTTCGGCCTCGGTGAGTTCGTGGCCCCGTGCCGCTCGGAAAAAGGCGGGAAGGGCTTTTTGCAGAATGACGTTATCTGCCACATCGGGCGGGATTTCCCGGCGTTGCAGTGCGGCTTCATCCATAAAGGCAAGCTTCCCGGTCCCGGTGAGCCCGAAAAACTCGGCCAACCGTTCCAGAACACCAACATCACCGGGAGGCGGATTCACGCCGCGTTCCACTTTGCTCCAGTTGCTCGGGTCAAGCCCGACCTGCTCGCAGAAGTCCCGCAGGGTCATTCGCTTCTGAAGGCGCAGGGATTTGACGGTATCGTTAAACATATTCATGGTGTGTTTGTGGTAGAACTTTACCACAAGTGTCAACCCCCCGCATGAGAAATATCGATCGCGTTACGGGATATCGGAAAGGGCGGGTGCGTTTCGTGGGAGTTGCGTCCGAGCTACTTGGCTGATGAATCTGTTGAACCTGCCTCCGTTGGAGCTTTTACTTTTTAGAGATATCGGCGAACCACATCTGGCAAAAGATGAAACCCGAACCTACGAGGAGCAGGATGACCTTTACGCTCATGGGCGGACGAAGGATGGGCCGATTGTGACCAAGGCTCGGGGCGGATACTCCTGGCACAACTTCGGCATCGCATGGGACATCGGGATTTTCGATGGCATCCGATATATCGGGGAGTCGCCCCTATACGCAAAAGCCGGGGAAATTGGTAAGCAGTTAGGGTTGGAGTGGGGCGGTGACTGGCCGGGAATCGAGGATCAGCCTCACTTCCAACTCAAAATCGGCCTTACTCTGGCCGAATGCCGGGAGCGGGTGACGAGAGGCGAGGCGATTGTCTGAAAATGTGCGATGTTTTCCCTTGCGAAATGGCGTAAAGGATATACAGTATATCCGTGATCGCGAAAATCTTCAAAACAGGCAACTCTCTGGCATTGAGGCTTCCCAAGCAACTCCGCCCCAAAGTGGGCACCGTTTCCATCGAGGCCAGAGGAGAGACATGGGTGGTTCATCCGGTCAAACCTGAAAAGTGGCCCCGTGGATTTTTTGCGAAAATCCTGATTGCCGATTCTGCGTTTGAGAGACCAGCCCAAGGGGAACATCGTCGGGTTGATCTATGAAATATCTCCTGGATACCGACACCTGCATCCACGTTTTCAAAGGCAACGAGCGGGTGATTGAGCGGATTGAACAGGTTTCCGGCGATGAACTGGCGGTTTCCGCAATTACTTGTTATGAGCTGATCTACGGCGTGAAACGTTGCGCAAGAGAGCGGCAAGCCAAGGAGCTTCGGAAGGTGGAGACCTTCTTGCGTCACATTCATACGCTTCCCTTTAGCGTTGAAACAGCAAGTCATGCCGCTGAAATCAGGCGGAAGCTGGAAGAAAAAGGGGTACCTATTGGCCCGATGGATACCCTTATTGCCGCGACTGCGATGGAAGCCGGACTCATCTTGGTAACGGGCAACATTCGCGAGTTTGGCCGCATTGAGGGGTTGCGTGCAGAAAGCTGGGATCGTTGACACCATGCCCCCGGCATGGCTCAGGGCTTATTCACTACCGGGTTCACCGTCGCCGAGGTGCTCCAAATTCAGTCGAAGGCGAAAGAACTGCTCGTTGAGGGCAAGACCGTCATGGCATGGGGCGACAGCGGCTCCACGGTTTCCAAACAGTTCCCCATGACCGTGAAGGAAGTGCTAGAGGAATGTGCATTCGCTCTGCGGGTCCTTGATCCCGTCACCTACGGCCCGCGCCGCCGCGTGGCGCAATCCACCGTCACCCCCATTCTTTACAAATGAACCTCCGCCAAATTGCATCGAAAGCCTGGGCGTATTCTTTCGGGTGGTTCAGTCCATATGAGTCGGCCAACTGGTCGCCGCGCCGTGGGCGCGTGCCCGGAGCGGCTCCAGGGGATGCCAAACGCGATCTAACCCCCGGCATCCGCAACGAACTGGTCCGGCGCTCCCGCTACCTCCACAAGAACTCCGGGTTCGTTCGCGAGCTCGTAGGCAATATGGCGGTCTATTTGGAACATTCACGGGTTCCTCTGGATGGACGATCCAACTCGGGGGCTATGCCGGTGCGGATGGCGGATTTTTTGTTGGCGGATTTGATGCCGACGGCAATTACCCTGGCAATGCAATGGCCACCACAATCCCGCCAGTAGGGGAGTGGACATTTTTTGCGATTCGCGTCAATGGAACTGTTCTCGATATTTGGACGGGGGCGACGCAAGAAACTCTTGCCACAACTTGCGTCTTAGCCACCGGGGACGCTGCCTTCAATGTGGGAGATTATGGCGGCGGCCCAATGGACGGTTCGCTGGACGAAATCGGCGTCTGGAACCGCGCCCTGAGCGACGAGGAAGTCGCGCAACTCTATAACGGCGGCAACGGTCTCGCTTATCCTTTCGCATGAACACACTGAATCTTACACAAATCAACGCGGCGGTGGATGCCGCTTTCGCAACGGCGCTGGCGACATGGAATGCGCATGCGTTGGATGCCACCCAGCCCGCGCTGCAACATTCCGCGGTGCAGACCATCGGGGACGGCGTGACGCTGCGCACGGACGTTTACACCGGGCCGCGTGGCGCGGGGTTCGCGATTTTCGCCACGCTCACCATCGGCAAACGGACGCTCACAGCCTGCAAGCAGCACGGGCCGGAGACGGGTCGGGAACGCGCCCTGACGCGTGATGCCGTGCTTGCGGCGCTGGAGGCGGATTATGCGGCAACACTGAGCGCCGGGATTACCGTCGCGGGAATCACCCTTGCGGCGGAGGCGAACGACCAGGCGAAGTTCAGTCAGTTGATGACGCTTTTGCGGGAGGCCGAGGAGCAATGCCCGGATGACGGGGCGAAAGCGGCGTTCCGGGAGTCGGCGACGACAATCGTGGATATCCGCGATGCGGTGCATTCGATGAGCGTGGCCGGGGCGCGCGCGTTGATCGTGCAATACGGGACGGCGCTCAATGTGATGTGGACGGCGTTCGCGCAGCGGCGGGAGGCGCTGATGGTATGAGTCACGAGGAGGACGAAAAAGTGAGCGTGTTGACTGAGCGTATCGACAATTTGATCGTACGTCTCGATAAGTTTGAGGAGATCGCGGAGACGCGATTTGTGACGCGGGTGGAGTTCAAGCCGGTTCAGAAGCTGCTCTACGGAGGCGTGGGCATTGTGTTGAGCCTGGTGCTGGCGGCCGTGCTCGGAATCGCGATCCTGCACAAATGAAAAAGCTCGCGTTCTTGGCAATGTTGTTGTGCGGGTGCATGAGCACGCAGAAGGAGGTGCGCCAGGGGTCCGTTTCAGAAATGAGGGAAGCTGTGGATGCGGCGGCCGGGTCGGCTCGCAAGGCGACGCAGTGTGCGGCGAAGGCGCAGGCTTCGTTGCAGGTGGCCGCGGCGAAGTCGCGGGAGTTGAGGGCGGTGGCAACCCCTGCCGAGCGTCCGCTGGTGGCGCAGGTGGAGTTGGCGTTGGAGCAAACGCAGGAGGAGTTGAACGCGGCCCAGGAGCAACTCCAGGCCGCGGATGCATCGCTGGCGGTTTCCTCCGGAAAGTTCGAGGTAATGCAAGGGCAGTTCCGCGCGTTGAGCGGGGAGTTGGCCGAAGCGCAGGCTGCGGAGAACCGAATGAAGGCGGGCCGGGATTTCTGGCGGGCGAGTGCCTGGAAGCTCGCTCTGCTGGCGCTGGGGCTGGGGGTGTGGACGTTCCGTAAACCGTTGCTCGCCCTGTGCGGCGTTCCTGTTTTATGAAGCACTGGCAGTCAAAGAAGTGGACGGCGGCCATGGCGGGTACGGGGTGCGTGCTCTTTGTGTTCGTCGTCGCGGTGGCGGCGACGCTCTTTGCGTCTGCGGAGAAGGCGGCGCATCTGGCGGGGTTGGCAAACATCGCCACTGTGGCGCTCTCGGCCTTGATCACCAGCCTGGTGGCGGGGCAGAGTTGCGTCGATTGGCGGCACGGATCGGCTACGCAGTATGCGGCAAGCGACCGGCGCGAAACTCGGGAAGACATTGAGCGCGTCTATGCGCCCAAGCATTATGATGACCCAGCGTTTTCTTAGATTCATCCCGTTTGTCTTCCAATGGGAGGGCGGTTATGACAATGACCCGGATGATCCGGGAGGGGAGACGAAGTTTGGCATCGACAAGCGGAGCCACCCCGGAGTGGACATTAAAAGTCTCACACGCGAGCAGGCGACCGAGATTTACTGGCGCGAATACTGGGTGAAATACGGCTGCGAATGGCATGCGGAACCGCTCGGCGAGGTCTTCTTCAATGCGTGCGTGAACTGCGGGGAGGGACGGGCGCGCAAGATTCTCCAGGCAACGCCCACTCCGCACACGGCGGCGGCGTTTCTGGCGGAGCAGGAGGCGTTTTATCAACGGCTGGCCGCTGCCCGCCCCGCGCTAAAAAAATTCCTCAAAGGGTGGCTCAACCGCACGGCGGATTTGGGGCGCCGCATTGGGAATGAGGAAAGCGGATAACGCCATCGTCGCGTTGCGAATCCGAGAGCAAAGAAGCCGTCCCGGCGAGGGGCGGCTTCTTTTGTTTTCGTGTGCCGATGCAATGAAGTTGCGCAGACAAATGCGTGCCCAAATAGATTTTGATCACGAGAATGCGCAGCAGCGCGCGCCTTCCTCCGATTGTTAGACAGCTTTTTACATCCCCATGTTGGAGAGGACGACGGCGAGGCGGTTCAGGACAGCGGCCAGATCGGGATGCGTGGTTTCAAATTCCTCGATGGAGCCGGTAAGGCCGCTGAGGGCGGCGTTGAGAAGTTGGGGCTTGGGGGTGGCGCGGGTGGCCTCGTGCGTGGACGCCTCGGCGAAGGTGGCGATGCTGCGGGCTTCTTCGGCTTGCGTGTCCGGGAGAGAGGCGATTTCTGATTTGAGGGCCGCAAGCAAGTTGAGCAATTCCGTCCTGGTTTCCGCAGGGATGTTCCCGGCCTGAGCTATCTGTTCCTCGATTTTTTGGATGCGTTCTTCAATCATGATGCAGGGCAATATACAGGCTGCCGCGCGGGATTGCCACCCAAGAAGAAAAACAAAATGGGCAGTGAGGGGATCGAAAAACCACGACAAAGACTTCAAGAACACCGGCGCCCTTCGCGCCAGGCGCTGTTTTATGAAGAAATAGCCCTATTGACAGTGTTTGGGGAATCGTGAATCCTGTGTGGCAACCAAAAGGTCACCATGCTTAAGGAATTTAAAGAGTTCGCTCTCAAAGGGAACGTGATGGATCTGGCCGTCGGCATCATCATCGGCGCGGCGTTCACGAAGGTCGTCAACTCGCTGGTCTCGGACATCCTCATGCCCCCGCTGGGGTTGCTCACGAAATCCACGGATTTTGTGAAGGAATGGGGCTTGAAGCTCCCCGTTCCTGGCGTGGGGGAGACCACGGTAAAAATCGGCTCCTTCTTCGACAATCTTTTGCAGTTCACCATTGTCGCTTTTGCCGTGTTTCTGCTCGTGCGGGCCATCAACAGGCTGCGCGGGACCCAGCCTGTTCCTGCCGCTCCGGCCTCGCGCGAGTGCCCCTTCTGTGCCTCGGCCATCTCGCCAAAGGCCACCCGTTGCCCCTGCTGCACTTCGCAACTTCCCGTCGTGTAAACCGGAAAAGGGCAAAACGAGAACAAGGGCTGCAAGCCCGAAGCATGCATCAAAAGCCGCGAGCGGATGCTGCGGGGTTACAGCCCTTCTGTAATAAGCGACCCGTTTTCCAGGGCCTGCGCTTCGTTCCGACCCTGGATGGTATGCCTGCACGCCGTTGGCGCTCCATTTTTCACTACTTCAAATCACGCCCACGAACATAGTGACGCTGATCAAAAGCTTGGCGGCGCGTGAAGTCTTCCGACGTTGTCCTTATGTGAAAAAGCAACTGTGGGGAGGGGAGTTTTGTACGGACGGGTATTTTGCGAGCACGGTGGGGAGGCACGGGGATGAAAACACGATCAGCAACTACGTGAAAAACCAAGTCGGCGACTACGAGAGTTCTTCGTGAATTTCCGTGGGATTATCAAGGGTCACCCTGAAAAATTGGATAAAGTTCATTCTCTCCGGGAATGCCGACTAAATCTCGGCATGGAGAGAATGGAGTTTGGGAGCGAGGATGACTGTCCGAAAAAACGTCTCCTCTTCGGGAGCGCTAATCCGTTCGACTCCCGGCGGGGAATCGGCTAAGCTGATAAGTCAATGATTGCCATGCCAACCACGCAAAGAAACACCTCCGGCGGACGGTTCGTAACCGGGTTGTTCTTTTTCGTCTTTTTCCTGCTGGGGGCAGGGTTCACGTACTTCGCTATGGTGGGGCCTTTTTTCCAAAGCACCGCCGCCCGGAACTGGCTGACCGTGCCCTGCCGCGTGCTCTCCAGCGAGGTCAAAAAACATTCTGACAGCGATGGCGCCACCTACAGAGCCGAGATCACCTACGCCTATTCGGTGGACGGAACGCAGTATCGCGGCGACCGCTACCAGTTTCTCCGCTGGTCGTCGGGTTCCAGCAGGGGCGTGGACGAAGCAGTGGCGCGTCACCCCGCCGGGGCGGAGACTTTCTGCTTTGTCAACCCGCGGAATCCCCGGGACGCGGTGCTCGACCGCTCGTTCACGTCGATGGGTTGGTTCGTGCTGATCCCGCTCGTCTTTGTTGGGATAGGGGCGACAGGTTTTGTGTGGGCCATCCGTGGCGGAGGAATGTCCAGCGCGATTGCCGACGCCGACGCAACCGCGGAACCGTGGCTGTTGCGGCCGGATTGGGTGGCGGGCCGTGTGAGCTCGTCCACAAAGCCGATGATGCTTTTCGTGTGGGCGTTTGCCGGGTTCTGGAACCTCATTTCCATGCCGATCGCGGCAATGGTCTTGCGGGATGGCGTGATAAGGAAGGGGAACTATCTCGCCGCGCTCGTTTTCTTATTCCCGCTTGTCGGCATCGGTCTGCTGCTCTGGGCATTGAACCTGACGCGCCGGTGGTTGCGGTACGGAGAATCGACGTTTGAAATGACGTGCACACCCGGTGTGATCGGTGGAACCCTGGAGGGAGCCATCCGGCTGCGCAATCCGATCCGCCCCGAAGGGCCGGTCCGCCTCAAGCTGAGTTGCGTCAACCGCGTTACCACCAGCGACAGCGATGGCAGCTCAACCAAGGAAACCATTGCTTGGCAGCAGGAGGAGGTGGTGGAGATGGACACCGGCGACACGATCCCCGTGGCGTTCTTCATCCCCGGTGACGCGAACCCTTCCACCATCATCAAAACAGGAGACGGAACCCTTTGGCGTCTGGAAGCCAGGGCGCGCGTGCCGGGTGTGGATTACCTTGCGCAGTTTGAGGTGCCGGTGTTCCGCGCCGCCGTGACGCCCGACCAACAAGCCCGCGCCGCACGGCTTTTCGCGCGCGAGCAGGCCGAAGTCGCCACCTACGTCCAGCCGCCCACCTCGCCCATCCGCGTGCGCCCCTCCGCCAGCGGCGGCACGGAGTTTTATTATCCGCCCTGTCGCAACCCGGGAACCGTGCTGGCCTTGACGGTCTTCACGGCGATTTGGTCTGGAGCGATCTGGTTTATGATCCGTCATGGCGCGCCCATTTTCTTCCCCGTCGTTTTCGGATTCTTCGATCTCTTATTGATTTGCGGTGTCGCGAGTATGCTGTTTGCATCCACCCGGGTGGAGGTGGATCACGAGGGCATCAACGTCATCAATAGCTTTCTGGGTTTATCTCGAAGCCGGTCGGTTGCCGCCGCCGATGTCCTCGAAATCAAAACGAAGATCGGCATGACCAGCGGCAACACCGCCTACCATGACCTCAAAATCTGTTGCAGCAATGGCGAGGAAATCGGCGTCGGGAGTAACATCAAAGACGCACGGGAAGCCGAGTGGATCGCCGCCGAGATGATGCAGGCACTGCTAAAATAAAGCTCCGCGCCTTATTCCTCGGGTCGCAGGAGGGCTTTTGGTGTGGAGAAGAGTTCGGTTTGTTTCTCGGTTTTGACGCGGCTGGCTGGTGGGTCGAGGGAGGCGTCGAGGTCGGGAGGGAAGT
>Ga0118677_10011086_pt1 | contig 13614 bp, 6 predicted proteins | sample AliMusrvi5mmetaG_FD_86154 | JGI IMG/M metagenome (GOLD analysis project Ga0118677, IMG submission 86154)
CCCAAACCCTCTCCTCACGGTGGTCCGCGACGGCAAGCCGGTGATTTCAGCGACACCGGAGCCGGGGCCGCGGGTGTTGATCCAACAGGCGAGTTACGGTTTGCTCGGCGATCCGGGGAAGACTCGGGACGTGAAGGAAGAAGTGCAGCGAAAGGTTGACGGCGGTCAGTATAGCTTCCCGGTGCGATTGCTGGCAGAGGGTGCTGATCCCGCGCCTGAGAAGGCCAAGACGCTGGTGGTGGAGTATCGCATTGACGGAAAGCCGTACACGGCCCAAGCCCAGGACGCGGGTACCATCCATCTCACGACCAACGCGGTCAAAATAGCAGTCGAGAAGGCGCGCTACGGCGTGTTGGACGATCCCAAGCGGACCCGGGACGTACGACAGAAGCTGCAAGCACTGTTGGACGCCGGGGAGAGTAGCTTCGTGGTAGCGCGCATGGCTGATGGCGATGATCCGGCCTTCCTGGTAGTGAAGACATTGGAAGTGGAATACTCCCTCAACGGTCAGCACCGATCCGCCAAAGGCACGGACCCCGAAGTGATTGACCTCAACCCGCTGGCGGTAGAGCGGACTGAACCAGTGGCCCAGGCCCGCCGGGATTCGTCGGGCAAGCTGCTGGTGCAGGCTTTCAAGCCGGGCGCATACGAATTGCTGTTCGCTGATGGGAAACCTCGCAAGTTCGACGTTTCGGAAATCCCCCAGCCGGTGGAAGTCACGGGACCCTGGGAAGTTCGATTCACGCCCGGTTGGGGCGCTCCGGCAGAGACGACGTTCGACAAGCTGGTCTCCTGGACCAGCCGTTCTGAGCCAGGCATCAAATATTACTCAGGCACCGCGACCTATCGTACGAGTTTCAACGTGCCCCGAGCACTCCTCAAGGGCGACCGGGTCCTTTACTTGGATCTCGGGAACGTACAGGTGATGGCTGAGGTGAAACTCAACGGCCGGAATCATGGTCTGCTCTGGAAGCCGCCGTTTCGAGTGGAGTTGGAAGGCGCGGCCAAGGCCGGCGAGAACAAACTCGAGGTAAAAGTCGTTAACCTCTGGCCGAATCGCCAGATCGGGGATGAGCAAATGCCCGAGGACAGTGAACGAAATCCGGAAGGCACCCTGAAGCGCTGGCCCCAATGGCTGCTCGACGGCAAAGCCAGCCCCACTGGCCGTTATACCTTCACCAGTTGGCGTCTATGGAAGAAGGGTGACGCGTTACTCGAATCCGGATTGCTTGGCCCAGTGAGGGTCGTCGTGGCTCAACAGTTGGCGGTCAAGCCGTAGGACTGACCGGAGGGAAAGGGCGACGTTCAAATGCTCAACCTATTGACGTTGCTCTGGCTTTTCGACACGTCGCAGCTCGCGCAAAGCACCCTCACCGCGCAGACCCAGCAGGCGAAGTTCGCAGCCCCCGCGACCAACAGCTTCACGGTCAAGTTCACGGTAGGCTTAAAGAAGTTCGACGGCGAGAAGGCACTTCTCGAAATACCGAATGTGCTCAACGTACGGCTTCGTCAGCACGATCCGCTGGACCGCAACCGTCAGAACTATCCGGCCTTCAAAATGCCCGATGGCTCCGTGCCGGTTATCGAGGCCACGGTGATGCTTCATTCCCTCGAGCACCCTGACTGGAAAAACATGACCATCGGCATTCCGTTGGCCCTGCTCAAGAAGCCTGACGGAGAACACCAGATCGTCCTCAGCTTCACGGGGGTGCGCTGGACAATGTATGCCGACGGCGAATTGCTCGATAACGACTTCCCCTTTGGCTATCCGCAATGGGCGGGAGAGAACGCCTGGAAGCTCGATTCCACATACGTCAAGGAAGCGGCCATTTATATGCCCGCAATCGAGCCAACGAAGAAAGCGGCGCGGGCACCCGACGCCTCACCCATTCAATACTGGATCCCTCCCGGCCACAACAATTGGGTCGGCGATGTGGTGACCTGCTTCTACCAAGGACGGTATCACGTGTTCTATCTGTATGACCGCCGCCACCATCAAAGCAAATTTGGATGCGGCGCCCATTACTTCGAACACATATCAACCAAGGACTTTAAGACCTGGACCGAACATGAGGCCGCCACGCCGCTCGAAGAGCAATGGGAATGTATCGGGACCGGCGTGCCGTTCGTCTTCAACAATCAGTTGTGCCTGAGCTACGGTCTGCACACCACGCGCGTTTATCCGCAGGAAAAGACGACCCTCCCCGCGCAATGGGATTACCTGAAAAGCAATGGGCGCACGGGCGAATTCAAACGGTCCACCACACCCGGCATCCCCGCGGGTTCCACCTACGCCTTCAGTGAAGACGGCATCTCCCGATTCAAGAAGTCCTGGATCATGTTCCACCCCTGCGAAAATCCGAGCGTCTACACTGACCCCAGCGGCCAACTGCGCATGATGGCGAACTTCCATTCAAGAGGCATTTGGGAGTCGGAATCGGTTGACAGTGGTTGGCGTTGCATAAGTCCGGACTTCCCGCCCGGAGGCGACTGTACCTTCTTTTTCCGTTGGGGCAGGTTCGATTACATCATCGGCGGCTTCACGAGCCTTTGGTCGAAACCCGCCGACGCGCCGATTTCCGCGTATGAAGACGTCGTCCACAAAGGACTCGATTTCTACGATGGCTCGGCGGTTCCGTCGATAACGGAAATAGCGGGCGGGCGATTCCTCATGGCGGCATGGATTCCCGTGCGTGGCTGGGGCGGCACTCTGGTCATCCGCGAGCTGCTTCAGTCTCCCGACGGCAGAATTGGCTCGAAGTGGATGGAGGAAATTATGCCCGAAACAGGGAAGCCGAGAACCCTGGCGGCAGGAATTACCGAAACGACTACATACTCCACGGACGAGAAATCCTACTTGATGGTCTTCAGCGTGCAGCCTGCAGAAGCGAAGAAAGGCAAATTCGCCATTTCGTTCCTGCCCGAGAACGGCGAACAGAATGCCTGCGAATTGCAGATTAGCCTCGACGAGCGGCGCGCGCAGTTCGGTCCTGGTTCATTGGACCACTTCGCGGGACCTGAGAAGTCTCTGCGGCAAGGCGGTGGGGCTCACGCGATCGAGAACCTCCTTGGAGTTGATAAATCGTTCACCGTTCGAGCTATCATTAAAGGCTCCGAAAAGCTGGGCGGTTCTCTGATTGATGCTGAGATTGCCGGGCAGCGGACGATGATTTCTTATCGTCAGGATCTGACCGTGAAGAAGATTGTCCTCCGTTCGGACGGCGTCGAGCTCAAGAACGTACAAGTCGCGCCACTCAAAGCCGCGAAGGCTGATTGAGCGTCGCGGAGCAAGAATGAACACGACGGTCTGTGGAAAGGCGACAACAACACTCATTATGGGGATGGGGCGTAGGGTAGGGCGCGTCACTCCGTGCGCGCCGGTCGTGCCATGCCCCAGGACCGGCGCGCACAGAGTGACGCGCCCTACCAACCTGACAAAATGAGAATTGCAGGAAAGGCGATGGCGATAATGCTGGTCCTCGGCCTGGGTGCGGCCAGCATGACGGCAGCGGAAGCACCCACCAGCACGTGGCTCCCGCAGGCGAAGGGCGCGCAGTTCATCGAGGCGCTGCGAGCTGGAAAGAAGGGGATCATCGTTCCTGACGCCACGATGGCAGCGGTCAATGCTCTCCTGGAGCCGCTCGGCGGTGAACTGCGGCTACTGGCCTGCCAGTACGATGGATCTAAACTGGCCGCCTCCCAACCGTTTATCGCCGGCGAGCTCCGAACCTCGGATTCCCGCTGGACGAGCCATGTCCGCGTCACTCCGGTCGCTGGCGAACCCGAGGCCTTGGACCTGGACATCACCTTCACGCTTGTCGAAGGCATCGCCAATTCGGCAGGCATAGCGGTGGCCTTTGATTTTGCGAACTGGTCCACCAACAACTACGTGTTGGTCCCGGCCTCGATCTACAACGGAAATCGTAACCGCATCGAATACCGGGGTTACTGCACCGGCTTCAATCCGGAGGACTTCTACAATAAGGATCTCCCGGTCACTCACGGTGATGTGCCGCGCCTTGAACTTGAGCCCGGCAAACCATCCAAATTTGAGGTCAATGCTTCCAACGCGACCGCTCCAGCCATGTGTTTCTACGATCGCCGGACCCGGCGCGCGTTTATCGTTCTGACGGAACAGGGGATCCGCGAAGGGGACCGCATCTTGGACCACGGCCTGATACTCGAGGAGAGCCGGGACCGCTCGCGCGCCACGCTGGTCGTTAGCGCGCCCGGTGTCCGCGAGCGTAAACCGGAGTTCATCGGCTTCACCACCAGTCCTGACCGCGGCATACACTGGAACACCGCCAAAGCACTGACCTTGCATCTGCGGTTGTATTCATTCGAGAGTGCGGGCATCCCGGGCTTGCTGGAGAAGTTCATGACGGTGCGCAAAGCGGTCACCGGCCCCAACCACCCGCGCAATTTGGTCCCGTTCGGTGAAGTTATCCGACTGATGACAGGCCGAATCGATAGCCGCTGGCACGAAACCGCTGCCGGCCAATACTATTCTCCGGAGAACTCCGATAATATCTGCCTGGGCTGGGTCGGCGGCTTGATCAACACGTTTCCCATGCTCGCGCTCGGCGACGAAACGCACCGCGCGCGCGCGCTCAAGACCTTCGACTTCGTCATCCCGGCCGCCGTAGGCAAATCAGGCTATTTCCTCGCCGCCGTCCATGCCGACGGGAAGACCAGCGGACGCGATTGGTTCCCGACCCAGCCGATCGTCCTCACCCGGCAGAACGCCGATGTGCTGTATTGGATGACCAAACAGTTCATGCTGCTCAAGGCGCAGGGCCAGGCAGCCTCGATCAAGCCCGAATGGGAGCAAGCTGTAAAACGGCTGGCGCAGGCGTTCGTGAGGACCTGGGAGCGTCATGGGCAGTGGGGCAATTATGTGAACCACGAAACGGGCGACATCGCCATCTACAATTCCACCAGCGGCGCCGCGGCCATTGGGGGCCTGGCCCTTGCCGCGACCTATTTCAATGAGCCCATCTTTCTGAAAGTCGCGACCGAGGCCGCCGATTATTATTACCGCCAGGACTTCGTCCAGAAAGGGTTCACCTATGGAGCCTGCTCCGACATCATGCAGAACGCCGACTCGGAGACCGCCGCCGCCTTCATGACTGCGCTCATGGCCTTGTATGAAGCCAACGGCGACAGGCACTGGCTCGAGATGAGCCGCAACCTTGCCAACCTCGTAGCCACGTGGACCGTCTCCTACGATTACGAACTGCCACGGACCACCGAACTCGGCAGCCTCGAGGCGAAACTGGCCGGCGTCTACTGGGCCAGTACCCAGAACAAGCACGGCGCGCCTGGAATCTGCACCTCCTCCGGCGATGCCCTGTTCAAGATCTATCGTACCACCGGAAACCGCCGTTATGCCGAACTCCTGCGCGACATCGTCCACGCCCATGCCGAGGGCATCAAACCCGGCGGCGAAATCACCGAACGCCTGACCTATTGCGACGCGGACAGCCGCGGCTCTCGCGGAGGCGGATCCACCGGCTGGAATGAGCTTAACGGCATCCTGATGGCCGTGGAACTGCCAGGTATCTACCTGCGCACCGACAAGCCCGAAATGTTTGTCTTCGACCACGTTGAAGCTTGGGTAATCAAACGGGACAAGGAGCGCGTCACGCTCAGGATTAGCAATCCCACCAAATTCGATACCCGCGTGGCGATCTTCGCTGAACAGCAAGTGCAAGCCCAACGCCCCCTGGGCAACGCCCCGTTCCTGAAGTGGCCGAAGATCGAAGTCAAGTCAGGTCAAACGACCGAGGTTACCCTGCCATAAAGGGCCTCTGACCATCAAGAGTCTTGCATTACTGGCATCCGAGCTTGAGGTAGCCCAGCCGATCCGTGGTTTTTGGGAGCATAGCAGTTTAGCATAGTAGTTTAGGATTGAGTACTGGGAGGATTCTTCTGTAACAAGGTATTGCGTATGCCCGTCAATATCCACGCCAAAGCATCTTCGGTCGTCGTGGTGGTCAACGACAATCTGATCCAATTGCAAGCGCTATCGAGCCTGCTCGCCAGGCAAGGCCACGAGGTTCGGGCCTTCGAAAGCGCGACGGAGGCACTGGAAGACATGCGTAGCGCCGTTCCACCTGACCTCATCGTCACCGACCTTTACATGCCGGGTATTGACGGTTGGCGTTTTTGTCGACTGCTTCGCTCGTCGGAATATGCTCTGTTCAACCATGTCCCCATTTTAGTGGTTTCGGCCACCTTTTCTTGGGAGGAGACTTCTCGAATCACCACCGACCTCGGGGCCAACGCCTTTCTCTCCTCTCCCGTCGACAGCCAGGAGCTTGAGAAGCAGGTGCGGAAGCTGCTCAGGGGCGAACAGCCGCAGGGGTTCCTCCGCCTCCTGATCGTGGAGGACGACAGTGCTCAGGCCGAGATGCTCAAAGAAGTTTTCGAAACGCACGGATACCGGGCGGACATCGCCCTCACCGGACGCGACGCGGAAACCATGGCCTTGAGCCAGGCGTACGACGTAGTCGTTCTGGACCACCATCTACCCGATATCCAGGGAGATGAGCTTCTGCTCAGACTCAAGCCGCTCTGGCAGGACACCGTCTATCTGGCGATGACCGGTGACCCGCGACCGAAGTTGGCGCTCGAATGGACAAAGCTCGGCGCGGCGGCTTTCGTGAGCAAGCCGTTTGCCCCGCATTATCTGATAGAACTGTGTGTCAAGGCCCGGCGGGAACGGGATCTGACACGGGTGGCGGACCGATTGGAAGTCCGTGCCCGGGAGTTCCGCCAGAGCGAGGAGCAGCACCGACATCTCCTCCAACATCTGCAGGCGGGCGTTGTGGTCCATGCGCCCGACACCTCAGTATTGCTAGCCAACCAGGAGGCTTCGAGGTTGTTGGGATTGTCGCTGGAACAGATGCAAGGCAAGGTCGTCACAGACTCAGCCTGGCGGCTAGTTCGTGACAACGGCAGTCGAATGCCCGCGCACGAATACCCGGTGATGCAGGTATTGGCAAGCCTCCGCCCAGTGACCAATCTCGTCGTTGGTGTGGATCGCCCGGGCGGTGGCGAGCGCATATGGGTGCTGGTGAATGCATTTCCCGAATCCGATGAACTGCAGCAATTGCGCCAAGTCGTAGTGACGTTCGTGGACATCACCGAACGCAAGCGGGCCGAGGCGGCCCTGGAGGTGGAACGGCTGCAGTTCCAGCACTTGTTTGAACAATCGCCGGTCGCCACGTGGTTGGAGGATCTCACCGCCGTCGGACAGTGGATGCAACATCTGCGGGATCAAGGTGTCGTTGACCTGCGCGCGTTCCTCCAGGAGCAGCCCGACCAAATTCGCCACGCCGTGAGTCTAATCCGTGTGCTCGACATGAACCTGGCTGCAGTGGCGCAGAACGCTGCCCAGAGCAAACAACACCTCGAGGAGAGCCTGCCGCGACTCTTCGAAGCGCTCACCTACGAGGATTTCTTAGCGGAGTTGGACGCGATCTGGCAAGGGCAGGATTGCATCGAGTTCGAGTCGCATGGTCGCCGTTTGGACGGTCGCTCCTTGGTTCTGATCCTCCGCCTCAGCATTCCCACTCGCGGCGGGCGACCAGACCTCTCACGGGTGGTCGTCACCGGCACGGACATTACTGAGCGCCGGCAGTCGGAGGAGGCAATTCGCCAGGTGCGCGCTGATCTGGAGAAGGCGCAGTCGGTCGCTCATATAGGAAGCTGGATTTCGCGATCACCCGACAAAGGAACTCTGATATGGTCTGCGGAAGCCCACCGCATCTTCGGGGTGGTGCCCAGCGAGTTCGATGGGCGGGTGGGGTCCTTCCTCGAGTATGTCCACCCGGAGGATCGGACTTGCGTGGCGGCCCTGGCGGAAGCGGCCTGGCGGGGCGAGCAACAGTACAACCTGGACCACCGTATCGTGCGGCCCGACGGCTTAGTGCGCTGGGTCCACGAGCAAGCGGACATCGAGCGAGACGCCTCAGGCCAACCGGTGCGGATGATTGGCGTGGTACAGGATGTTACTGAGCGCAGGCAGGCCGAGGAGTTGCTGCGGGCGGCGAACGCCTATAACCGCAGTCTGCTCGAAGCCAGCCTCGATCCCATGCTGGCCATCGGTTCCGCCGGTAAAATCACCGACGTCAACACAGCGACCGAAGCCGCGACGGGACTTTCGCGAGCGGAATTGATCGGCTCGAGTTTCTTCGACTATTTCACCGAACCGGACAAGGCGCGTGCAGGCTACGAGCAGGCCTTTCGAGAAGGAGTCGTGCGAGACTATTCGCTGGAGTTGTATCACCTGGACGGTCACGTTACTCCCGTTCTCTGCAACGCCGCGGTCTATCGGGATGAGCGAGGCAAGGTCATCGGCGTGTTCGCGGCCACCCGGGACATTACCGAGATTCGGCGTAATGAGGATATCCAGGCCGCACGTTTGCGGTTGATGGGCCTCGCCCAAACCCATTCGATGGCGGATTTATTGCAGGCCACTTTGGATGAGGCGGAGGTGCTCACGGGCAGCCAGGTCGGGTTCTTTCATTTCCTAGAGGAGGATCAAAAGACGCTGGTATTGCGAGGGTGGTCAACCAACACCAAGCAGAAAATGTGCCAGGCTGAACCGGCTGGTAAACATTACCCGGTGGATGAAGCTGGGGTGTGGGCGGACTGCATTCGCCAACGGCGCCCAATAATTCATAACGATTATGCTTCGCTCCCAAACCGCAAGGGCCTGCCCCCGGGTCATGCCACAGTGATTCGGGAACTGGTGGTTCCCGTGCTGCGCAACGGCCGGATCATGACCGTTTTAGGTGTGGGCAACAAAGCCATCGACTACACGGAGGCCGACATCAAAGCTGTTAGCAGACTAGCCGACCTTGGTTGGGAGATAGTCGAGCGGAAGCGGGTGGAGGAAGAGCGCGAGCGCCTGCAAGCGCAGTTGACGCAGGCTCAGAAGATGGAGTCTGTCGGACGGCTGGCGGGCGGCGTGGCCCATGATTTCAACAACATGCTTACTGTCATCCAGGGCAACGCGGCCCTGGCGATGCAAGACCTTCCACCGGACAGCCCATTGCGCGAAAACCTCGAGGAGATCCAGAAATGCACCGAGCGTTCGGCTGACCTCACCCGGCAACTGCTGGCCTTCGCCCGCCGGCAGACAATCGCACCCAAAGTGCTCGACCTGAACACGACTGTGGAAAGAATGCTCAAGATGCTGCAACGGCTCATCGGCGAGAACATCGACTTGGCTTGGTTGCCCGCAGCGGACCTGTGGCCGGTCAAGATCGATCCCAGCCAGGTTGACCAAGTACTCGCCAACCTGTGCGTCAATGCCCGTGACGCCGTTGGCAGTGTGGGCCAGATTACCCTGGAGACGGGAAATTTTACCTTCGACGAAGCCTACTGCGCCACTCACACGGGCTTTGTCCCAGGCGACTTCGTGCTACTAGCCGTCGGCGACAACGGCTGCGGCATGGAAAAGGACGTGCTGGCACATGTCTTCGAACCGTTCTTCACCACCAAGGGTGTGGGCAAAGGGACCGGCTTGGGGCTGGCCACCGTCTACGGAATCGTCAAGCAGAACGACGGGTTCATCAACGTGCATAGCGAAAAGGGCCATGGTACGACCATCAAGGCTTACCTGCCCCGGCACGCAGGCAAAACCGGGCAGAACCCGATGGGCCCTGCGACGCAGCCGATCAGACGCGGTCACGAGACGGTTTTGCTGGTGGAGGACGAACCGGCGATCCTGAAGATGGGCGCGCAGATCCTTAAGAACCTGGGATATGCGGTGCTGGTTGCCGCAACCCCGGGCGAGGCCATCCGCCTGGCTCAGGAGCAGCGCGGGGAGATCCACCTATTGGTGACCGACGTGATCATGCCTGAGATGAATGGACGGGACTTAGCAGATCAGCTCCTCGGGCTTTATCCCGCCATCAAACGCCTCTACATGTCCGGATATACTGCCAATGTAATCGCCCATCATGGAGTGCTGGACGAAGGCATTCATTTCATGCAGAAGCCGTTCTCCTTCGAAGATCTGGCCGAGAAGGTGAGGCAAGCCTTGGATGACTGAATGATGATCTGAATGAGATCGTGAATGACCTTGACACCCACCACCGGAATTGATATGCGTCGGGCCATGACACGGCACATCTCACGGCGCGGTTTCGTTAAATCATCCCTCATTGCCACCGCAGCAGTCCCGCTGGCCTTGCACGGGCAAACCAGCTCGGCTCCCGCAACCCCCGCGGCGACCGGCGCTCCCGCCGCAGGTGCTACAGAGCAAATGCCGATGGGCAAGATTGGAGACCAGGAATTTAGCCGCCTCATGATGGGCGGCAACCTTATCGGCGGCTGGTCACATTCGCGTGACCTGGATTACGTCTCCGCCCTCATGCGGCATTACAACACCGACGCCAAGATCCGTGAGACCCTCGAAGCAGGCGAGGCGCACGGCATCACCGTCATCAATACCTGGGTGATGCAGGAGAATTCGCACATCTTCAACCATTGGAAGGCCGGCGGCAAAATGAAGTGGATCGCCCAGGTCCGCCTCGACGCCGGTGGTGGCTTTTCTCAAATCAATAAGGCAATTGATGAAGGGGCGGCCGGCATCCACCTGACGGGCGACGCGGCCGAGTCTCTGCTTAAGGATGGCAACTTCGACAAAGTCGGGGAGACCGTCCAGTTGATCAAGTCCAGGAAACGCCTTGCCGGCGTGGGTGCGCACGACTTGAGGGTGATCGTCGAGTGCGAGAAAAGAAAGCTGGACGTGGATTTTTACCAGAAGACCTTCCACTCGCACGATTACTTCACCGCGCCTCGCCCGGGGGAAACGGATGCGTTGGGGGCCCATGACAATTCATGGTGCAGCGACCCCCAGGCCGTCATTGACGTCATGGCCACGGTCAAGAAACCCTGGATCGCGTTCAAGATCCTGGCGGCCGGGGCGGTTCCTCCGCGCGCCGCCTTCCCTTATGCCTTCAACAACGGAGCGGACTTCATTCTGGTTGGCATGTTCGACTGGCAGATCGAAGAAGATGCCAAGCTCGCCAGGCGAGTCTTTACCGTCGTGTCGAGCTCCGGCTCGAAGCGCACACGTCCGTGGTTCGCCTGAGCGCCAGCCTGCTGGTGGTGGCGGTTTGTCTGGCCCTCCCCGCATGCAAGCGGGCGGCGAGTGCCGCCAAAACGGTTGAACCGACGTCGAAAGCGGTTCAGAAGTCCATCGGGCAGGCCAAGGGAGACGACACCCTTGTCCAGCAGGCCGCGAACAATTGCCGACAGCGAATCCAGGTGGCGGCCACGGACCACGTCGCCAACGCAAAGCGCTTGCAGGAAATGAAGGTGCTGGACATGAAAGAGGTGACGCAAAGGGAACAATTGGAAGCTAAGCGTGAGGTGGCGCGGAAATTCCTGGCATCGAGTGAGACCTTGAAGTCCTTGCTGGTGAACGAGGAGGCGATCTTCGCGGAAGAACTGGCGAAGCTGAATGCGCCTCAGGCGAAGATCGGGTCGGCGGTGAAAGGCTATCAGAGCGGCATCCCCGGCAAAGCCCTGGCTATCCGAATGAGAGGAGCAGACCAGCGCATCGGCAGCTCGGTGCTCGGGGCGCTTGATTTCCTGGATGAGATCTGGGGGCAATGGAACTATAACAAGGAATATGACCAGGTGCAGTTCAGCCCGCCGGGCGCGCTCAGGAAATACACTGAATTCATGGAAACGATCGAGGCCGCCTCAAGAGAGCAGAATGAGCTCCAGGAGCAGTTGAAGGCCGAGGGAAACGCTAGTCCCTAAGAGCTTGTTTGAAACTCGGTTTGGAGTCCCGCCTTTAGGCGGCGGGGCGCAGAAACCGCCTAAAGGCGGGACTCTAAACCTGCCGCAACGGTTCTCAATGGTCGTTTTCAAACAGTCCTAAGTCCTGGCGTTTCTCCAGGCTTAACCATAGCTTTCGAGCTGCCCCGGACCGAGTTCCGGCTTCAAAGGTTACATCCTGCAATCGGCGCGTCTTGTGCTAGATTTGGCCTATGGCGACAGCGACCGCAAAGGCCGGAAGACCCGACCCGGTGATTCAATTCTCCGTGTTCACGCCCAATCGGCTGGGCCGCCTGCATGATCTGATTGCATTGTTGGGCGCGAGCGAAGTGCATGTGCTCGCCCTGATGGTGCTCGACACCACCGACAGCTCCATCCTCCGCGTGGTCCTCGACGATCCCGACCGCGCCCGCGAGTTGTTGGGGCGTGAGGGCTTCTGTTTTACGGAAAGCAGGCTGGTAGTCGTCGAGGTCAACCCGACCGAACTGAATCGCCTTATGGCCGCCCTGCTCGAAGCCGAGCTGAACATCAACTACCTCTATTCCTTTATTCCGCACCCGCAGGGCAAATCCATCCTCGCGCTGAGTATGGAAGACAACGACCTCGCTGAGCAGGTCCTTCACCGACACCAGTTCCGCACGTTGAGACGGACGGATATCTCGCGATAAATCGCAGGATGTTCTTGAGTCGGGGTGTCGCTTCGGTTTCCATCTTCCCTCACGACCGATGAAACGAAACCTGCTGTCCCCTCTGCTGTTAGGCGCACTCGCTTGGGGGGCTTTGCTCCTCGCGGCCCGCGCTGCTGACCAACCGCAATGGGGCCAGGCCTGGTCGCGCAACATGGTCTCGGAGGAGACGGGGCTGCCCGAGTCCTTTGATCCCCAGACCGGCCGCAACATCCAATGGTCGGCTGAACTGGGTACAGAGACCCATTCCACGCCGGTAGTCGCCGGGGGCCGCGTTTACATCGGCACCAACAACGGCCACCCGCGTGACCCCGCTCAACAAGGCGACCGTGGCGTCTTGATGTGCTTTGAGGAAAAAACCGGCCGCTTCCTCTGGCAAATGGTCTTCCCCAAACGCGACGAGGATATCTACTTCGACTGGCCCAACAGTGGAATCTCCTCCCCCGTCACGGTTGAGGGTGATCGCGTCTATTTCGTTAACAACCGCGGCGAAGTCCTCTGCCTGGAAGTGCAGACTGGGGGCGAGAAGTCCGGAGTCCGAACTCCGAAGTCCGAAACCAACCCGTCGCCGGGCGGGTCGGAACGAGCGCGCCTCCCCAACAGCGCCACCAATAGTGACCGGCCCAGCGACGCCCCTCGCGAACCACGCATCGTCTGGCGATTCGACCTCACCACCGGGGCAGGGATTTGGTCGCATGATGCCGCCCACAGTTCCATTCTCATCCGCGGCGATCATCTATATCTCAATAGCGGCACCGGCGTGGACAACACGCACCGGCGAATCCGCACGCCCGACGCGCCGAGTCTGGTTGTGCTCGACAAGCACACAGGCCAGCTCCTCGCGCGCGAGAACGAGCAAATCGCCCCCAACATCTTCCACAGCACCTGGTCGGCGCCCTCGCTCGCCACGGTGAACGGCCGGCCCCTGGTCTTCTTCGCCGCCGGCAACGGGATCGTGTATGCGTTTGAGCCGCTCCCGAACGGAGTAACGGGAGACAACTCGTCCGCCCAACAGTCCACGCCTCCACCACTCCATCCCCCCGCCTCCCTTCGGAAGATCTGGCAGTTTGACTTCGACCCCTCCGCCCCCAAGACCCACGTCCACCGGTACAATAGCAACCGC
>Ga0118677_10011087_pt1 | contig 13614 bp, 6 predicted proteins | sample AliMusrvi5mmetaG_FD_86154 | JGI IMG/M metagenome (GOLD analysis project Ga0118677, IMG submission 86154)
GGTGTAGGATGGCCCTAGGCCCGTAGCGTCATGCTTGGAGAGCAATTGACCGGTGGTGGGGGAGTAATTCCAAGTGGTGGCTGCGGCACCAGTGGCATTCACAGGCTCGCCCGTGAGAGCTTGATAGGTATAGAGCGTTGTGAGCTGGCCTTGCCCGTTATAGACGCGCAAGGTGGGGTAGGTTTGGCTGCCCCATTGGGCCTTGACTAGGCCCGTCGGATAATACGAGGTGTGGGTGGCGGAGTTGTCCGGGAGGACCGATTGAATGACGCGCCCAAGGGCGTCGCAGGTGTTGGTAGTGGTGCGGCCAGCCCGCTTGGTCACGAGGGGTGTCCCGGATTCGGTAAACTCGTGGTACTCGGTCCTGCCGTCGGTGCCGGTGCGGGAGTCGGTCACGTACTGGAGGCGCTGGAGGGAGTCGTAATCGTATGTGGTCGTGGAGATGGTTGAAGCGGGGGCCGTCTGGCTTTTTACCTCGATGGTTAGACCGTGGGTGCTGGTGGTGACAGTCTTGGTGCCGTCCGGGCGGGTGGAGGTGGACGTGGCAGCGCCTGTAGTGGCACCCGGGCGGGTGGTGACTGTCTTGCTGGTACCGGTGGGGGTGCTGATGATGGAGATGAAACCGCTGGCGGTATCTATAACGGATAGAGATTGGGAAACAATGGTATCGTTGACCGTGGTCGTGGTGCTGCGGCAGTGGCCGTAACCGTAAACCTCATCATTGATGAAAGTCGTGGCGGTGACGGTGGATTGGGTGGGGGCCGGTGTCGCTCCAGTCGGAACGGTGCGCTTGGTCGTGGTGCGTTCGCCCTTGGTATTGTAGCCGTATGAGACGGATGTTTCGGTTCCTGTACAATCGGCATCGGCGACGGAAGCGAGTTTGCCGCGTGCGCCGGCATCGAAGTCAGCGGAATTGTAGGTATAGGTGGTGGTGCCGGCGGCAGGGGTAACGGTCTGTAATGTGCGCCCCAGAGGGTCAGTGTAGGTGTCTGAGGAAGTGGTGAGGCCGGAAACGGTGGCTTTGGTGACGAGCCCCCCGCCTTTGAGGGAGTGCTTGTCATAGGCGTAGGTCACGTTGGTGACGGCGTCGCCGGTTACGGCATGAGTGCGGCCATCGAGGAAGTGGGTGGTGGTGCTGTTGGTGGTGGTGGCCGCCAAGTCAATCCAAGCAGCGCCAACCTGATAGGTTTCGGTTTCTGAGTCTCCCGTGGCCGGGTTGTGTGTGGTGACCACACGGGTGATCAGCCTGTCGGCGCTGTCGGTGGAACTGCGGGAAGGGGAAATCGTGGTGGTGGTTAGACCGTCGAGAGAGCTGGTGTTGGAGCCTAGAAAGACCGGGTTGGAGGGGTGGGGTAGAAGTTTGCCATCCGAATCGGCGTCAGGTCCCATGAGAGTGACGGAGCGGGTTTGCGATGTTGTGAGGCCGGAGATGATGGTGTTGGTGGCGACTACGGGGCACCCGGCGACAGAGTCGGCTGTGATGGTGGTCGAGTAAACCCGTTTGAGCTTGTCGCGGTAGTAGTGGGTGGTGGATCCGTCACGGGCGCGGAACTCCGAAAGGCCGCAGCACGAGTAGATGGAGGTGTCGTAGTCGGCAGTGTCGCCGTTATAGACGCGGGTAATGGGACGACCGATCGGGTCATAAGTTGCAGGTTCGGTGATCCAAGACTCGATGGAGTAGTCACTGGCAAGGTCCTTGGTGGATTCGGCGATGGGGATGTTGCCGAGGCCATAGGTGGTGTCGACTTGAGTGCCCGCCGTGACGCCGCCGCGATCCCCGGCACCCGTGCAAATGGTGGTGGTGAGGTTGCCGCTGTCGGGGCCGTAAGCATACGTGGTGGCGGTTCCGTCCGGGTGCTCGATCCAATGGACGCGCCCGGGACTGGTGCGGGCGGCGTCACTGAAGTACGCGGTGGTGGTGGTGAGGCTGTTGCCGGAGGACAAGGTCATGTCGCCCCCAACTGGTGGCGAGTCGGTGCCGTCCCATTGGAGGGTGGTGACGAGAGTGTCGGCCATGCTGCCGCCTACAGCGAGGGTGGTTTGGGATTTGGCGATGAGCTGGCCGGCGATGAAAGTCCTGACTGTGAAAATGTTACCGCTAACCGAGGTTTCGGTCTTGCGGGGGGTGCATGACAAATTTATTCCGTTAAGCCGCGTAGGCGGCATGGCGTGCGAGCCAGAATGTGTTGAGGCGGCCTCCAGCGTTGAGACAACGCATAGCCGGGCGTTGCCCAGATCAGCACTTGTTGAATCGAGCCAAGAGGAGTATTCAGTGATGAAGGGGGCTGTTCCCATGCCGGAGTACGTGTAGGATGTCCACGAGCCGTCCGGGCGGGTGACCGTTTTGAGACGGCCATGGCTGGCACCGCTATTGGGGTCGGTTGGGTCGGCCGCGACATAGGTGTATGAGGTCAGTTCGCCTGATCTGGAAATCGAGACGAGGCGTTTCATGCCCATGGCTCCACCGCCGGTGATGGCGGTGTCGGAGAAGTCTTGGTATGTCTCGACGGTTTTGGATGTTAGATCAGAGCTGGTGTCCGTGGTGTCATCCAGTGTGCCAATGGCTCCCCCCGCCAACATGGGGGCCGTGAAGACGCTGCGGGTGATGGTGTAGTCCCAGACTTTGGCACCGTAGGCGGAGTAGTCGAGGATCTCCGTGGAGAGATGATCGCCGCCTACCCCGTCTCCATAGAAAAGCCGGGAGGTCACTTTCTTGGGTTTGCCGCTGCCGTTGGCACCGTTGGCATCGGTGCCAGTGCCGACAGTTTGGACAATCTCTTGAGTGATGATGCGGGGGCTGGTGCCGGTGTTTTCCGTCTCGGTGTGGATGAGGGTGAGTGTATTGCTGTCGATCTCAGTGCCGGCAATGTGCCTGAAGGTCACGTCTTTTAGAGGAGTATTGGTTGCCGCTTCAAAGCTGGTCGTGATATAAAAGCCGTCGCCATCTTTTTCGGTTAGCGTGCCGGCATTGCGCTTCCAGACGCGGACGCGCCAACCGCTGCCAGCCGCAGGGGTGGAGGTGGCGGCGACCGGCTCGATGAGGGTGAAGGCGTCGTCAGTGAGGATTTGATGGATGTATTCGCCCCCGGCATCGGATTTCTTGAGGACAGCTTCGATGTTGGCTTCGCTGTCAAGAAAGAGGCAGGAGGGATGGAAGGTGGCGTCGGAAATCTGGCTTTGGGAGATCTTGAGGGGAGTTTGGGATTGTTGTAGCGGTGAGTTTGGAAAATAGCGGCCGAGCATTTGGTCGAAGGTCGGGAGATTGCCGTCCTTCTCGTAAGCGGCCTGGGCCAGGTCGGAGTAGGTGGTGGGCTTGGGGTAGCGGGCCAGTCCAACCAGGATTTCCCAATCAAAACTCGCTATTGCGCTTTGAGTCCAGCTGGTGGAGTCTCCACAGAGCGGGCATGCTTTGGCGCATGTGGCGCAGGGGACGGACCCAGTTGACCCTATCGGGTTGGAGGCCCGCGCGGCGGGATTGGCTGCAAGGAGGAGGCTGGTGACGAGAAGGAGGCGGTGGCGTGGTGTGCTCATAGGAATTGGGGAAAACTAAAAAGCTGAAATTGGAGCCTGGGTGCGGGTTGTCAGTTGTCTGGCGGGGCGAGACGGGTGGCGAGGGTGGAGCCCGCCTCTTTGGCGGCGTAATAGAGCTCGGGGTGGGTGCGGGCGATTTGCTGGAGCCTTTCGAGGTCGGCGTTCTCGCCGCAATGCGCGATGGCCGCGATGGCCGGGAGGCGCAACGAGGATTGGCCGTTTTCCTGATAGGCAAGGCGACGCAGGGTGGGGCGGTACTCCAAGGGGGCTAGCACCCCGGCGGCTTGGACGGCCGAGACGCGCACGGGAGTGCTGAGGGAGGAACCGTCCTGAAGAGCCAGGGCAAGCCAGGGTTTGAGGCTGGCGATGGCCTGACTGCAATCGACGTTGCCAGGCGAGCGGACGAGGTTCACGAGCATCATCAGGGTGGTTCCGGGGATCGAGCTTTGTTCGAGGGCGGGATCGGTCGTGGCAGCAACCAACGCTTGGAGGATTTGGGCTGCGATTTCCGGCGGGGGCTGGGTCGCCTGACCTGTCGGGGTCTGCCGCGAGTGCGGATTGAGCATGGTGACAAGGTGCTGGACGGCATAGTCACGCAGCACCAGCGGCTGGTGGGCATCCTGAAGGAGGCGCAGCAGGTTGCTGGACAAGCGCTCGCAGTCGGTGTCGTGGCTGAGCAACTGCTCCATGAACTCGTTTGCAATGACATACCAGTGTTCGGGGAGTTCGCCTTTTGGAGCTCCTTTGGCCAACTGTTCGTACATGTAACGGATCTCAGGCTCTCCGCACTCGCTCCGCAGGGCGTTGCGCAGCAGGGCGACGCGCACCTGCCAGGCCTGGCCGGGATCGGTGATTGAGTTCAGGCTGGCGGGGGCTGCTACCCGTGGCATGGCCTGGGAGTGCCTGACGGCCTCTGGCTGATTTGCGGAGTCCGCCGGTGACGGGCGGGGTTTCCACGCGTGGAAAACAGCCGCACCGATGAGGACTGGCACGGCGAGGAGCAGGGACTTTTGAAGGGCGGGCGGCATAGCTGCTGGATGGGTTGGTTCAGCGGGAGCCGAGATATTCGCCGCTGCGGCCATAGACATCGAGGCTGTGGCAATAGCCGCCGGAGGCACCGATGGGGAAGAGGAATTGAAGGTTCACCCAATCGTTCGTCAGGTCTGCCGGATGGATCGACTTCTGCATGGAACCGTCGGGGAACATCACCCCGGCGCGGAAGATGTTCACGTCAACGCGCCCTCCCTCCGGCAGGTGGGTCACGGTGAGCGGGGCGTTGTAAATCTTGTAGCCGACAATCCCGCTCGATGCCACGGTGGTCAGATCGTTTTGCAGGGCGTCGGACACCCCGACGACATTGATCTGCTGGACCGCGAGGATCGGCCCGCCGGGGAATAAACGCCCCGCGATGCCGAAGGCGGCCTGCTGGCGCGGAAGCACGGCCACGGTGACATCCTGCGGGCCGTCGCGGGTGACCTGCAGGACACAGAGATCCGGCTGGGAATCTAGCGCAACCTCCGGGGCGGCGGGCAAGCTGAGCGTGCGGATACCGGTATCCAGAGCGTCGATGATGCCCAGCGGGAAGGCCGGGGCTGCAACCACCTTCACGGTGAGCCTGGCGGTGACGGCATGCTTCGAGGGCTTTGAATTGTGTGAATTGCCATTTGTGCCTCCCGCCCCGTTTTGCACGGTGCCGGTGATGATGAAGGTGCCAGCATTGGCGAAGGGCAGCACAAAGGTCTGCGTGCCAATTAGATTCCACGTTCCGCCGGAGGAGGAGGTGATGGCGGCCGAAGTCATGCCTGGGTCCGTGCTCCAGGCCCCGACGAGCAGCGCGTCGCCCTGGCGGATAGTGAGGGTTTCGGAGTCCATCACGTTGGTGGCCTGCCAGCCCAGCGCGCCGGTGGTTTCCCAGCCCTGCTCGAAATGCACGAGGTAAGGCTGAGAGCCGGGAAGGGCGACCAGAGGCACGTTGGCGAACCAATGGCCGTTGCCAGTGCCATTGGCCACCGGGACACCCTTGACCGTCGTGCCGCCCACGTCGCGCGAGTAACCTTCGAGGAAGGCGGGCGAGGTGCGCGTGGTTCCGGAGTGGGCCAGGACCCGGTTGGCCTGCGCCAGGATCGTGGATGCATCGGCGGGAGAGTAAACCTTTAGGGAAACGATGCGCACGGTGCGTCGGGCGAACATGTTGTCTATCAGGATGGTGACATGGTGGTTGCCGGCGGCCAGCCACGGGGTGAGCGCCTGGAGCATGCCCAACCGGGACGTGCCGAAGCGCACGCTGTGGCGCTCAACCATCCTGCCGTCCACGCTGACCACCACGGGAACCTCCTCGTTGCCGAAGGTCGAACCCATGAGTTCTGTGTTGAGGCGCAGAAGCCAGAAACCGTTCGACGGAACGGAGAAGTTCCAGGTGACCGCGCCGCGAAAGCTGTTGGAGATCAGTCCGCCGGAGGTCATGGACCAAGCGGTGGTTGAACCGGTGAAACCGGCCAACGCCACCTGGCTCACGAAGCTGTCAGTGACGGAATTGGCGGCCAGGGAATTGGTGCCCAGGGCGTTGTACTCGTCCCCGTCGCTCACGCCGTTGTGATTGGTGTCGGAGTCGGCGGGGTTCGTGCCGAGGAGATACTCGGTGCGGTTGCTGATGCCATCACCATCATAGTCCCCGCGGTCCCCCTGCCTGATGGGATCGATGGCCCCGTTGTCGGTGGGGTCGAGCCCGAATTTTTTTGCCCACCACGCCGGCAGGTAAACATCCCATGGATCGTCAGTAGTTTTAACATAGGAAAATATCGACGAATCCGGCACAACCTCACGGGCACCCCCGTTGCAGGCCCACGCGATGCTCACGTAGGAATCCGTCGGACTGCCACCCTTGTGTTCGATTTCCACATAATACGCATGCCCGGCCAGCAGATGGACTGCAGCGCTCTGCTGGCTTGCGAAACGGTCCCACAGGTTCAACTCGTCTGCGGCGATGCCGAGACCGTCACCCAGATCCGTTCCGATTTCGGCGATTTTCTGCTTCGCGTATTTGCCGAAGGACAGGTCGGACGAAAGCCACAGTTCGGCGCTGGTGCGGGCGCTGATCCAGAAAGTGTAGTCACCGGAAACCGGCGGTGTGATGTAGCCGCGTGAGCGGGTGCCGATGTACGGACCGGGGAAGCTCAGGTCCGACGGCGGTTTGAAGGTCACCGTGTCCGCCTCGTGGTAAAACTTGTTGGAGGCTATCAGTTCGGGCACCGTGAAACCCGGCATGCCGTTCCAAAAGTCCACCATGAAGACGCCGGGCCGGCGGTCGGCCACCGTCGGATTGAGCCCCATAAGGAACTCGTCCATATTGGTATACATGTCATTATCGACATCGGCATCCAGAGCCAGGTCGGGATTGGTGAAGGCCGAGAAGTCGAACCCCGCGATCCACGCCGCATACGGACAGGTGGGGGCCATCGGATCCTCGATCAGTTGGAAGCCGCTGAGATAGGCCCGTTCCCCGCTGGCGGCATCACAGGTCATGGTGATGGAGATGCGGTTGGCGGAGTCTGGCACGATGTTGTCGAAACGCACATAGTTCACGCCGCGGATCCATCTGTATGACTTGCCGTCCGGTCCGCCAGTGTCGCAAATCAGGGGCCCGGCTGTCGTTGTCGTGTTGGTCGTCGAGAATAGGCTCTTGCCGCCGAGTTCGTTCGGATAGTAACTGGCAAGATAGAGAACGTATTTCTTGCCGGTTTTAAGTCCGCTGATCACCAGGTGCACCGGGTCGTCCGAAAAGCTGAACGCCGCGCTGGTGAGCATCGCCAGCGCGGGACTACCCCACGAATCCAGGTTGCTGGCGTCGCAGGTGAAGCCCACGGAGGTGGTCGTCCCGCTGTCGTCCAACAGACCGCTCGCCGTAAGCCCGGACATGCCAAGGCACTGGTTCCAGGTCGAGTCGGCACCTCCGGCCGGCCCAACCAGGCCCGTCATGGCCTCGTTGTCGAAGTTCACATTGATCCACGGCCATTGGTCCTTGATGACAGTCACCGTGTAATCACTGATGATCAGACCATCCGCAGATGTGACAACATACTGCACCGGGCTGGAAAAATCATACGCGGCCCCGGAGACGTGATCGCAGGTGTCGCCGGGGGACATGGTGAAGGTGGGCGCGAGGGCTTTGACATTCCTCGCATAAGCCACCTTCCAAGTGATTTGGGTCCCGTGGATGTCTGCCGGATTGCCCGACTGGCCGAACCAGGTGATTGCCGCCCCGGCGCTTCCGGCTAACAAACCGGCGCTCATGCCCACAACAAGGGCGAGGCTTCTCATGGCACTTCCGGCAGAGCAAACGATGGTTAGGATTTTCATAACGGTTTGATTTCCTTCTTCAGTTCAACTTGGACGATTGGCCTCTCGGTAAACCCGGAGGATGGGCTTGGCATCCACCAGTGAAAGCCAACCACGCTGGCGACGCGCCAAGCGCCAAGCGCCAAGCGGCCGACAAATCCCAGATAGCTTCCATGCACGATTTGAAAAAAGAAATTCTGATGGCAGTCGTCAAGCATTTTCTAGGATTTGCAGGAAATGCGTCGTGATTGAGAGGATATATGCAACCGGAATCCCCCGCCAAGCATGGACATACCTCAGGGAGGCCCGATAAGGCGATTTAGATTTTTTTGTTTCTAGGAGTTACCGCGTCAGGAAAGGGCAGCGGCACAGCCGGAGGTCAATACCGGCACGAACGCACCGGAGATGTTAGAAGCATGTTAGAAACATGTGCCATGAACTTGGATTGGAAGCAGTGACACTCCGCATTCGCCGCGCCAGGGATCGACGCGGTGGCCTGAAAGCAGGATCATTTCCCGTTGCAGACCCTTTCTTGCCGATGCGACCACCCGTTTCCATAGCGTCGATGAAACATCCCGCCGATACCAAGTGCCAGCACTGCCATGAAGGATTTCTAGCTGACTGCCGCAATCTGGCCCGGCAGTGCTTTTGTCAGAAACCGGACTGCCGCCGGGCGTCAAAGGCCAACAGCCAGCGACAATGGCGGAGTCGGCCAGAAAACCAGGACTACTTCCGGGGCAGCTACCACTGCGAACGGGTCCGGCGGTGGCGGAATGCCAATCCCGATTACTGCCGCCGCAAGAGCGCTCCCGAAAGCGCTACCGAAAGCGCTACCGAAAGCGCTCCCGAAAATGCTCCCGAAAATGCTCCCGAAAATGCTCCCGAAAATGCTCCCGAACGTGTGTTACAAGATTCCATCGGTGCGTTACAAGATTCCTCCGTAGCGCTGCAAGACGCCTGTCTTCAGCAATCCGCGCTGATTGTGGGGCTGATCGCGCTTGTGACCGGCCATGCGTTACAAGATGACATTGCGGCCAGCGTCCGCACCCTGCTCAATCGCGGGCGGCAGATCCTGCGCATGGCGCACGGGAGTCCATCCTTCCAAAATCTTGAAAATCCACCCCATTCAGAGCCCCGAACAGTTGCCGAACGAGCCTCACCCGCTTAGCCGGATTAACCGCCGCCACTCCCGCGCCTGGCACAACGCCGCTGATAGATACCCGCCATCCGTGGCGGCGGTGTCTGTCGCGCTTGGGCGGCCATGCCGCATTTCTCCGCCAACTTGAACCACAAATGGTCAAATTACCCGGTGTGAAGCACCATCATCCCCAATCGGCTGTCTAACATATAACTGACAACTCAAAACCATGGCCCGCATACCCGACGCCGACATCATCCGCATAATATCCGACACCGACCTCGTCGCCCTCATCCAGTCCCGGGGTGTCCCCCTCAAACAGCACGGTCAGAACTGGACCGGCTTCTGCCCCTTCCATGACGACAAGGAGCAGGCCAGCCTCATCGTCACTCCCGGCGAAGGTCTGTGGCGCTGCACGGCGGCCCCCTGCGGCAAAACCGGCGACGCCATCCAATTTCTCGAAGCCTTCGACGGCCTGTCCTACCGTCACGCATTCGAACTCCTGGCCCACGGCGGCAAGGCAGCCTACGAGCGCCCTCCCGACGCGCCCCGCAAACAAACCACCGTCCCGCGCCTGCCGTGTCCGCTGGATGAAACTGCGGAGGACGTGATTTTGCTGGATCAGGTCGCCGCCTACTATGCTTCCCGTCTTGCCGCCCCTGAAAGCCAGTCAGCCCGCGACTACTTGGTATCTCGCGGCCTTGACGATGAAACCCTTTGGCAGCGCTTCGGCATCGGCTTTTCCGACCGCACGCTGGGCCTGCGCATTCCCGAGAAAAACCGCAAACAGGGTGCCGAATTGCGCAATCGCCTGCAAGCCGTTGGCGTTTATCGGCCCACCGGCCGCGAGCACCTCAACGGATGCATCACTATTCCAATCCGCGAGTGCGGGCATCACTCTCAGACATCCGGCCACGTTGCCCAGATCTACGGCCGCCGCACGGAACCCAAGGCTCCTAGTGAAACACGCAATCTCTATCTGGCGCGACCGCTCGCTGGGACCTTCAACCCCGCCGCATTGACAAGCCGTGAGATCATTTTAACCGAAAGCATCCTCGATGCCCTCACCTTCATCCGACACGGTTCAGAGGCCGGACTGCCACTTATGGAGGCCACCACATGCCTTTACGGCAGCGGGGGCCTCACGGACGAATTCTTCGAGGCCATCCGCACCGCCAATATCCAAAGCGTTAGACTTGCCTTCGGCTCCGGCGAGGCCGGGGACTTCGCAGCTGCCCAGACCGCCGCCCGCTTCAAGGCCATTGGCATCGAGTGCCACCGCATCAGATTTCCCCGGGGCATGAACGCCAACGCATTTGCCCTGGAGCGGGGCGGGGAAGCCCTCCGCCAAACCGTCCGAAGTGCCGAATGGTTGGGCGGGCATGGCAGCGGGGCGTCCCCTCACAGAGCGTGGGCGTCCCCGCCCACCCGAAATCCCCAAATTCAAACCACCCCCGTCGTTGCCCCGCCGACAGTTGCCACGAACACTAACCATCAAGTGACCGCTGCTCCCGAGAATACCGCCCAACCCATTGCCAACTTGACTCCGCAGGGTGACGCCTGGCAGCTCGCGTTAGGCGACCGCCTCTACCGTGTCACCGGCCTGGAAAAGAACAGCTCCGCCGAGTCCATCAAGATCACCCTGCGCCTATCCGAGCCCGGCGGCCTGTTCCACCTCGACGCCCTCGACCTGTGCCGCGACACCGAACGCCGCCGCTACATCGACCGTGCCGCCGAGGAAACCTGCCTGACCAAGGACCTCATCAAGCGCGACCTCGGCAAACTCCTCCTATCCCTCGAAATGCTCCAGAACCAGCGCCTTGCCGCCGCCGCCGCTGCCGAAGCCACCCGCCATTCCGCCGTCCCAATCACACCCGCCGCCCGCGCCGCCGCCCTCGAGCTCCTCCGCTCCCCAGACTTGCTGGAGCGCATCGCCGGGGTCTTTGACGCCACCGGCACCGTGGGCGAGGCCACCAACAAGCTCGCCGCCTACCTGGCCTGCACCTCCCGCCTGATGGACAAGCCCCTCGGCGTCATCATCCAATCCACCAGCGCCGCCGGGAAGAGCACCCTGATGGATGCCGTCCTGGCCTTTTTCCCGCCGGAATCCCGCGTCAAATACTCCGCCATGACGGGCCAAAGTTTGTATTATCTCGCTGAAGGAAATCTCCAACACAAGATTCTCGCCATTGCCGAGGAACAAGGCATCAAAAAAGCCGGGTACGCGCTCAAGCTCCTGCAAAGCGAGCAGGAACTCACCATAGCCAGCACCGGCAAGGATCCGCACACCGGCCGCATGGAAACCCAGGAATACCATGTCGAAGGTCCCGTCGCCATCGTCCTCACCACCACGGCCATCGACATCGACGAGGAACTCACGAACCGCTGTCTCGTCCTAACCGTTGACGAGAGCCGCGAACAAACCGAGCGAATCCATGCCTTGCAGCGCGAGGCACGCACCCTCGACGGCCTCCGTCTCAAACGCCGCCGCAGTGCAACCATCGAATTGTTCCGCAACGCCCAGCGACTGTTGGAGCCGATGGCAGTCATCAACCCTTACGCCGGGCAACTCCGCTTCACCTCCGGCCATACCCGCACCCGCCGCGATCACGAGAAATACCTCACGTTGATTGACACAATAACCCTGTTGCACCAGCACCAGCGCCCGCTCCAGCACGACCCCGAGGCCGGTCCCCACATCCGCGCCACCCTTGACGACATCGCCGCAGCCAACCGCCTCGCCCCGGAAATCCTTGGCCGCAACCTCGACGAAGTTCCACCCCAAACCCGTCACCTGCTCGAACACGTCAAAGCTCATATCCGCACCATGATGAACAAGGATACCCTCGACCAGTGCCAATGTCACTTCACCCGCCGCGACATCCGCGAGGCCGCCGGGTGGAGCGAATTCCAGGTGCGCATGCATCTGGAGCGCCTCCAACAACTCGAACTCCTCCGGCGCTGCGGCGGCAGCAACGGCACTCCCATGAAATACGAATTGTTAGCCGATGCACGGGAACCCGCCGGGGTGTGTTGTGTCGGACTGTTGGATGTCAATGAACTTCGCGAGCAACCTCAAAATCCATGATTACGCCGACCGACCTTGTGGTTTCTAAAGGCACCTTGTGCCACCTAGTGATTGCCTCATCACAAGGTTCAATCCATTGCCAGCCAATGCCTTGCACTCAACCTTGTAGCCTTGCGCAAACACAAATCAGGACCCTGCCAGTCATTCGTCGTAGCGTAGGCATATCTTCCTTCATTCATTCCCAATGGCCAATAACATCTAACCAATAAGCAATCATCATGTCCGGCAAAAAGGGCTTTCAAGCCACGCACAAGCTCAGCCAACGCAACCGCACCCACAGGGGCGGCAACGTCCCCGACGGCATCGCGGCCGGCGACCCGGGCAGTCTCGCCCGGCACGCCGCCGACTATCTGGAACAGCTCGCCGTGCGCAATTACACCCCGGACACCATTGAGGGCCGCCGCGACGCCCTCAAGGTTTTCCTGCTGTGGTCCATCGACCGCGACATGACTCACCCCGCCGCCATCACCAAGCCCATCCTCGAAAGCTACCAGCGCCACCTTTGGCACTGGCGCAAGAAAAACGGCATGCCGCTGGGCGTCAGCACCCAGCGTGCCCGTCTCGGCACCCTCAAGGATTACTTCGCATGGCTCACCAAACGAAACATTCTCACCGCCAACCCAGCCAGCGAGCTGGAACTCCCCCGCCAGGAAAAGCACCTGCCCAAACAAGCCCTTGGTCTCCGGGAGACCCAGGCCCTGCTTGCCGTGCCCAACATCCTCGACCCACTCGGCCTCCGTGATCGCGCCATGCTGGAAACCCTCTACTCCACCGGCGTGCGCCGCAGCGAGCTGGCCCGGCTTGAAATCCACGACCTCAACCGGGAGCGCCAGACCATGCATGTCCGTCAGGGCAAGGGCCACAAGGACCGAGTCGTGCCAGTAGGCAGCCGCGCCCTTGTATGGCTCGTGCGCTACCTCGACGAAGTCCGCCCCCTTCTGCTCCTTCACGCCCAGGAACGAGCCCTCTTCCTAACCAGCTACGGCGAGCCCTTCAACCCCGATGTACTCAGCCGTATGGTCAGCAAATGGCTCAAGCAGGCCGACATCGGCCGCCCCGGGAGCTGTCATTTGGTTCGCCATACGGCTGCCGTCCACCTCCTCGAAGGCGGTGCCGACATCCGTTTCATCCAACAGTTCCTCGGCCACGAAAAGCTTGAAACCACGGCCATTTACACCCAGGTGAGCATCGAGCAGCTAAAAGCGGTCCACGCCCGCTGCCATCCAGCCGAGAACCCGCCCGTCGGAACTGAAGGTGAAGCCTTGTAGCCGCGTCCTGTAACCAACGCGGGTCCCGCGCCGCCACCCCCCATCCGATCAATTCGTCAGGCTTCGACGATTTTCCTTCCCTTGGCCACGGAAAGGCGCAGGATCGCGTCTGAGAGGTGGTCGACTCACTCACAAAACTGTCGTCTGGCGCAGACTCAATCCCCCCGGAAAGCCGCGCCTGGGGATTCATGCCGTTTTCAGTTAGATCGAACACTGTTCCCAGTCCTCATCCCCTACAACCGCGCCGGAAAATC
>Ga0118677_10011088_pt1 | contig 13613 bp, 8 predicted proteins | sample AliMusrvi5mmetaG_FD_86154 | JGI IMG/M metagenome (GOLD analysis project Ga0118677, IMG submission 86154)
CTCCCCGCTCCCCGCGCCTTTCGGCTTGCCGCCCGGCGCGCGCGGTGCAACCCTCTGGGGCTCATGCCCGCCATCGAAACCCGGAACCTGACAAAGCTTTACCGCACCTACCGCAAGGAGGCGGGGCTGTGGGGCGCGGTGAAGGGGTTGGTGCGGCGCAAATACGACGAGGTGCGCGCGGTGGACGGGGTGAGCTTCACCATCGAGGAGGGGGAGCTCGTCGGGTTCCTCGGCCCCAACGGCGCGGGCAAGACGACGGTCCTCAAGATGCTCTCCGGGCTGCTGAACCCGAGCGGCGGGGAAGCGCGCGTGCTCGGGTTTGTGCCGTGGGAACGCAAGGCGGAGCTCAAGCGGCAGTTCTCGCTGTTGCTGGGGCAGAAAAACTCGCTTTGGTGGGACTTGCCCGCCCGCGAATCCCTAGAACTCAACCGCGCCATCTACGGGATCGACCGCAAGGATTTCAACCGGATCGTGGGCGGCCTCTCCGAACTGTTGGAGGTGGGCGACAAGCTCAACGTGATGGTGCGCGAACTCAGCCTGGGTGAGCGGATGAAGATGGAGCTCATCGCCGCGCTGCTCCACGCCCCGCGCGTGCTGTTCCTGGACGAGCCGACCATCGGTCTGGACGTGGGGAGCGCCAAGCGGGTCCGCGAATTCCTCAAGCACTACAACGCGGATCACCAGATCGTCACGATGCTCACCAGCCACTACATGCAGGACATCGAGGAGCTTTGCCAGCGGGTGATCATCATCGACCACGGGCGGATCATCTTCGACGGCCCGCTCACCACCATCGTGGACCGGTTTTCCACGCACAAGATCGTCAATTTCACCTTTGAAAATGCTGCCGCACGGGATTTCACCGCGTTCGGGGAAGTCACCGAGCAGACGCCCCAGACCGTGCTGCTCAAAGTCCCCCGCGCAGGGGTGCCCGAGACGTGCCGCGCCGTGCTGGACCGCTACAAGGTCACCGACATCACCGTGCAGGAGATCCCCATCCAGGAGGTGATCCGCCGGATGTTTGCGGAAGCGGAAAGCGCACCCGCCAGGGAGTAGGAACGCCCGACTGCGTACTTACACCGGCTCGCCGACGAGGTCGTAATCGTGGGTGCCAACGATTTTCACCGTGGCGAACTGGCCGACAGGAAGCTCGCGGGTGAGCAGCACATGGCAATCGACTTCCGGAGCATCGGCTGCCGTGCGGGCGATGAGCGGGCGTTCCACCAGCACGCGCAGCGTCTGGCCGAGGAAGCTTTCGGCCACTTCGCGGGCGATTTTTTGTTGGAGCTTCATCGCTTTGCGGTAGCGCGCCTTCTTGGTGACGGCGGGGATTTGCCCCTCCAGCTTCGCGGCGCGCGAGCCCTCCTCCTGCGAGTAGGTGAAGATGCCGAGGCGCTCGAACCGGGCGGTTTTGATAAAATCCAGCAACGCCAGGAAATGCTCTTCCGTCTCGCCGGGGAACCCAACGATGAAGGTGGTGCGCAGGGCGATGCCTGGAATGCCTGCGCGGATGCGCCCGAGCAGCCGCTCAATGTGTGCGCGCGAGGTCTCCCGCTTCATGGCGTCGAGCATGGCGGGGTGGATGTGCTGGAGGGGGATGTCGATGTAGCGCGCCACCTTGTTGTTACGGGCGATGGCGGCGATGAGCTCGTCACTCCAGTGGGCAGGGTGCGTGTAGAGCAGCCGGATCCAGAACTCGCCCTCGATGGCTTGCAGCGCGTCGAGCAGCAGGGCGATGGTGGGGCCGCGCGAGGAATCGACCGGTTGATTCGCCTTCGGTTTCTGTTCCCAGAGGTCCATGCCGAAATAAGTGGTGTCCTGGCTGATGAGGTTGATCTCGCGCACACCGGAGGCGACCAGGGCGCGCACCTCGGCCACGACGCTTTCGATGGTGCGGCTGCGGTGGCGCCCGCGCATGGCCGGGATGACGCAGAAAGAGCACGGGTGGTTGCACCCCTCGGCGATCTTCACGAACGCGGTGTGCGGCGGGGTGAGGCGGAAGCGCGGGGTGTCGTAGTCGGGGATGTAAACGGGCTTGCGCGAGACGAGGTCAAGCGGCTCCCACGCTTCGTCGGTGAGCGGGCTGGGCGCGGCCAGGAGTTGCTCGATCACGGAACCGACATCGGCCACCTGGTCAATGCCAATGAAGGCGTCCACCTCGGGCATCTCGGCGGTGAGCTCCTTGGAAAAGCGCTGGGCCATGCACCCGGCCACGAGGAGTTTCTGGCGCGCCTTCTTCTTGCGCAGGCCGCGGTGCTGGTGGGCCTGAAAAATCGCCTCGATGGATTCCTCCTTGGCGGAATCAATGAACGAGCAGGTGTTGACGATGAGCACATCGGCCTCGTCGGCATCGGAAGTCAACTCCATGCCGCGCTGAAGAATGCCGCCGAGCATCACTTCGGCGTCGGAGAGGTTCTTGGCGCAGCCGAGACTGATGAGGCCCACTTTGACGGGTTTGACGGGTGAGGATTTGGAAGAGGTAGCCACGGTCCCTAAAGACTGGCACAGTTTTTCCGATTCAGAAACAGGGAAAACGTGGCGGCGGCTGGAAAAGCCGTCCTGCTTGCATTCGTTTCCCCGGCGGTCCATTTCCCCCTGCCTTGTCTTGACTTCCCTTGCCACGCTTTTACCCTTCTGGGCTCCTAAAAAATCAATTTACGACCAACGAATCCCGACCACATGAATCTCGACACCCTTTCCCGCGCCGCAAATGAAGCTCGCGGCCTCGCCATCGACGCCGTCCACAAATGTTCCTCCGGTCACCTTGGCCTTCCGCTCGGGTGCGCTGAAATCGGCGCCGCCCTCTTTGGAGTCGCCCTGCGCTACAATCCCGAAGCGCCCAAGTGGCTTAACCGGGACCGCTTCGTGCTTTCCGCCGGGCACGGTTCGATGTTCCTCTACTCCTGGCTGCACCTGGCTGGCTACGACCTCCCGCTCGAAGAGGTGAAGAACTTCCGCGTGCTCGGCAGCAAAACCCCGGGCCACCCCGAGTTCTCGGAAACGCCCGGCGTGGAAGCCACCACCGGCCCGCTCGGCCAGGGGATCGCCAACGCGGTGGGCTACGCCGTTTCGGCCAAGATGATGGCGGCCCGCTTCAACACGCCCGAGCACCCTCTTTTCGACCAGCACGTCGTTGTCCTCGCGGGGGACGGCTGCATCCAGGAAGGCGTGGCGCAGGAGGCCAGCGCTTTCGCCGGGCACGCCCAGCTCGATAACCTGATTTTGATTTACGACTCCAACGATGTGACGCTCGACGCCATGGCCGTCGCCTCGCAGAATGAGGACACTGCCGCGCGGTACACCGCCCTCCAGTGGGATGTGCAGACGGTGAACGGCCACGACATCCCGGCGTTCCTTGCGGCGTTTGAGAAAGCCAAGGCCGCCACCAGCAGCAAACCACAGCTCATCATCGCCAAGACGACCATCGGCAAGGGGATCCCGGAAGTCGCCGGAACCGCCAAGGGTCACGGCGAAGGTGGAGCGAAGTTCGCCGACGCCGCCCGCAAGGGGCTCGGGCTGCCCGAAGAACACTTCTTTGTCTCCTGCGAGACCCGCGCCTACTTCGAGCAAGTCAAGAAGGCCCGCATCACCGATTACGCAGCCTGGACGTCAGCCTTTCATGCGTGGCGTTCCGCCAATCCCGAAAAAGCCGCGCTGCTCGAAAGCGGCGTAAAACAGGAAGTGCCCGCGGACCTGCTGGCGCGCATCCCGGCGTTCCCCGCCGATGCAAAGCTCGCCACCCGCAAGGCAGGCAGCGACGTGCTCCAGCCCGTCGCCGAAGCGATGCCGCTGCTCATGAGCGGTTCCGCCGATCTCTACGGCTCCACGCTCAACTACATCGCCTCCAGCAAAGACTGGAGCCCGGAAAACTTCGCCGCTCGCAACGTCCGCTTTGGCATCCGCGAACACGCGATGGCTGGCATCCTCAACGGCATCGCCTTTGACGGCATCTTCCGCGCCTCGGGGGCGACCTTCCTGGTCTTCGCCGACTACGCGCGCCCATCCATCCGCGTTGCCGCGCTTTCGCACCTCCCGGTCACCTACATCTTCACGCACGACTCCGTGGGCGTGGGCGAAGACGGCCCTACCCACCAGCCGGTGGAAACCGTCAGCGGTCTGCGCGTCATCCCGAATCTCGACGTGCTCCGGCCGGCCGATCCCGAGGAGACCGCCGCGGCCTTCGCCGGAGCGATGCAGCGCACCGACGGCCCGACCGCTCTCGTCCTCACCCGCCAGGTGGTGCCAAACTTGAGCTTCGCCCCGGTGGAAACCCGCCGCGAGGGCACCCTCAAGGGCGCTTACATCCTTGTCAAAGAGACCGCGCCGCTGGAGACCATTTTGCTCGCAGCCGGCAGCGAGGTACAGCACGCCGTCGCCGCCGCCAAAGAGCTCGGCGCGGGCGTGCGCGTCGTCTCCATGCCCTCCATGGAACGGTTCGAACGCCAGAACGCCGAATACCGCGAAGAAGTGCTCCCGAACGGTTGCCGCCGCCGCGTGGCCATCGAAGCCGGCGTGAGCGACCTTTGGTACCGCTGGGTGGGTCTCGAAGGCAAGGTGATCGGCATCGACCGCTTCGGCATCAGCGCGCCGGGCAATCAGGTGATGGACATTCTCGGGATGACCGCCGCCAACGTCGTCGCAGCCGCCCGCTCGCTGGCGTAAAGTCCGATTACCAAATCGCCCTGCGCAACTTGCAACGCGCCGTGGCTTCCTTTGAGAAAACCCGCGTGGAAACAAAAAAGCAACACCAAACGCGGACGCAGCCCAATACCCTGCAATTCGGCGGGGATGGCGGCCGGAGTGGGGCAGGTTGTACGAGGAGCACCACTGCAAGGCGTACGATCCGAAGAAGATGTCGGACGATGTGAAAAAGCTCGCCGCCGATGACTGTGTGACGAATCGCGAAGGAATCTTTGAGTATCTCTTAGGCGGCTCGGTCGATTCGAAGTTGTTGGAGGTACGGGTCTTCGACACACCGGTCAAACGGGCCACATACGCTAAGCAAACGCAAGCAGCTGAGCGCAAGGGCGAGTCCAACTGCCCGCACTGCGCGGTCGGGCACGGCGCGAACAAGAGCAGGATTTATAAATTCGACGAAATGGACGCCGACCACGTAGCAGCATGGAGCAAGGGCGGCGAAAGTTCGGCCAAGAACTGCCAGATGCTTTGCATTACCCACAATCGGGCCAAAGGTAATCGATAATAACTGACATCACCTTTCATAGGGGTCCTTGTTGTTGACACAAATCAGTCGCCCAAAGAACGGGAAACAAAAAAGGAGCGGCGCCCCTTATTGCGCCTCCGGGTTCCACGGCGTGTAGTTCGCCACGAACTCCCGGCGGAAACGCTCGAAGGTGCCCGCCTCGATCTCCGTCCGGGCGCGCGCCATGAGGTTAAGATAAAAGTGGAGGTTGTGGAGGGAGATGAGCCGCAGGCCCAGGATTTCCTCGGACTTTACCAGGTGGCGCAGGTAGCCGCGTGAAAATTCCCGGCAGGCCGGGCAGGTGCAACCGTCCTCGATCGGCCCCTTGTCCAGGATGAACGGGTTGTTCTTGAGATTGATCGTCCCCAAGGCCGTGAACGCCGTGCCGTTGCGGGCGATCCGCGTTGGCAGCACGCAGTCGAACATATCCACCCCGCGCGCGATCATCTCCAGCATCTGGGGCGGCGTGCCGAGGCCCATCGCATAGCGCGCCTTGTTGGCGGGCAGATACGGCTCGGCGTTCTCCACTGCGGCCATCATTTCGCTCTCCGGCTCGCCCACGCTCACTCCGCCGATGGCGTAGCCGTCGAAATCCATCCCCACCAACGCCTCGGCGCTCGTGCGGCGCAGCCCGGCAAAGGTGGCCCCCTGCACGATGCCAAACACGGCGCCGCGCGCTTCCCCGGCGGCGTCCTTCGCGTGCGCCCAGTCCCGGCAGCGCCGGGCCCAGCGCAGGGTCAGCTCCAGGCTTTTGGCCGCGTAATCATACTCGCACGGATACGGCGGGCACTCGTCAAAGGCCATGGCGATGTCACTTCCGAGCGTCGCCTGGATGTCCATCGCCGTCTCCGGGCCGATGAAGCACGGGGCGCCGTCGAGATGGCTTTGAAAGTGGACGCCTTCCTCGGTGATCTTGCGCAACTTGGCCAGCGAGAAAACTTGGAAGCCGCCGCTGTCGGTGAGGATCGGCCCGTCCCAGCGCATGAAATTGTGGAGCCCCTCGAAATGGCGCAGGACGTGCATCCCCGGGCGGATGAAAAGGTGGTAGGTGTTGCCGAGGATGATTTGCGCGTTGAGTTCGCGCAACTCGGCGGGGCTCACCGCCTTCACCGTCCCCTGCGTGCCCACCGGCATGAAAATGGGGGTTTGGATCACCCCGTGACGGGTGGTCAGGCGGCCGCGGCGGGCCTTGGAAGCGGGATCAGTGGCGAGAAGTTCAAACACGAGGGGAAGTTACGGGAGGAAGGGCGGCCAAGGAAAGCGCAAAGGTGGAGCGCGCCCTCCGGGGGCGATTTTGGCGTGCGGCCCGCAGCGGGAGGCAATCCTGCCCCGCCCGTTCAGCGAAACCCCTACTGCAATTTCCACGCCGCTTCTTGACGCTCCCCCTCCCTTGCTTTAGCGTCACGTCGATTATGCGGAAGCTCATCGTTTTTTCCTCGCTCGTGCTGGCTCTGACAACGCTGCCCCCCTGCCCGGTTCACGCCGCCGTGGTTTACCGGCCCGGCGAAGGGTTCCATAGCGAGGAGGAGGACTCCGGCGCGCTGGAAAAATCCGCCAGCGAACAGCTTCACAAGGCGCAGGCGCTGGAAGCCGAGGGCAGCCTCCAGAAAGCCATCGGCGCTTACCGGGCATTGATCAAAGGCTTCCCCAGTTCTGGCGTCGCCTCGCAGTGCCAGTTCAAGATGGCCGAGCTGTACGAGAAAACCGATGCGCCCGAGCGGGCGTTCAAGGAATACGGCAAATACATTTCCACCTACCCCACCGGCAAGGAGTTTGACACCGTCGTCGAACGGCAATTCAACATCGCCAAGGCCTTTCTGGGGGGCGAACGCCGGAAGGTTTTCGGGGTGAAAACCTTCGCCTCCATGGAGCGCTCCCAGAAAATGTTTGAGGAGATCGTCAAGAATGCGCCTTACAGCAAGTATGCCGCGCTGGCGCAGTTCAACATCGGCATGGCGCTGGAGAAACAGGGCCAGCATGCCGAGGCCCTGGCCGCCTACCAGCTTGCCGTGGACAAATACCCCAATGACGACGTGGCCTGCGACGCCCAATACCAGATCGGCTACATCCAGTTGCACCTCATCGAAACCGGTTCCAACGACCAGGCGGCGCGCATCAAGGCGCGGGACGCCTTTGAGGATTTCATCGTCCGCTACCCGCAGAGCGAAAAAGTGGCGCAAGCCCGCGAAAACATCAAAAAGCTCTCCGGCACCAACCTGAAGCAAACCCTTGATGTCGCCCGGTTTTACGAGAAAACCAAGAACCCCAAGGCGGCGGTCATTTACTACAACGACATCCTTCAAACCGACAAGGGTTCCCCGGAGGGGATCGAGGCCCAAAAAGGGATCGACCGGCTCAAGCAGAACGTGGGCGTGGATGCCCTGCGTTCCGGGCCGGAAGTCGCCGAGACCGGGGAAAAGGCGGTGGAACGCCGCAAGCTCCAGGCGCAGGTGGACACCGCCTCGCGGCCCGATTTCGCGGGCCCTCCCGCCCCGGTTGTTCCCGACGAAACCGCCCCGCTGAAACCCAAACTGCGCACCCCCGGCGGGCAAGCTCCCCTTGCGCCGGAGCCCGAAACTCCTTTGCCTACGCAGTAGCGCTCCCTCCGTTTCCACAACCTCCCGCACGCAATGAAGTCCCCGATCCCCGCCGTTCTTGCCCTCGCCCTGTTTCTGTTCACCGGTTGCGCCGGCTACCACATCGGCGCCACCCTTCCCAAGCGGATGGAAGGCATCAAGACCCTCGCTGTGCCGACGTTCCGCAATGAAACGCTTGTCCCTCGCCTGGAAGCGTTGGCAGCCAGCACGGTCGTAAAGCAGCTCCAGCAGGATGGAACCTTTCAGATTCGTTCCTCAAAAGATGCGGATGCGATCCTTGCCGGGACGATCCTGAGCATTCGCCGCCGCGGGACGCGCTCGGTGCGCAGCGATATCGTCAAGCAACAGGAATACTACCTCCTGGTGACTGTCAATTATGTTGTCACCCGCCGCTCCACCGGGGAGCAAATCGACTCGGGAGCCGTCACGGGCGACACCACCTTCTTTGTGTCCGGCAATGACGTGAACCAGGATGAACGCCAGGCGGTCCCCCTGGCGCTTGAAAAAGCGGCAAACCGCATCGTCAGTCATGTAACCACGGGGTGGTAGCTCCCCTCCCCCCGCTCCGGCGGCGTAAGCCGGGTCCTACTCCTCTCTTGCTATTGGCTGGAGACATGCTTTTTTGGCATATCGTTTAGTTGGCTTCTCCCGCCATGTTCCTCCGGAGTGATGCATCCTCTTTCGGCCCCGCCAGAAGTGCCCGCCACCCGAACCTCGTCCGGGTGTTACTTGCTATCCTGACGTGGGGGGCGCTCGCGGACATTGCCCGGGGGATAGCCATTTCGGGATACAGTTCGGCGGCCAACGACCGCTTCGCCTCGGGTTACACGTCAAACCCGGTCACCGCCCCCGTTCCAAACACCAACCCTCTCTTTATCGGCCTTGGCTTCAACTGGTCCGGCGTCGGCTGGGATAATACGAACCTGACCAAGAGCTTCGGTATGATCAGCCCCCGGCATTTTCTGGTGGCCACACATTATGGAGGGGCGTCGTCGATTTGCTTTCTCGGCGCAAACGGCCAGCTATACAGCGCCACGCAGCAGTCTGTGAGGGGGACCGGCGCGGGCCCCGCAAGCGATGTTTCGCTGGGCACCCTCACCGCCGACATCCCGGCTTCCGCACAGGTGGCGTATTACCCCGTTCTTGATCTCGCTCCGGCCCTTTCCCTCACAAACTACGCAGCCTATGTGGGCCAGAACCTGTTGGTTTACGGGCGCACCGGCTCGGTGGGCTCCAACAAAACAAGCAGCCTGGCCCTCTTCGCCCCCGGTTACGCCATCACCTCCAACGCCAGCCCCGTCGCATACCAGATTGGGGACTCGGGAAGCCCGCTTTTTATTCCGTGGGCCTCCCCCTCGGGCGCAAGCACCCTGACGCTCTTGGGGGCTGCCTGGGCCGTGGATAACGCGAGCGCGCCGACGGTCAACTTCCATTCGTTCCTCCCGGACACCGGAGCCGCGACCCAGCTCAACCTGTTGATGGCGGAGGAAGGCTACGCGCTGAGATGGGTCGGAACCCCCACGAGCACCTGGAAGGGAAGTTCCTCCAGCCAGTTCAACAGAACCACCAATTGGACTCCGTCGCAGATTCCCGCGGACGCCTATGTGGCATTTAGTGGGACATCAACCATCCGGCGGAGCCTCTCGCTGGGCGCAAACCAAAGCTTGCGCGGGCTGGTATTCAAAACAGCCGCCGGAGTCAACGGCTTCACCTTTGCGGCGGGAAACACCCTCACCATCGGGCGCGGCGGCATTCTCAACCTGGATGCCGATTCCCCCCAGACATTCCAATGCGACATCGCCTTGGCAGACGCCCAGTGGTGGGACAGCGGCGACGGGGGGGTTACCCTCACGGGAGCAGTCAACAACAACGGCTATCTGCTTGTCATCGATGGCAGGGCCGGCACCGTCTTCAGCGGAGTCGTTAGCGGCAGCGGCGGCCTGGCCAAGGAGGGATATGGCACGCTGACCCTTGGCGCGAACAACAGCTTTGGCGGGGCGCTTTTTGTCCACAACGGCACGGTGAATCTCACCGGTTCGGCTGGCAACAGCTACGCCGGCGGCACCATCGTTTCGAGCGGAACTTTGCTGGCCAACAACCTGACCGGGTCCGCCACCGGAACAGGACCAGTGACGGTTGCTGCGGGAGCCGCGCTCAGCGGGAGCGGCACGCTCGCCCCCTCCGGCGCGAACGACATCACCATCAACGGCTGTCTGAGCCCCGGCGACAACCTCACCGCCGCCACGCTTCAATTTGCCTTTACCACGGGGAGACTGCTCTTTGCCGACTCCGCCTCCCTGGTGTTTAACGCGGGCGACACGAGCGATCTTCTCCAGTTCAGCAACGGCCAGGTGGCGCTCGGCGGGACTTTGCAAATCGTGCAGGGTGCGGGCTTCAGCGCTTTCCGGTCCTATCCCGTCTTCAGCGGACTCAGCGCCGCGCCCGCAGGGACGTTCGGCTCGGTTTCCGGCGTGCCTGCGGGCTTCAGCCCCGCTTTCAGCTTCAGCGCGGGAGTTTATTCACTGAGCTTCGCTCCGACGACCTTCGCCACATGGCAGCAGGCGCACTTTACGTCGGCGGAGATCGCCGCTGGCAAAGCCGATGACCTGGCCGATCCGGACGGCGACGAAATACCGAATCTGATGGAATACGCGCTTGGGCTTGATCCACACTCGGCCTCCAGAGCCGGGATCCCGGTGGTGGACGCCAGCGGCGCCTACCTCACGCTCACCGTGTCGAAGAACCCCAACGCCACCGATGTGATTTATTCCGTCGAAACAACGGGCGATCTCACCAACGCCAATGGGTGGAGCAGCGCGACGACAACAGTGCTGGTGGACAACGCCACCACCCTCGTAGTCCGCGACAACACCGCGATCGGCAGCGCGCCCGCGCGGTTCATCCGCCTGCGCGTTACCCGTTAGTAGCGGCGCAGGCTGTCCGTGCCGAAGGCGTCTAGGGCTGAACCTCGCGCGCCATCTTCTCCAGCGCCTCGGGCAATGGCCCCGGCATCTTGAGCTTTGCTTTGACGCGGGGGATTTTCCGGGCCGCCACCGCGATTTTCAGCGGCGTGTCAGCGGCTTTCCTTTGCACAACCAAATCCGCAAAGGCCGCATAATCGTCCCGAAAGCCCTGGGCAAGCGGCTTGATGTCGCCGATTCCCTCCCATACTCCGTCCGGCTTGGTGTCCAAGAACTTCTGGAACAGCGGGTCCGCCGCCTCGAAGCGGGCCGCCTCCCATTCGTTCAAGGCGGCGATCAGAACGCCGACCGGCTGGAACGGTTTCGGGAAACTCCTCTGGCTTTGAAGGGGCTGCAATGCCTTGAGCGCCCCCGGGGTGTCGCCGCTGAGGAGCTGCGCGCGGGCGAAGGAAAGAACTTTTTCCAAGGTCTTTTGGGAATGCGCCATCTGCTGGCGGGCTAGTTCCACTGCGGCGGTGCGCGGACTGCTGGAGGGGGGCGGGAAGCAAACCACGGTGAGCACCATGAGGATCGCCAACGCAAAGAGCACCAGAAGGACGCAGCCCAGGGAACTTTGGCGTGTGTTTTCGTGCGCGCTCGCCTGGGCTTTGGGTCGGCGGAGTTTGCGGGTGCAGGCGAGGAGTTGCGTACGGGCGTATTCGAGATGCTCGATGAGTTCGTCGTAGGATTGGTAGCGCTCCCTGGGATCTCTGGCCAGGGTCCGGTTGATGAGGTAAGCCGTGGGGCTGGAGACGGAAGGGAGGTGGTCCAGCAGGTTGACCGGCTGGCTTTTGAGGCGCTTGAGGTCTTCAACCGAGGCGTTCCTGGCCTCAAAGGGCGGGCGCGCGGCCAGCGCATGAAAAAGCGTGCCGCCGAGGCTGTAAATGTCGCTCCGAAAATCCTCGGGTTTCTTGTCGAGTTTTTCCGGGGAGACGTAGTAGGGAGTGCCCCAAATATCCTCCTCGCCTTCCTGCGCCTGATCCAGCGGCATCGCCAGACCGAAGTCCACGATTTTCGCGGTATGGTGGTCGGCAAAGAGGATGTTGCCGGGTTTTACGTCGCGGTGGATCAACCCCGCGCGGTACGCGGCGCGCAGCCCTTGGGCGATGTGGATGCCGATTTCCAGCACGCGGGACTCTGGGATGCGGCCCCGCGAGGTCATCAGGTCGTCCAGCGAGCCTTTGTCCACCAGTTCCATCGCGATGTAATAAACACCGTGATCGCAGCCGAAGGAGAAGACCTTGACGATGTTCGGGTGCGTCACCGACGCCGTGATCTTCGCCTCGGTGGTGAGTTTTTCGATGTGTTCGGCATCCGCGCTGAACTCCTTGTGCAGCAACTTGAGGGCGACAATGCGGTTGAGCTTGAGATCGCGGGCCTTGTAAACCTTGCCCATGCCGCCGGCGTCGATGTATTCGACCAACTCAAAGTGATCAAACCACGTACGCACGCGCACCATCTCTGCACAGGTGGGGCATTGGACCCTGGAGAACGGTTCCTCTTCGGAAATGTCGAGCAACGCCCCGCAATGGGGACAAGATTGGACGAGGGGTTCCGTTTCGCTGGACATTGAGGCGTGGGATGGGGGGAATTAGGGGTTGAGCCAATCTATTTTGGCTGATTATCTTGCGTGGCGCAACTCTCCTCGCATTGGAGCCGCGTCAATTTCCATTTTTTCCCCAACCCGACCGCCACCTCCTCCTTACGATGCCGGAATATCTCGTGCCTCCCGAAACCGCAGGCTGCCGCCTGGATCAGTATCTGGCGGTGCTGCTGCCCCATCTCTCGCGCTCGCGTCTCCAGACGCTCATCAAGGAGGGGCACATCCTGCTGGATGACAAGCCATGCAAGCCGGGCGAGAAACTCCGCCCCGGCAAACGCATCGCCGTTCACGAACCGGAAGCCGCTCCCGTCACCGGCACCGCCGCCGAGGAGATTCCGCTGGAGATTCTTTTTGAGGATGGCGACCTGCTGGTGGTCAACGATACGCGCGTGTTTCCGGCACGGCTGTTCGGGCGGCGCTCGGGGCAGCACGCCCAGCCGGTCAGTCCGCACAACCCGGCGGCGCGCGAGTTCCTGCAAGGCAGGGTCGAGGTATTGCTGACCCGGCCCATCGAAGACGGGGCCACACCGGAGGCGCTGGTGTGGGAGGCGCTGGTCCGCCCAGGGCGAAAGATCGAGGTCGGCGAGCGGCTCAGCTTTGGCCCGGAGGGCAAGTTGCAGGCCGAGGTGGTCGGCCGGGGCGAGTTCGGGCTGCGCCGGCTGCGGTTTGCGCCGGTCGCCGATTTTTTTGGCGTCGTCGAGCGGCTGGGCCACGTTCCGCTGCCGCCCTATCTGGGCCGCGCCGACCGGCCCGAGGATCGCGCCCGCTACCAGACGGTGTACGCCCGCGAGCGCGGCTCGGTGGCCGCGCCTACGGCCGGGCTGCACTTCACCCCCGAGGTGCTCGATGCGCTCACGAATCGTGGCATTGAGATCGCGCGGGTGACGCTGCACGTCGGACTGGGCACCTTCCAGCCCGTGCACGCGGAGGTGGTCGAGGAGCACCGGATGCACGCCGAGCGCTACGCGATCACAGTCGAGGCGGCGCGGCAGATCAACGCGGCCCGAGCGGCCGGACGCCGGATCGTAGCCGTGGGCACGACGAGCGTGCGGACGCTGGAGTTCGCCGCCCGCCAGACGCGGGATGGCTCGATCATGGCCGGGGCGGGCGAGGCCGAGCTGTTCATTTATCCGGGCTTTGAGTTTCGGGTGGTCGGGGCGATGCTGACCAACTTCCACCTGCCGAAGTCCACACTGCTGATGCTGGTCAGCGCGCTGGCGGGGCGCGAGTTCGTGCTCGGGGCCTATGCC